>OLQA01001396.1_pt1 | contig 21339 bp, 28 predicted proteins | sample 1673151 | NCBI WGS metagenome assembly OLQA01 (sample SAMEA3136760, study PRJEB25190) | human gut metagenome | biome: human gut; feature: human-associated habitat; material: faeces | place: Austria | collected 2013 | reverse complement strand
ATCCGCAGTCTTTCAGCTATTTCATTTTCTTCATGTTTTCTTATTGGGACACACCGAAAGGCGGCAAATGTATGTCTTTATTCACTTTGCAGCAGAAGATTGAGAAAATCATTCTTCTCCAGTCCATGGAAATACTGTGCGATATCGAAATCGGCAAGGCGGCTTTCCAGAGCCTGCCGCTCCAGCTTCGTGCCAATCAAAGCCTTGGCAAGGTCGGCAGAGTCCTTTACGCCGAAGAAATCGCCGAAGAACTGCAAATCGGTAATGCTGCCGTCCTCCGTATTCATGTGTACTTCGATTTTTCCGCAGCCCTCAAAGCGGCGGCTCTTTTCTACGCTGTAGGAGGGAGAAAAGCCGTAATTCCATTCCCACTTATCATAGCGTTCCCTTTTGATTTTTTCAACTTCAGCCAGCTCCTCTGCGGAGAATACATAGGGCTGAACATTTTCTTCTTTCAAAATGTATTTTAAGAGAAGCGCCTTGAATTGTGCCAGCGTAAAGCCCTCAGGCAGATAAGGCGCAATGTTTGTCACTCTTGCTTTTACGGATTTTGCAGCCTTTGACTGGAATTTATCTGCGGAAACATTCAGCACATCTGCAACAACGGAAAGGTCTGAATGAAACATCAACGTGCCGTGGTGCATGATGCGGCCCTGCTTCAGATACTGGGAATTGCCGGAAAATTTTTTCCCTTCAATGCTGATATCGTTTCTGCCGTTGACCTCAGCAGGCACGTTGAGAGAACGCAACAGCTCTGCAATCGGCTGACAGAACAGACGAATATCCAGATCGGTTGCATCCTTTGCATCGAGAATAAATGTGAAGTTCAGATTCCCCAAATCATGATATACGGCACCGCCGCCGGAAAGTCGACGGACAACGGAGATATGCTTTGCATCGGCAACCTTTTGATTGACCTCTGCAAAGGCGTTCTGATTTTTACCGATGACAACGGTGTTATCGTTCTGCCAAAGCATGAAGTATTCCTGACTTCTGTCCATTCGGTCGAAAACATATTGCTCCAGAGCCAGATTAAAAGCAGGATTTGTGCTGGGGGATTCGATATAGACCATAATAGTACCTCCTTTATATTTGTATTCAAAAATAATATCGTGAATACATTCTAACATATAAAAAGACAAAATGAAATAGTGTTTTACAGATTTTGTCAGATTTGCTACAAAATTTTCGGACGGCACTGCTTTCGCCCATTTTTCAGAAGCGCCAGTATATGGTGATGGGAACCTCCCTTGTCCCTGCAATCCGTCTGCCGACAGAAATAGAATCAATCAGAATTTCGACCATTTCCCTTGTGAGGTGTGTCGGGTTGATGTATTTTTCGATGATGGCGCGGCGGTTATCCCCTGCGGCAATGCGTGCGTCAAGGTCGGTGATTTTCCGCTCTGCGTCCGCAATCAGCCGCTCCTGTTGCTGTAGCTCCGCTGAAAAATGCTTCGATAAATCGAGGTATTCCGCTTCGGAGAGAACACCGCGCACCTTATCCGGATACAGCTCCCGCACTGCCTTATGAGTTTCTTCGATTTTTTTCTCATGGGTGTGGATGCTTTTCTGCAAAGAAGCCCTCTGTTCCTTTAAATGACTGCAAAAATCAAGCTGCCGTTCCAGCTCCTCCCAATTTAGATAGGCATCGGAAATCGTATGTAATTCCTGCAAAACCATCCGCTCCAGCCGCTCCACAGAAATAAACGCCCCCCTGCAGCTCTCCTTGGAAATGTGATGATTGGGGCATTGCAGATAATATTTCCCCTTGGTTTTCGAGGAACGCAGCGTGTAGCCGCACTCCGCACAGCGCGCCTTACGCGCAAACAGCCCGATTGTTCCGGATGGAAAGGGCTTTGCCCTTTCGGCAAGCATTTTCTGTACGCGCTCCCATAATTCCTGTTCGATAATCGGCTCGTGCGTCCCCTCTGTCCGTATCCATTCTTCCTTGGGGCGCGGCTTGTTTTGCTTGGTTTTGTAGGAAACACTGCCGTATTTTCCCTGCACCATGTTGCCGATGTAGATTTCATTTGTCAGCATATTGGAGATAGCGAAATATTTCCAGAGCGTACTGCTCTTGCCCTTCGGCTGCCGATAGCGAATCCCCTGTAAGCGTTTATATTCCGTTGGATTTGGAATCCCTCTTTCGTTGAGCATACGCGCGATGGCGGTTTTGCCGTAGCCCTGCGAGAAAAGCGTGAAAACCTCACGCACCACCGCCGCCGCCTCCTCGTCAATCAGCAGATGTCCCCTTCGGTCGGGATTCTTTCTGTAGCCATAGAGCGCAAAGGAGCCGATGTGAAAGCCGTTTTTTCTGCGGTGCGTCAGCACACTGCGGATATTTTTGGATAGCTCCGCCAGATAATGCTCATCCATAATGCCGTTGATTTGCCGCAGAAGCAGATTATCCTCGTTTGCGGAATCGGCATTGTCCACCAAACTCAGAAAGCGGATGCCCCATTGCGGAAGCAGGCGGTTGATGTATCGTTCCACCACCTCTAATTCCCTGCTGAAACGGGATTGTGTTTTGCAGAGGATGATGTCAAACCTTTTCTCCTCGGCGGCGTGCAGCATGCGCTTGAAGGCAGGGCGGCTGCGGTCTGCGCCGCTGTAGTCATCATCAATGTAGATTTCGTAGATTTCCCAGCCGTGGGAATGGGCATATTCCGTCAGCAGGGCGCGTTGGTTTTGTATGCTGTTGCTGTCGTTTTCGGCGGAGCCCTTGCCCTTGTCCTCCTCCGATAGGCGGCAGTAAATGGCGGCTCTTTCCCTTTTCATGCTATGCGTTTTCCCTCGCGAGGATGGTGCTTGCCTTTTCTGCCTGATTGATGAGAACTGCCCAGATTCGTGTAACCTCTGCCTGCGTGGTGCGGTCTGTTCCGTTTTTGAAAATACTGCGGCAAGGTGCTTTTTCCATAAAAATCCCCCCTTTTTTAAGTGTATTCCGGCAAAGGGGCGAATATTTCCGCCTCAGCCGCTTTTCCCATTTGGGCGCACCCTTGGTTTTGTCTATTTTCTCCAAAAAGAAAAATTTACCTTATTTTTCCTTGCGGAGAAAAAGCAGATATGATACCATGTGATTATAATCACAAGTGAAATTTTTGCGGATGATATGGGGGCTTTGCCGTAGTCCGCAAAAGCGCATGAAGGAGGGGTAATATGAATTGGAAGAAATGGATAAGCATTGCGGCGGCAGTGTGCCTTGCGGTAACGGCGGTGCCGATGCGTGCCGTGGCGCAGGAGGAGCTCGTGCAGGAAAAAATGCTTGAGGAAATCAAGGAGGAAATCAAAGAGGAACTGAAAGAGGAACCGAAAGAAGAAAAAGAGGAAAAAGAAGAAAAAGAGAAATTGCAGGAGAAGTCTGACGAGAAAACCGAGCCACAGGAGGAAAGCAAGAAAGAGCTGCCGAAAGGAATTTCTCTGCTGATGGAAGGAGAAAACAGCACAGCGGTATCCGAAAATGAAGCTGCGGATTTTGAAGGGGAAGGCGAGGAAAATGACCCTTATCTGATTGAAGATGTGGAGGATTTGAAGAAGCTGGCGGAAAACGTGAAAAACGGAACGGACTACGAAGGCAAATACTTCCAGCTGACCGCAAACATTGACTTGAACAACGAACCAAATTGGACACCCATCGGAACAGAGGATACCCTTTTTCAAGGAACCTTTGACGGCGGTGGGCATCAGATTACCAATCTTAAAATAGGTAAGAGGGAGTATGGCGGTTTATTCGGCAATGTATGGGGGGCGACCATCCAGAACTGCAATGTCACAGGGGAAGTCAATGGATATAACTATTCAGGCGGCATTGTGGGATATGCAAACGATAATACGCATATTTTGAATTGCTCCTTCCAAGGCAATGTGGAGGGAGATGGTGAGGAAAGAGGCGGCATTGTCGGGCATACATCAAGCGGCTGTGAAGTCAGCGGCTGCTTTGTAACAGGGACAGTGACAGGTGGTAATTGTGTAGGCGGCATTGCCGGAAATGGCGTTGGCACAATCAAAAACTGCTATGCCTTGGCAGATGTAACAGCAGCAGGAGACAGTGCAGGCGGCATTGCAGGATATGCTTATAATCTTAGCATAGAAAACTGCTATTACAGCGGCAAGGTGTCCTCAAATGGTAATGCAGGCGGCATTGCAGGAATTGCAAGGAACAGCGAAATCCAAAACTGCGTTTCTCTGGCAGAAAGAGTGACAGGCGTTTGGAAGGTAAACCGTATTGCAGGGAAGAATAGTGCAAAATTAACAGATAATTACGCTTGGAGCGGCACAACAATAAATGGCAATCCCGTTCCTGCTGATGGCGCAGCAGGGGTAAATGGCGCAAAGTTGACCTATGAAAATGGAACACTTTCTCCGCAGTTCAATGCTATTTTTAATGATACGGATTCCGCATGGAAATTCACAGAAGACGGCTTGCCGATATTGAACGATGTAGGCGGCACGCAGTCTGCATATCTTCCGCCTTATCTGACAGGAGAAGGCTTTTACGGCAAAGGCACAGCGGAAAACCCTTATGAGATTCGCAATGTCAATGATTTGAAGCTGCTGGCGGAAAAGGTAAACGGCGGCGTAACATACAAAGACAAATACTTCAAGCTGACCGCAGATATTGACTTGAAGAATGAACCAAATTGGACACCCATCGGAACAATGCTGGTCGAAGAAGGAAGACCTTTTCAAGGAACATTTGACGGCGGTGGGCATCAGATTGCCAATCTCACAATATCCAACGGCGGACAGTATGGCGGCTTATTCGGCTATACGGAAGGTGCTGTCATCAAAAGCTGTAATGTCACAGGGGAAGTCAATGGATATAACTGTACAGGCGGCATTGTGGGATATGCAAACAATAATACGCATATTTTGAATTGCTCCTTCCAAGGCAATGTGGAGGGAGATGGTGAGGAAAGAGGCGGCATTGTCGGGCATACATCAAGCGGCTGTGAAGTCAGCGGCTGCTTTGTAACAGGGACAGTGACAGGTGATAGGGAGGTAGGCGGTATCGCCGGATCGGGCGTTGGCACAATCAAAAACTGCTACGCCTTGGCAAATGTAACTGCAACAGGAGTCAATGCAGGCGGCATTGCCGGAAAGGCTTACGGTGTCACCATAGAAAATTGCTATTACAGCGGGGAGGTATCCGCAAAAGATTATGCAGGCGGCATTGCAGGATATGTCTCCGGGGCTAAAACAATCAGAAACTGCGTTTCTCTGGCAGAAAGCGTAACAGGCATCGGCTTTGTAAACCGCATTGTGGGGTGTGTAAGACAGAACACAAACTTAATAAACAACCACAGCTACAACAGAACCAAGCTTGTGATTGACGGTAATACAACCTATGCAGACGGCACAGATGAAAAAGACGGCACGAATGTTTTCGTTTCCGCAGGCAGGGTTATGACAGATGTGCAGAAGGGCGAAGTATTTGCTTGGACGGGCTTTGATAAAGATATTTGGGATATTCCCACAAAAGCAGGTAAGCTGCCTTCTTTGCAAAAGGGTACTTATCCCGACCTGCCCGACCTGCCGAGCAAAGACCTTACCATCGACGAAACACCCCAGCACTTCACAACAAAAAATATCGGCAACGGCTTTGTGGTAAAGGTGCTTTCTCCCACAGAGAATATCGGCGATACGCCATTTGAAGTGCAATATCGTCTGCAAGGAACAAGCGACTGGACGGCTACCATTCCCAATACCGCAGGGACATACGATGTGAAAATCACCCGTGCGGCGGATGGCGATATCAACCCCTTTGCCTGCGAGATTTCCGAAGGGCTTGTGCTGACGAAAAAGCGCAGCAGCAGTAGCGGCACAGCAACCCAGACCTATACCGCGCAGTTCGATACAAACGGCGGCAGTGCGGTCGATAAGGTAAAAACGGATAAAAACGGCAAAATCGAAAGACCTGCCGACCCGACAAAAGAGGGCTATATTTTCGTCGGCTGGTATAGCGACAGCAAGCTGACAAAGCCCTTTGATTTCAGCGCAGAGCTGACCGCGAATAGCACGCTTTACGCAAAATGGAAAGAAAATAACGAAATTATCCTCACGATTGGCAGTCGGAAGATTTCTGTTTTCGGCAGAGAAATCAAAAATGACGTTGCCCCGAAAATCGTGAACGATAGAACCATGCTCCCGATTCGTATTGTGGCGGAAAGCCTTGGCGGAACCGTAACATGGAACGGCGAGCTGCAGCGCGTCACCATTCAGAAGGGCGCAGATGTCATTCTCATTACCATTGGCGCAGATACGGCGTATGTCAATGGCACGGCTGTGAAGCTGGATGCCGCGGCATTCGTGGAAAACGGCAGAACCTATCTGCCCCTGCGGTTCGTTTCCGAAACCCTTGGCGCACAGGTGGCATGGAATGAAGCCGAAAAAACAGTAACCATTACAAAATAAAATTTTGACAGATACCCTCTTTGTCAAACGGCAGGGAGGGTATTTTGCCTTTCCAAAAAGCGTATTTCGGCGCGTTTGCCCTTGCGGCGGAGTGAAATAGATGATAAAATGTGATTATAATCACAGGTAAAAAGGAAAGAGGGGGACGATTTTGTCACCAAGAGGAAAACAGACGAATGGCTTGCTTACGCAACAGAAAATGCTGCGTGCGGCAGTAGCACTGTTTCTGGAAAGCGGCTACGAAAAAACCACAACGGCAAAAATTGCAAAGGCGGCAGGCATGACACAAAGCTCTTTCTTTCGGGCATTTGCGAGCAAGGAGGCACTGCTGCTGGAGCTGGTGCGGCGGATGTTCGGGGGACAGTTTGCCTTGGCGGAGCAGCATAGCGGCATAGAGGACCCGGTGCTTCTCTATGCGGTGGAAACATCGTTGCAGCTGCATATTGCGGAGCTGACAGAACCGCTGCGTGAGCTGTATGTGGTGGGGTATTCCCTGCCGACCACCTCGGCGTATATCTATCAGAGCATGGCAGGGCGGCTACAGTCCATTTTCGGGAAATATATGCCCGATTTGGAATTGAAGGATTTCTACGAAATGGAAATTGCATCGGCAAGCATCATGCGGGGCTTCATGGCAATGCCGTGCGATGTTTATTTTACCATGGAAGCGAAAATTTCTCGCTTTCTGGAATGCTCGCTCAAGCTGTACGATGTGCCGCAGGAGCAGAGAAAGGGCGTAATTGCGGCAGTGCTGCAAATGGATTTGCGGCGCATGGCAGAGGGAATTATTCAGAAAACAGTGGCACAGGCGGAGGAAGGCTTTGCGGCACTGCCTGCCCTCAAAAAATAAGAGGAAATGCAAAAGAGGTCTGTACCCTTTGGTACAGACCTCTTTTCGCTTATCGGGATTACATATCCTCCAAGCGTCCGTGCTTTTCATATCTGGAAACACGGCTGATTTTATTTTCCTCATCCACGAAAACAACCTTCGGCGGATTCACAGCCGCCTCCTCAGGTGTCATCTGGCAATAGCACATCAGAATGATTTTATCGCCCTTCTGCACACAGCGCGCCGCCGCACCGTTCAGACAAATCATGCCACTGCCTGCTTCGCCTGCGATGGTGTAGGTTTCAAAGCGTTCTCCGTTGTTGATATCTACAATCTGCACCTTTTCGTATTCCAGAATCCCTGCCGCGGCAAGCAAATCGGAATCAACGGTGATGCTGCCGACATAATCCAGCTCTGCCTGTACGACAGTCGCTCTGTGAATTTTTCCCTTTAACATATTCAAATACATATCGTTTTCTCCTTAGCCCTCGTAAATAAAGTTGTCAATCAATCTGGTTTTGCCGATATAAACTGCCATAGCAACCAATACGGGCGGCTGCATTTTGCTGACAGGCTCAACGGAAACGGCATCCACTGCTTTTACATAATCAATGCGTGCCAGAGGCTCTTTTTCGATCAATTCCTTCATAGCTGTTGTGATGGCATCTGCGGATGCTTCGCCATCTGCTGCCAGCTTCTGCCCCAGCTTCACTGCCTGGCTCAGCACCAAAGCCGCCTTGCGTTCTTCTGCGTTCAAGTATGTATTTCTGGAGCTTTTTGCCAGACCATCTGCTTCACGCACAATAGGGCAGCCGATGATTTCAATATCAAAATTCAAATCACGCACCATGCGGCGGATAACGGAAAGCTGCTGTGCATCCTTCTGCCCGAAATAAGCACGGTCGGGTGCTACGATGTGGAACAGCTTGGAAACAACGGTGCAAACGCCACGGAAGTGAATGGGTCTGCTCTTGCCGCAAAGCTCGCCTGTCAGTCCGCTCATATCCACGAAGGTACACGCATCCTCTGCGTACATTTCGGAGGGTTCGGGGTTAAAAAGAAGCGCAGCGCCTGCGTTTTCGCAAAGTGTGGCATCGCGTTCCAAATCTCTGGGGTAGCTTGCCAGATCCTCTGTAGGCCCGAACTGTGTGGGGTTTACAAAGTCACTTACAACAACTCTGTCATTTTCCTTTACCGCTCTGTCGATCAAGCTCTTGTGTCCTTCGTGAAGAAAGCCCATTGTGGGAACTAATCCAACGGAAAGCCCCTCGGCTCTCCATGCCTTCACTGCTGCTCTGACTTCTGAGATAGTTTTTACGATTTTCATGGTTTGCCTCCGTATTAGTACAATTTATTGATAATGTCATCTGCGATTTTAAAGGTATGCTCTGCGGCAGGGAAGGTGCCTTCCTTAACCTCTTTGATATAATCCGTAAAGCCCTGCTTCATCACTTCGCCTGCGTTTGCAAAATGCTTTACAAATTTCGGCTTAAAATCGGAGAAAAGCGCAAGCATATCCTGATAAACCAAAACCTGCCCATCGCAGTCCGCACCTGCGCCAATGCCGATGGTAGGGATGGAAACGCTTTCTGTAATCAGCTTTGCCAGCTTTGCAGGGATACATTCCAGAACGATGGCGAAAGCGCCTGCTGCCTCAACTGCCTTTGCTTCTTCAATCAATCTGCGTGCGTCTGCCTCGCTCTTACCCTGCACCTTAAAGCCGCCGAAGGCATTGACAGACTGCGGGGTCAGCCCGATGTGTGCCACAACGGGGATAGATGCCTCTGTGATTGCTTTAATCTGGGGACAAACAGACGCGCCGCCCTCCAGCTTGACAGCCTGACATCTGCCCTCCTTCATCAGTCTGCCTGCATTCACAACGGCATCATAAACGGAGGTCTGGTAGCTCATAAAGGGCATATCGCCGACAACGAGTGCATTTTTTGCACCTCTGGTAACAGCGGCGGTGTGGTGAATCATATCCTCCATGGTAACGGAGATGGTATCCTCATAGCCGAGCATAACCATGCCCAAAGAGTCGCCAACCAAAATGGTATTTACGCCACATTCATCCACTAGCTTTGCTGTGGAATAATCATAAGCGGTCAGCATAGTGATTTTGTCTCCGTCCAATTTTTGCTGCTGCAGGGTAGCTACTGTGTTTTTCATTGTTCCAACTCCTTTTCCAAATGCTTGTAATCCTTCTGCGGGTGCTTTTGCTGAGCAATTCTGATAAGCTGTTTGGAAAGGGCGGTGTAGGCTGTCAGAATATCCTGACCTACAGTGCTTTCCGCTGCAAATTTCCGTATCTCCTGCAAATGCTTCGATACGGTTTGGGCATCTCCACGCTCGATGGGGCCTGTAAGTGCATTTACCGCACCCTTTTCTGCCACGCTCTGCGCATTTCCCAGAAGAAGGGGAGATAAAGCCTCTGCTGCTGCCGCTTCGGAAAAGCCGCATTTGACAAGCAGGGCGGTGCCCATATCTGCCAGTGCGACAATCTGGTTGCTGACCATAACTGCGGCTGCATGGTAGAGGGCTTTGCTGTCGGGAGAAATGGCAACTACGGTGTTTCCCATTTCGCTGAACAGTGCTTTTAGCTCCGCAAGATGTGCGTCACTTCCTTCGATGGTAAAGCACGCCTTCCCCAAATCCAGATAGGAGGTAGCTTTGCTGCTGATTGCATACAGGGGATGAATTGAATACCGATAGGCTCCTCTGTTTTCTGCATCAAAAAAAACGGTCGATGGAATCGAACCGCTGCAATGACATATATTTTTATTTTTGATAGGCAGATTACGCATGTCATCCCATATCTCACCGATTGTGCCATCCGGCACAGTGAGAAAAAGGGTATCACTGTCTTTCGTAATTTCTTCTATACTTGTATAGTATCTGCTCTGTGTAAATTCTGCGGCCTCCTTCGCGGAGGCGGGTGTGCGGCTGTAATAACCGCTGATTTCGATGCCGTGCATCGCAAGATATTTACCCAGTGTGAAGCCGACCTTTCCGGCTCCGATAAAACCTGCTCTCATACCTATCACCTTCCTTCACAAAGAAGTGATAAGACAAGATACATCTGCTGCCATTTGTGCCGTTCCGAGGATACAGCCATCCGGCGAATCAAAAAAATAAAATATATAAAATTTGCAGTATAGCTTCTTTCAGAATGCCATCCGTCAGTTAATATAGCACATTTATCCCGATTTGTATAGAGGAAATTGTGAAAGAATGGCAAAAGTTTTCGGAGCGGAAGGGAGCGGCTTTGTTTCGGAAGAAAAAAAGAAAAACGGCTCGTATTTGGGAAAGAAACGGAAGGGGAGAGACAGATTTGTTTCTGAATGGAAAAGAAGAAAAAGGTTGTGCTTATGCAAACGCACCCTCTGCTGCCATATCCTCATACAAATCAGTAATAGGGTCTCCCTTGGATTGCAGATACGCAGCAGTGAAGGGAACACCCGCGGCGGAGGAGGGGTATACGCCTAAGCCATGGTTCACATAATAGGGATCTAAGCCGGCGGCAAGAATTTCGTCCTTTGTTAGCCCCTGTGTCAGCTGATGCACGATGGTGCCCATCATCTCCAAATGGGCGAATTCCTCTGTAGCAATGTCATTCAGCGTTGCCTTTGCCTCGGGCGTTACCATCGTAAATTTCTGGCTGAGATACCGCAGGGATGCACCCAGCTCGCCATCTGCACCCCCATACTTCATTAGGGTATAGGCTTACTGATCAATTAAAAACAGCTCAAGGCTGCTATCGTGTTTATGAAAGATTATCTTATCGCAGACGGATTTAAACGCTTTTCGTTTATCTTCCATCTGGCGGGAATCATCACGCAGGATTTCAATAACGGATGCAATTTTTGTTGAAAAGGCGGCTTGGTCGAAGGGCATATTCTGTTGTTCTTCAATCTCCGCGATACGCTCCTTCAATTCTGCGATTTCCTTTTCGATATTCATTTTATTGGAGCGGTATTCCTCCAGAGTATCAATATCATTCAAGTAGGCATCCTTTGCCTTTTTCAATCGCTGCTGTGCTTTGGCAAGGAGCGGCACATAAACATCCAGTTCATCGGATGCAGGAAGTTCGCGGCGTATGGTGTAGCGGCAGCCTTCGGTATCCGGATGCGCGGCAATTTTTTCAAGTTCGGATAAAATAGCAGGAATCAGTCTGTTCGATGAAATGGCGTGGGAATCGTGGCATTGCCCATGACAATATCCTCCGCACTGAAATTGAGCTGCACCGCTTTTATATTTTGCACCGACAACCAAGCTGCGACCGCAGGAGGAGCATTTCACCATACCGGAAAGCCAGTGAATCCCTTCTGTTTCGGGGCGTTTGTGTTTATAGTATGTTCTTTTTTCGCTCTTGAAGCGAGTTGCAGCGGCATCCCAGATTTCCTTTGAAACAATGGGTTCCCAGTCACCTTTTGCAACGATAGAGGCTGAATCATTAAAATTTCGATTGATTTTTTTTCCGGGTGTCCAACGCAGATAGCCTTTATACACAGGGTTGTTGAGAATGTATTGGATAGTTCGGTGTTCAAATACGTTGCCCCTGTGGGTACGGTAGCCCATTTGGTTCATCTGACGGGAGAGGGCGAACATGGAAGTGCCTGCGATGTATTGCTCAAAAATATAGCGAATCATCTTTGCCTCCTCCGGAACGATGGTGAGGCTTTTGTTTTCGTTCTTATATCCGAAGGGAGCGGTTGCCTGCCATTCGCCTGCCTGTGCCTTTTTAATCATGGTCTTGTTGACTTCCTCTGCCAGATTCAGAGAATAGTATTCCGCCATAGCCTCAAGCATGGATTCATAAATGACGGCGAATTTATCATCCTGTGGAATAGGCTCTTTTACGGAGATCACCTTCACACCGTCCTTTTTCAGCAGGGCTTTATACAGAACGGAATCCTCCTTATTTCTGGCGAAGCGGTCAAATTTATGTACGATGATATATTGAATGTGATTGGATTTTTTTCGGGCCTGCCGAATCATGGCTTGAAATGCAGGGCGCTTATCGGCGCGCTTGCCGGAAATGCCCTCGTCCATAAAAATAAATTCTTCGGGGATATGATAGCCGTTTTGGGTGGCGTATTCTTTAATATCCGCCAGCTGAGCGGCGGGGGAATAATCGGTTTGCTCATCCGTAGAAACGCGGACGTAAGCAGCTGCGATAATCATAAAAAAGACCTCCTTTTGTCTATAAAAATGTATAGCAAAGAAAGCGGTCTTATGATACAATACTTTTGTGAGTGGTGGTTGTATCATGCGACCGCTATATGAATCCTCTTTCCTGTTGGCGCAGGAGAGGGGATTTTTTATTTTATTTATCTTCGGTAATTTCTGATGAAATCATCGAATTGCTCTCTTACTTTTCTTTCTGCCGGATGCAGATTAAATTTATTTCTCCGGTAGAGCTCATGCAGCCGCTCCGCTCTGATTTCTGCTGATTGGCGGCTGACGTTGCAGAGTTCCATAATTTCCTCCGGTGTATGTATATCCAATGCCGCAAGAACAGTTGCCGGCATGAGAATGTCTCTTGCGAATACATTCGCCTCAATCTCCTGTGTATCCGTCTGGCTGTCGATTTCGCTGTTGCGGTAATGCACTTGGCTAATATCATGGTTTAGGATGCCGTGACCCAATTCATGCGCCACAGTGAAGCGGCGGCGGTTGCGGTTATGGATTTTATCGTTTATGAAAATCTCCTTTTTACCATCAAGATAGACAATGAACCCATCGCCCTGTGAAACATCTTCTTTCAGCAGTCCGATGAGGTTAGTTTTAGAATATGGGTGAATGCGTAAATCGAAATACTTTGCGATTTTCCACAAATCAACAGGCAAACTGTTAATACCGCACGCAATCAGGACCTCCCATGATTTATTTCTTGCGTTTTTGTAGTGTTCATACATTTACAATAACCTCCTATATTCGATAGAGATTATTGTAAATTGTTGCAGGGGTTAGTTCATTAGGGGATTACTGGAAATCAGCAGAGGTCATGATCTTCCTCATAATCATCTAGGTCAAGCTGCTTCGCCCATTTGATTACGTCTGCTTTCTTCACCCTGTATTTGCCGCCTCGGGCAACCAGTTCCATGTATTCAGAATCTTCATCTTCAGAAACTGTTTCAGTTCTTTCCAGTTCCTTTTCTAAAACCGTATCTACCATATCTTTGCCATGTTCATCAAGAAGGCGGTATTTTTTAACCATTTTAATTTCGGATGCGGTAAAATTCTTTGCATCTAAATCTCTCATTTCATCTTGCCACAAGAAATTAGCATCAACATGCAGAATTTCCATAATTTTACCTATTGTATTAACATTAGGTTCGCTATTTCCTTTTTCGTATCCTGTTACGGTTGTTCCGCCGATTCCTAATTTTTCGGCTAATTGTTTTTGTGTAAGCCCGCCTGCGATGCGTGCTTCTTTAAGCCTATCTTTAAAAGCCATGATAATTCACCTCTGCGATTACTTATAAGCCCATTATAACAGCAAATACTAAAAAATCAATATAAAAAACTCGAAAAACTCGAAATTTTATAAAAAAATATATTGACAAACTCGAAATACTTGAGTATATTAAAATCAAACATCGGAAAACTTGAGTTTTTGGAGGTGATAAGTTTGAGTATTAAAAACAATAATCGACCTGTTGCGGATAATGTGGCAAGAATTATTGCTGAATTAGGACTAAAGCAACGGGCAGTAGCAGAAAAAGCAGGCTTTGAAGCGCAGGCATTCAGTGACATGCTGAATGGCAGAAGGCTGATTAAGTTATGCGATGTTGTTTTGATTGCTGAAGCACTTGGAGTTACACCAAACGACTTGTACGGCATTGAAGAAGAGACAAAGGACGCAAGCTAAGGGGAGGTGAAGTCGGTGGCGAAAAGTGTGGTTATCAAAAAGGGAGATAACAATACAGAAGTCTATATTGATGATGTAGAAATCTGCGACGTTATCTCCTATGAATTATCTGAAAACAGTAATATTGCGACACTTAAAATTGAAATCTGTATCACAGGCGAGATTGAAGTAAACCTGCAATAACGGAAACTGTAACGCTTTTGGCAATTTCAGAGATAGCTGTTAAGGAATAATTACCAGCTTTTCTAGCAACTTCCTTTGTTTTATGCCATGTTGTTTCTGAACGAATTGAATTTAGAAATTCATGACCGGAGAAGGTCAAATCCTGAATAGATTTGATGGCAGGCAAAGGTTGTTTAAGCTGTGAAAACATCTGTAATTGGAGATAACCGCCTTCTTCAAGTTTTATGCAGGTATACCAGAGCTGTTCTTGTGAATACTTAGGTAATTCTGCGTTCAAAGAGGAGAGGTTCATGCGTTTACCAAAAGGATTTTTTTCAACAGTCAAAAGAATGTCTCTTACACAATCTAGGTTTAATTCCATAGTTTTTCCTTCTTTCCTATATATTTGGCTGCTGCAACAGCCTGTATTTTCAGAATAGGACAGGGGGAGAAAATTGTCAAGCAAAGCGAAAAAAGGAGGGGATGCAATGGCAGATTTACTTGCCGCCCTTGCCCTGCTGACCTTCGCAGGCGTAGCGGGGTTGATAGCGGTTCTGATTGCGCTGTATGCTTTTTCGTTGGCATCAGAGGCAGTGAGCCGCCGCAAAGAAAATGACCGAAAGGATAGGTAGCATAGGACAAAAACCGATTGAAATAAGGTATAGAGGAGGTGTTGGATATGGCAAAAAAACCATTAAAGGTAATCACGAAGATTGTGAGAGAGGATGGGATCATCCCCTATGATTCTCTGAGCGAGCAGGAAAAAGCGGAATTTGGAAAACGTCTGAATCAGCGAGCCATTGAGGCGGTAGCGAAGGCACATGGTTATACGGTGGATTTTCTGGACGATCCGCCCGATACAGTGACGGCATGACGGGGCTTTGCCCCATGAGAAGGACAAGCTATGAAAGGATAGAAATGAAAAATCAACATATTATTCGGATGCCGAAACCGGAAAGCTTCAAAAAAGGTGTTCTGTTATCCTCTGAGCCTTTATACCTTCTGGAGTTTTGCCGGAAGAACGGAGAAAGGTGCTTAATGGAGCTGACGAAGCGGCAGATTTTAGACCTTCTGGAGGAGGACGGGATCATACTGATACATCTACAGGCATCCATAGACGAAGAAGGGAATTGGAGGAAAAGAGAGGTGAGATTATGAAAAAACGAAGACGTTTGCGGAAACCTATTCGCTGGGCGTTACGGTTTGTGTGCTATGCCGTAGCGGCAATCGTAGCGGATCTGACGGTCATCGGGGCTATTCTGTATTACTTCGGAGATATGTACATTATGGCGGCTCTGGGCGTGTGCCTGGGGGTGAATATTCTGGCGGAGTATTTCTTCTTCAAGGATGAATTTCGCAGAAAGGTGGTGAAGGAATGAAGGACGCAGGATGGAGCATTTACCCGAATCTGGAGAAATGGATATGGATGAACTGTAAATCTATCAGTGACTTTGCCGGAAGAATCGGGGTAGCACATAAAACGGTAATCACATTGATGAAGGGCGAGAGAGGAACAACGAAGAAATATGTCATTGACCTGATTTTGAAGGAGACAGGCATGACATACGAAAAGTGTTTCGAAGAAAAATAAAATATCCCCTTTGGCGGTGGCACGCCTCGGGGGAATGGATAAACAATCAATTACATAGTAGCAGAAAAGCAGGATTTGTGCAATGAAAATATGGCTTCTCGAAGCAGCATCCCCGGGATAATGAAATAAAAATGTAGCACAGAAGTTAGCTTTCTTTTCCGTGGAGATAATCGGTCGAGACATTAAGTTCGCGAGCAATTTTGGGCAGATTCTCGTGACGAGGCTCATAAGTACCATTCAACCATCGTTTAACAGTAACTACAGAAACACCCGCGAGAAGGGCAAGCGTACTGACATCCATATTCATTTTTTCCATAGCGTGTGCCAGACGCTCGGAAAGAATGTTAGGAAACTCCCAAAAGAAAAAGAAGAAGAACATGGTAATCACCCCCTTTGACCGGGGATGCTGCTTCGAGAAGCCATATAAATTTATTTTATCACAAATCGAAAGAAACAGGAGAAAAGGCGGAGGTTTTGACAATGGGAAAAATCGAGGATGCGATTAAAAAGATAAATTTACAGATTCAGATGAGTCCAAACGATAAATACCGTGCGCTTATCGGGGAGTACATCATTGACCAGATTACAACAGAAGCAGCAGCGGAGCAGATTCTACAGGCGGAAAAGACATTAAATAGGGCATTGGTTGAGATTACAAAGAAGGCAGAAAAACAAAAAATGGGAAACTGCGCTGTCATTGAGGATTCTGTGGTATACGGCTGGGCAAGAGAATATTTCGGCTTAACGGCAAATCCGCAGGCACCTGCGGAAGAACCCAAAAAAGGCGTTTGCGTCAGTCTGGAAGATTTCCTGTAAGGAGGCGAGGGCATGAATCTGAAAAAGATACAAGCAATGCCGTTTGCCCCGTTCTGCGAGGAAAGCGGAGTGCGCTGGAAGGTAACGGTCAAGGAGCCTGTGGTGGACGGGGAACGTCTGCTTGTGGTTGATTTCTTGGAAAACACCGCTTGTAACGTATACGCAAGAAACACACCCTCCTTCCGCATTGTGTGCGCCAAGAAAAGCAAAGAGGTAAGGGGCATCAATCACGAAGGCAGAATTCAGCAGAAGGTTCTGGATTGTTTCAGCGGATCTATGTGGTGGAATGGGTATGTTCTTATTTCTCCGAGGGAGGAGAAGCTGCTACAACGGTTTTTGAAATCAACCGAAACAGGAAATCATCAGCTGGACAACCTTCGGAAGTGGGTTATGCAGACGAGAGAATACATGAAAACAAAGGACAGAAAGGAACGGGGCGAACTGATGGATGAGGACTATCGGCTTTGCCCCGAAGCCTTACCGGAAGGGATGATTGATTACATACGTCGGGAGGTTTTGCCGGAGGACAGAGTAATCATTTATAAAAAAGGAAATGTCCAAGGCACCTGTTCTGTTTGCGGCAGGAAAGTCCATGTAATAGGCAGACGATTCGTGCAGGGCGCAAGGGTTAACTGTCCGAACTGCGGCGCAAGGGTTTCCTGCGTTTTGGAGGACGGCTGTGCGTTTGCCGCAAATTACATAGAAAATGTCGTTGCGGTGCAGAAGGGGACGGACGGCAAGACGGTCTTTTTCCGACAATGGCTCTTGCATCGGGATAACTCGGCAAGATGGGAGCATATAGAGGATTTCCTACAGGAAACCGCGAGATATGCCATCAGAGGGAATAAAACAGCCAAATGGCAAAAGCAGGGGAAGGAATCCTACTATATGCGTACAGAGCGGTACGAGCTGGACGAATGGACCAGATGGCAAGACAACCGTATTTATGACGGCAGTTATTTCTTCTATCCCGGCGGGACAGAAGAAGCACTGAGCGGAACGGCAATGCAGTATGCCGATCTGGAGGGGTATCTGGAAGAAAAGAGACACAACAGAAATCCGATTTACTTTCTGGAATACCACGCAAAATACCCCGTGATTGAGTTTCTCTGGAAAGCAGGCTATCGGAATATTGTACATAACAGGATTTTTGGCATGGACAGGGAAAACCGAAATGCCATCCTCTGGGAACGGAAAAAGCTGAAAGAATGCTTTCGATTTCCGCTGCGGATTTTAAAGCTGATGCCGCCGGAGGAATGGAAACTGGACGATGTGCAGCGGGCGAATTACCTGTGGAGAAATTACGGCGAGAGAATCACAGATGCCGAAATGCGGATGGCTCTGCAATCAAGAACGGATGTGCAGAATCTGACCGGAGCAATGCCGTATGCCGGAATCGGAAAGATTCTGAAATACATCCAAAAGCAGACAGAGAAACGAAAGGAAGAAAAAGGACACACAACTTATACACCGGAAGGAATCATACGAGCCTATCGGGATTATCTGCGTGAATGCGAGCAGTTGCATTTTGATTTACATGACAGAGAGATTCTCTTTCCGAAGGATTTGACGGCGGCGCACAACCGCACGATGGAACAGGTCAAATTTGAAAAGAATAAGGCAGATCAGGAGAAATTCCAAAAAGCAGTAGAAAAGCTGGAAAATTTCGCGTGGAGCGAAGGAGAATTTTTCATTCGCCCTGCAAGAGAGCAGATGGAGTTGACGGCAGAAGGAAAGGCTCTGCATCACTGCGTCGGCGGCTACATCAGGGATATGGCAGAAGAAAAGACTGCGATCTTTTTCCTGCGAAAGGTAAGCGAACCGGACAAGCCATTTTATACATTGGAATTGCAGAAGAAAAGGGTGATCCAATGCCGCACAGAGCATAACGCATCCTATGACAGAAACCCGGATGTGAAGAACTTTGTGGATATGTGGATGGAAAAAGTTGTTTTAAAAGGGAAAAAGAAAGCTAAGGAGGCAGCAGCATGAACGAAATCACAAGACCGATTGAGGTCATTACACAGGAAATCAATTTTTACAAATCACAGGCAGGCAACGCCATTATCGAGATTGGGAAGCGTCTGCATGAGGCAAAGCTGACACTACCTCATGGTGCATGGGGTGCATGGCTGCAGAATGAGGTGGAGTTCTCGGAACGTACCGCACAGAATTTCATGCGGATTGCCAAGGAATACAGAAATCCGCAGTTGATTGCGGACATGGGGAACAGTGCCACAAAGGCACTGCTCCTGCTTTCCCTGCCGGCAGAGGAACGGGAAGAATTTGTCGGCGAGGCGCACGAGATTGACGGGGAAGAAAAAACGGTTGCCGCCATGACAACAAAGGAAATGGAGCGTCTGCTGAAGGAACTGGAAGCGGAACGCACAGAAAAAGAAAAATTACAGTCGCAGCTGGATCTGTTCCAGACGGAAAAGGATAACGCTGTGGATGCCGCCTATCAGGAGACAGAGGATAAGCTGGAAGCACTGGTTAACCAGAAGGAGGCGGCGGAGCAAGCCAAGAGAGAAGCGGAGGAGCGGATTGCCGCCATGGAGAGTGAAATGGATGAGCTGCGGATGCAGGCAGAGCAGACAGCACTTCCGGACGAATCCGAACTGGAAAAAATCCGCAGAGAAGCGGAAAACACCGCCAATCAGAAGGCAGAAGAAGCCATGCAGAAGAAGCTGGATAAAGCCAAGAAGGATGCAGAGAAAGCGAAGAAAGAGGCAAAAGAGGCACAGGCAGCCATTGAAGCGCATGAAGCCGCACAGAAGGAAGCGGAAGAAGCGATGCTGAAAGCTAAAGAGGAATTGGCGCAGGTAAAGGCAGATACAGAAAAGAAGCTGAAAGCGGCAGGCTCCTGCATTACGGTTTTCAAGGTGCATTTTGAGGCGGTGCAGGGAGAAATCAACAAAATGCTGACCTGCATTGATGGCGTAGAGGAATCCGAAGGCAAGGAAGAAGCGGATAAGCTGAGAAAGGCTCTGAAATCGCTTTGTCAGAGCGTACAGGACAATTTATAAGGAGGGAGCGGTATGACGGATAGAAGGAACAAAGGAAAGTATGAGGTCTGTCAGGACTGCGGCGCACATCTGGATCATGGGGAGCAGTGTGACTGCGCATCCTCTTATGAGGAAGAAGCAGAATCAGTATATAAGGAAGAAACACGATAACACATAAAAAAAGCCCGCCTGTTGACGCAGGCGGGAAGGTCTTGGGAGACCGTACATATCTATATCTAATATAACACAGAATCCTTGATTTATCAAGGGTTTTGCGGTATTCCCGAGACTGTTTTTTCAAGAGGCGGCGGTCTCTTTAGACTGTCCATAAAGCAATTAACTGAATGGACACACCATTATTTATATAAAGGAGGAACGGGAATGCCAAAGTACAGGAAGAAGATTCGGTCGGGGGACGTATACGAGGTGGAGGAATTTTACTGCCCTCGGACAATCGGGAAAAAATACGAAAGAGGTCGGAGCGAAAATCTGACATCCGAGGAACAGGCAAAAAGAAATCTGCAAATCGCCAGAAAGAAGCTGACACGCATTATCAATACAAATTTCAATGGGGATGATTATTTCGTTCTGCTGACCTACGGAATGGAAGTGACCGTGGAGGAGGCAAGAAAGCTGCTTGCAAATTTTCTCCTGCGGCTGAAACGGTATCGCAAGAAAAACGGATTTTCAGAATTGAAGTATGTCGCGGTAACGGAAACCCAGGGGAAGAACGGAAGGGTGCATCATCACATTGTCATGAGCGGATTTGAAGGTCTGAGCATGAAGGAGGGACTGGGGATCCTTCTGGAAAAATGGGGGCATGGCACAGTTCTGATAAAAAAGCTGTATAAGAACCAGAAGGACAACCGCCTTGCAAGCTACATATCCAAGGAGAACATCAGAAAGGGTGCAAAGCGTTGGAGCACCAGCAGGAATCTGAAAAAGCCCGAAGTGAAGCTGGAGGTTATCAAGGAAACCAAAAGAAAGGTATCCCTGAGACCGCCGAAGGGATTTGATGTGATTGTGCAGACCGAGGACTATTTTGCAGAAATCGGTTGGGTGCGTTATATGAAGGCTGTCCGTCGGGGCGGCATGGACTACGGAGAATATGAGGGAGGAGCGGAAACAGATGCAGGGAGCAAGAAAAGGCAGTCATAACTATTCCATTTTGCAGGGGAAAAGTAAACGCTGCTATTTTACTGATACAGAAACTGGCCCGTTGGAGCGGCACCATATTTATTTCGGTGCAGGGATGCGGCAGATATCGGATAAACACGGATTCTGGGTGTGGCTCAAGCCGGAGTGGCACAGAGGAACGTCGGGTGTCCATGGAAGGGATGGGCATAAGATTGATTTGCGGCTGAAACAGGATTGTCAGAGAAGGTTTGAGGAAACCCATACCAGAGCAGAGTTTATGGCAATTATCGGACGGAATTATTTGTCGGACGAAGCAGAACAGAAAAAAACGCAGATGCCTGCGGATACGGGTGGGTTTTATTTGTTGGAGGAGATGTGAGCATGGGCAAGGGAATTACATATAGCACAAGCGGAAGGGACTGCCCCTGCTGCGGATGCCAAGAGAGGGCTGTCGGTTGTCATGGAAAGTGCGATCAGTATAAAGCATGGGACGGGAAGCGGCAAGCAGAGA
>OLQA01001392.1_pt1 | contig 21364 bp, 16 predicted proteins | sample 1673151 | NCBI WGS metagenome assembly OLQA01 (sample SAMEA3136760, study PRJEB25190) | human gut metagenome | biome: human gut; feature: human-associated habitat; material: faeces | place: Austria | collected 2013 | reverse complement strand
GAAACTTCTAGGCTTTTCGCAGCGGCATCTTTTTTGGTGCAGCTTGATGGCAAGCTGCACCAATTAAGATATCAACGGTTTTCCTAGTGTTTTCAATGGTTTCAGCTTTTTTGGCAAGGTTTTTGGAGCTTGCTGCTTCATACTGCTGGTTGCTACTGTGCAACCAAAAAAGATATTGTGGGTTTTATGGAATTTGGTGCGGTCTGCACGATTCTGTCAGCGATCTGCACTTTGACGGCTTTCCTGTTTTGCGCGGTTCCGGTCATAAATCCGCTTGCTCTGCACAACGAGGGTGATTGGGGAAACGCCGTTCCACGAACCGCGCTTCGCTGCATAAAAATTTCGCTGATTTTTCTTGCTCTGTTTTTTCAGCGGTGTCACTTTCATCCTGAGAATCCATCCCTTCGCGTCTACTTAGATACTTCAACTGCGCTTCCGTCTTTGCGGACTCTGAAAATTTCCGGCATAGGATTGGCATCCAGCAGTTCCGTCAGAGTGCGCGGGGTATAGCGCATATACTCCATCATGCAGCCGACATTGATCAATCTGCTTGGAATGCCCATCGCCCACTGCTCTTTCTTCCACTTCTCAACGAGTTCCCATTCGCGCGTATTATGTACATGCCCGTACAGCATGACCGCGCCATAATGCTGGTTCTTATAAAACAGAATCGGGTAATGACTCAGAATCACCAGCCGTTTCTCATCATTGACCTCCGCGTACTGCTCGATGCTCTCCCAATAAGGGCGGAGATTTCCCTTCACGCGGTCATGGTTGCCTTGAATCAGGTGCTTATGCCCATTGAGCTGCTGCATGACCTGGATGCTGTTTTCTCCATTTTTCCAGAACGCATCGCCGAGCACATAGACTGTATCCTCTGACGTGACGCGCTCATTCCAGTTTTGAATCAGAGTATATACCGCAAAAATAATTGACCGCCATCCCAGTGAGCAGCAGCTTGCTTTGAGATGGCGGCCTTTTATACGCGGGGAGGTTTGACGCTTACGTTCCTTGCTAAATTTTCTGGGAATTTTCTTGATACTCTCTGCGATACTGTCAACTTTTCGCTGCAACCGTTCTCTGTCTGGTATCGTTTTTGTAATATATCCGGCCGATAAACGTCACCATACCCGCATATTCCAGACCGATTCCCGCGATATCTGTACAGAAAACAGAAAATAGGAGGACATAAACGTAAATACGCCGTTCTGGGCAAAATCGCCCAGCCCATATTTGATCCGCTCAGGAAGAGATATTTCATATCGGTTCATTGTATCAGCTCCTGCCAATATTATAGTGCAGGAGCCGCCGCCCGGCTATTGCCAAAGGACAGCTTTTTATTGCGCAAAATCTCCATTTGCAGCTCCGGGAAAACCTGACACGAAAAATATCTTGAAAATAACATGCATATTTTCTATAATAAATGCGCGGTATATTCCAGGATAAAGCGCAGTCGAAACGAGGTGATCTCTTGCATCGGAACTCCATACTGAATAAAAGTGCCAGCAGCAGCCATAACAGTGATCTGGAGCTGTTCTATTACGGGTCGCAGAAATGCACCGCAGCAGACACCTGGGGGCCCGGTGTCAAGCAGCATTATAAGCTGCACTATGTACACAGCGGCGAGGGCTGGCTCCGCTCCAACGGACGCGAATATCGCATCACCACCGGGCAGCTTTTCGCCTGCTTTCCCGGCGAGACCGTTTTCTACCGGGCCGATGCCGCGCAGCCATGGGAATATTCCTGAGTGGCCTTTGACGGGCTGAACGCCGAACAGTATCTGCGCCGCGCCGGGTTCCGCCCGGATCATCTGGTCATCGACTGTCCGAACAAGCCGCTGATCGAAAACGCATTCCGGGAGATCCTCTCCACCAAGGGCGACACCGCGAACCACGATCTCAACTATATCGGCTATCTGTATCTTGTTCTTGCGTCCATTGTGGACTATTCCGGCAATGACAGTGACACCTCGAACGCGCACAAATATGTAAAAATCGCCATCCGCTATATCCGGGAAAACTATCAGCGCGACATTTCCATCGAAGAGATCGCCACCTATCTCTCCCTCGACCGCAAATATTTCTCAAAGGTCTTCAAGCGCGAGACCGGAAGCTCCCCGATGGAATATCTGATCCAGTACCGGATTGACAAGGCCTGCGAGCTGCTGCAGTCCTCCACGCTCTCTGTGGCGGAGATCGCGGCGGCCGTCGGCTATACGAGCCAGTTTTCGTTCTCCAGAGTGTTTAAAAAGCACATGAACGTCGCACCAAGCAGCTATAAAAAAGACCGGCCGGAAGAATGATCCGGCCGGAACGCGGGCATCCGGCATCTGCACAGCAGCAAAGTACCATTGCAGTCTGCCGGATCATGACAATTTGTTTTACTGAACTGAACGCATGATAAAGCAGGGTTCGACCCCCCGGGAGCGGGGTTCGAACCCTGCTTTTGTCAGATATAAGCGGTTCTGCCGGCTGGGGTCAGATGGGTTTCCGGGCGGCGGGGGTGGACAGGGCGTCAATGATGGCGTTGATGGAAAACGCGCTCCGCTCGAGCCGGCGGACGATCGTTCCCTCCTGCATCACCAGGATCCGGTCCGACATGCCCAGCAGCTCTTCAAAGTTCGAGGAGATCAGAATGACGGACTTCCCCTCCAGCACGAGCTTGTTGATGATGTTATAGATCTCGACCTTGCCGCACTGGTCGACATTGCGGCAGGGCTCGTCGATCATCAGGATCTGGCAGCTCGTGAAGATCCACTTGCTCAGCAGCACCTTCTGCTGGTTGCCGCGCGACAGGTGCTGCACCTGTTCGTCGTCCTCCGCGGTCTGGATGACCAGCTTTTCGCGGAACGCGCGGCAGACCTCCTGCTCCAGCCGCAGATCCAGATGGTATGGCCCCTGGATACCGCGGATATTCGCCATGGTGATGTTCTGCGCGATGGGAAGATTTTTGCACAGAAGCTCGTCGGCGCTGGCGTCGGAAATATAGCCGATGCCGTGGCGCACGGCGTCGTTCGGGCTGCGCAGGGAGAGCTTTGCCTGATTGAGCGTGATGCTTCCGGTCAGGAGCGGATCGATGCCGAACAGCGCCCGCGCCAGCGCGCTGCGCCCGGAGCCGAGGAAGCCGGCGATGCCGAGCACCTCGCCCTTGCGCAGCTGAAGCGACGCGCCGCGCAGACCATGTGCCGTGGACAGCCCCTCGGCCTGCAGCACGACGCGGCCGGCGGGCTGATAGATCCGCGGATGGCGCTGGCTTTCCGGCGCTCTGCACAACCGCTCGATCAGCCGTCCGCGGCTGTCGGGGTCGCCCGCGTCCAGCGTGTCCTTGATCTGGCCCTCGCTGATGATGCAGACGCGGTCGCACAGCTCCGCGAGCGATTCGATGCGGTGCGAGATATACAGGACGGACATGCCGCGCGCGCGAAGACTGCGCAGCACGCGGAAAACGGGCGCACGCTCCTGCACGGTGAGCACGGAGTCCAGCTCGTCCACGATCAGCACACGCGCATCGCTGCGCGAGACCTTTACCAGCTCCACGAGCCGCTGCTGCGCCAGATTCAGCTCCTGCGCTGCCGCATGCACGTCGATGCGGCAGCCGAGCTCGCGGAAGCTCTCCTCCGCCTGCGCGTAGATGGCCTTCCAGTCGACATGCAGAAACCTGCCGTGCCGGAACGGCCAGGCGCCGATGCACAGATTTTCCGCCACCGAGAGATTCGGCAGCAGCGCGGGCTGCTGGAAAATGGTCTGGACGCCCCGGCGCTGCGCGTCGCTCGGGCTGGACGGGCAATAGGCCTTCCCGTCCAGCAGGATCTGTCCCTGGCTCAGCGCATGGACGCCCGCGAGTAGGCTGACCAGCGCGGATTTTCCGGAGCCGTTGTCGCCCCAGAGGCCCAGGATCTCCCCTTCCCGCAGCTGCAGGTTCACATGGTCGAGCACCTGTGTCCGGCCAAGGATCGCGCAGACGTTCTGAAGCTCAATCAGATTGTTCGACATAAGCAACACCCTTCGCTTCGATCTACAGATCCTTGATCGTGGTAAATACCGTAACGCCGTGGTCGAAATAGTAGCTCTTGTAGGCCTCCGGCATCTGAATGTTGGAGATCACAGTCCTGATCTCATGGAGCGGACACAGCGGGACCAGCGCGCGCTGGCCGAATTTCGAATAGTCCAGCAGCAGCGTCGTCTGCTCGGAATGCTGCATCAGGATCTGATAGAGCTCCGCCTCATCCTCCGTATCGACCATATAGCCGGCATTCAGATCCGCTGCGGCGACGGAAATGAAACACTTCTGAAAATACAGCTTGGAGATATTGCGCAGCGCGTGGCGGCCGCTCAGGCAGGCGCTGGCCCCGGCACGCTCAAGCTCGCCGCCGGGAACCATCAGCCGGCAGTTTTCCGCGCTCAGCAGCTCTGCAATGACGCCGATGTTGTTGCTGACGACGCGGATATTGGGCCGGTCGCGCAGATTTTTTGCCACCTGCAGGCAGGTCGTCCCGTTGCCGAGGAAGACGGTATCATTCGGCTCGATCATTGCGACGGCGATCGCGCCGATCTGCTCCTTTTCCAGCAGATACCGGTCGACCGGCACAGGCGCCGCCGGTTCCTCCGCCTCCACAAGCACCACGCCGCCGTGCGTCCGGCGGAGAAAGCCCTCCTTCTCCATCTTTTCCAGATCGCGCCGCACGGTGGCCGGCGAGGCCGGGATCATGGAGATCAGCGTATTGATGTCAATGCGCTTGTAGTCGAGCAGCAGCGCCTTGATTTTTTCCGTTCTTTCATCAGCAAACATTTCAGTCACCATTTCGCTCAGGTTTGAGAAATTTTGATTATTTTACAATCAGTATATCATAGACCGCGAAGCGGGTCAAATCAAAAGGGACGGCTGCAAAAACTTTTTGCAGCCGTCCCTCGGTGGAAATGATGCGGATTCAGTCTGCCTGCGCGGCCGCGCCGCCGAGCAGCACCAGACGGTGCGAGAGCGCGGGGATCTCCGCGCGGAGCGTCAGCGTGCCGCCGTCCCAGACGGCCTCCGCGCCCGTGACCGGGAGCGCTTCGCCGTGCAGCTGCTCGGCCGTCAGGCAGAGCGTGACGGTCTGCGCCTCGTCGGTGCAGTTGAACAGGTCGAGCACGCCGCCCGCCGTGTCCGCCAGCGTATGCAGATGCGCAAATTCGCTGATGCCGGTAAACACGCCGCGCTGGTAATACGCACGCAGGCGGTTATAGGTCTGCATGCAGCTCCGGTAGGCCGCGAAGCGCGTCTCGGGATCGAATGTGAACGTCCGTCCCGGCGGGACGATCGTGGGATCGCAGTTTTTGCCGCCGATCCCGAGATGGCGGACGGTGGACGCCGCCCACCAGAAGAACAGGCACTGGTCGTTGTCCGCCGCCATGTTGATGTGCAGATACAGCGGGATGCTGCAGCTGAGATTGTAATAATACAGGCTCAGCGCGCGGCCGCTGCGCAGATCCTCGATGCAGTCCCACATGAACTCGAAGCCCCAGTTCTCCTGATAGGAGCCCTCCTGCGAGAAGCCCTGACGCCAGTAGCTCGGCGTATAGATCGCGGAATTCCAGGGCCAGACCGGGTCGTGGACCTCGACCTGAATATGGTTGGTGTTTTTGATGTGCTTTGCCAGACGGCAGACGGCGTCGGCATGCTCGTAGGCCGTGGAGGGCCGCGCGTGTCCGTGTCCCGGATGATAGCAGGGCCCGCGCCAGTCCATTTCGTCGAGCATGATGAAATACGCGCCGTCCTGCGCCAGCTTGTCCGCGCGGCGCTCCTTTTCCTTCCGGAACGGTTCATTGCACAGGCACTGTTCATACAGCAGCTGGTTGGACGGGATGATGGTGCGCGGCAGCATGCAGGCCGAGGCAAAGCCGTCCGGCGTATGCACGGCGTTCAGCGCGTCCGGCCAGTAATTTACATATGTGCGCAGAATGATCCGGATGGCAAGAGACAGGCCGTACTGCTCCCGGAGCGTTTTCACGAGCTCCGTCTCATCGCCGAGCCGGTGATAGTCGAAGAACGTCGTGCCCTCGGCAAATTCCCAGCCGGGATCCAGATACAGCGCGCCGCAGCCGCACTCATGCGCCTTCTGCGCCTCGCGCAGGAGCGCGGGAAGCGTGTACGACCGGTTCAGCGCGGCCCGGTCGGAGTGATACCAGCCGATGTCGTAGAGCTCGTTCCAGTGTACCTTCGGCGCGTAATCCGACGGGAGCGCGTGGCCCTTCCGGTCCAGCAGCGCCCGGTACAGGCCGCAGGCCCGCGTCAGATCGTCCGCCTGATAATAGAACGTGCTGCCGAAGCGAAAGCGCTGTCCGGCGTCCAGCTCCTGCGCCGCGGAGGGCTCGTGGTGCAGACAGAAGCCCGCGCCGCCCAGCTGCAGCTCCTCGCGTGCCGGGCCGACCGGCTCGGCGACGGCGTATTCGATGTCGCAGTTATTGTACTTGGCCGCGAGCAGACCGCCCCGCTCCGTCCCCCAGAACCACGCCTCCGAGCGCAGCAGCCCTTCCTCGCACAGAGGCGGCTCCGGCCGGGAGGGATCCGAGTACACGCTGTTGCCGAAATACCGGCCCGGCTGTTCGGGCAGCCGGTTGTTGACGATCTGGAAATGCTCACCGCAGCGGAGCGTTTCGGCGCTGTACACGTGCCGCCAGCCGTCCTGCTGCACGGTGAACGGGATCGCGTGGAGCGTCAGCTCCTGCAAAGGCAGGAGCCAGCCCAGCTTGATCGTGGAAAAGCGCAGCTTCTTTTCGCCGTAGTTGTAAAATTCGATGGATTCCTCCGCGCCGCCGTCACAGGCGCGCATCGTGCGGGTGACGCGCAGCGACAGCTCCGGAAGCTCTACCGCGGCGCGGTCTTCGGAAAGCTCCCACCGGCTCCCCTCGCAGCGGAACGGCGCGTCCGCTGCCGTCCCGCAGAGAAGATAGGAAAAGCGGTCCGTCCGGAAGGTCTGATCTCCGGAGGTGAATGAAAGTGCGGATACCGTTGCGTTCATTGCGGCTCCTTTCCGCCTCTCAGCGCTTCTTGCTGCGCATGACGTCGATCAGCACAGCGAGAATGAGGACGATGCCCTTGATGACCATCTGCCAGTAGGACTGGACGCTCAGAAGCGTCATGCCATTGCTGATCGTCTGGAGGATCAGCGCGCCCAGCAGCGTGCCGGAGACCTTGCCGCAGCCGCCGGAGAGGCTGACGCCGCCCAGAACGACGGAGGCGATGACGTCCATGTCGCTGCCGATGCCGCAGGTGGGCAGCGCAACGCCGACCTGCGAGGCGAGCAGAATGCCGCCCAGCGCGCCCGCCACGGAGCAGTAGACGAAGCCGCCCATCTGGACGCGGCGGATGTTGATGCCGGAGAGATAGCTGGCGTTCTTATTGCCGCCGATGGCGTAGATCTTCCGTCCGAAGCTCGTATATTTCAGAACATAGGCCGTGATGGCAAACATGACGATCATCAGCAGCACGACGACCGGCACGCCGAGGATATCGCCGCGGCCGATAAAGGTCAGAAAATCATTGCTGATGAGAATGTTCTTGCCGTTGGAGACCAGATAGGCAAAGCCGCGGTAGATCTGCTGCGTGCCGAGCGTGGCGATGATCGGGTTGACGCCGCAGATCGAAACCAGAACGCCGTTGAGCAGGCCGAGCAGAACGCCCGTCAGCAGCGCGCAGACGATCGCGACGCCCGTGGGCAGCCCCGCCCGCAGCATCAGCGCCATCACCATGCCGGATACCGCCGCGACGGTATACTGCGACAGATCCATGGCCGCGAGGATCATGGCGACCGTGATGCCGAAGGCCATGATCGCGTTGATGGATGTGTAGGTCGCGATATTGACCAGATTCCGCAGCGTCAGGAAGTGCGGCGACATGATCGCGAACAGGACGCTCATCACAAGCAGCGCCAGGATCAGGCTGAGGTTCGTTCCGGCCTTTGAAAGCAGGCTTCCGAGTTTTTTATGCGCGTTCATCGTTTTCATCGTTGTTTATCCTCCAATCGCCATGCTCAGCAGGCGTTCTTGTGAAATATCCTGCTTCAGACATTCTCCCATATATCTTCCCTCATGGATCACAATGATCCGGTCCGCGATGGCCATGATCTCCGGCAGCTCCGACGAGATCATGATCACGCCGATCTTCTTTTTGCACATCAGCTCCAGCGTGTTGTAGATCTCGACCTTCGCACCGACGTCCACGCCGCGGGTCGGCTCGTTGAGGATCAGGATCTGCGGCGCAGTGTCCAGCCATTTGGCAATGACGACCTTCTGCTGGTTGCCGCCGGAGAGCGTGTCCACCGCCGCGCCGAGGCCGGGCGTCTTGATATCCAGCGTATCGACCCATCCGCGCGCGGCGGCGGTCTCGGCGGCGGAATCAATGGCGTAGCCACGGTTATACTTCCGCAGATTTGCCAGCGTCATGTTGTTTTTGACGGAATGCGACAGGATCAGGCCGTCCTGCTTCCGTTCGCTCGGGACATAGGCGATGCCGGCGCGGATGGCTTCCTCGGGCGAGTGGATCACGACGGGCTTTCCCTTGATCTCGATGCTGCCGCCCGTGATCTTATGCACGCCGAAGATGCTCTCCACCAGCTCGGTCCGTCCGGCGCCCATCAGGCCGAATATGCCGAGCACCTCGCCCTCGCGCAGGCAGAAGCTGACGTCCTGGATCTTTTTGACGCACAGGTGCTCCACCTTCATGAGCGGCTCGCCGATGGCGACGTTGCGCGCCGGGAACATCGCGCCGATATCGCGGCCGACCATCAGGCGGATCAGCTCCTCCCGCGTGGTCTGCGCCGTGGGCAGATCGTCGACGTATTTTCCGTCGCGCATGACCATCACGCGGTCGGAGATCTCGAAGATCTCCTCCATGCGGTGCGAGATATAAATGATCGCGATCTTCTGCGCGGCGAGCTCGCGGATGATGCGGAACAGGTTCTTCGTCTCCTCCTCGTTGAGCGCGGAGGTCGGCTCGTCCATGATCAGAATGCGGATGTTCCGGGAGATCGCCTTGGCTATTTCAACCAGCTGCTTTTCCGCAACGGAAAGCTCCCTGACTCTGGTGAACGGGTCGTGATGCAGACCCACCCGTTCAAGAAGCGCGCTGCAGTCCTTATGCAGACGGGAATAATCGATTTTATTCAGCAGGCCGTTCTGCGGCAGACGGCCGACAAAGATGTTTTCCGCAATGCTCAGATCGTTGAGATAATTCAGCTCCTGATACATGATGCTGATGCCTGCGTCAAGCGCCTGTCTGGGGTTTGAGAACGAGACCTCTTCGCCGTCAAGCAGGATCGTACCGCCGCTCGGCGTGACGGAACCGGACAGGATCTTCATAAGCGTTGATTTTCCCGCGCCGTTTTCTCCGGCCAGCGCCAGGATCTGGCCGCGGTCGAGCCGCAGCGAAACGTCGTCGAGCGCCTGCACGCCGGGATAGCTCTTGCTGATATGCTGCATGCTTAACAGAACATGCTCCATGCTGTTGTTCACTCCATTTCCTCGTAATCGTCCGTGAAAAAGGGGAATGGGGGCAGCGCCCCCAGATCCCCTTTTCGTTCTGTCAGCCCAGATTGTCGCGGGTCAGCATGTACTGCTGCGCATAGTTGTAGACCTCGGCCTGCTCTCCATGGATAATGCGGACGGCCAGCGGGATCAGGCCCTCGCCGTACTTGGCGGGATCGTAGCAGACCGTGCCCTGGAAGCAGTTGTCCTTCTTGAGCATCTCAATGCCGACGTCCTCGCCGCCGTGGGAAACGATCATGCAGTCGTCGGAGCGCTTCGCCGTCTCGATCGCGGCCAGAACGCCCGCGGAGGCGGGGTCGGTCAGGACGCCGAAGAGGATCTTCCGGCTGTCGGGATGGGCCGTCAGGAAGTCGGCGGCAGTGGACTGCGCCTTCGTCTCGTCGTTGTTGAAGTCGATCCAGGTGACCTGATCGTCCGTAAATTCGATCCCGGCCTCCTGCAGCGCTTCCACGATGCCCTCCAGCCGCTGCTTGACCTCGGGGCCGGCCGCGTCGTTGAACTCCAGAACGAGCTCATCGAAGGAGTTATCCCACTTGTCCGCGACCAGCTCCGCCGCGAACGCACCGGCCGTCTTGCCGGCGAGCAGGTTGTTGACGCCGAAGAAATACGCGCCCTCGTAATAGCAGTCGATGGAGATCAGCGGGATCTGCGCCTCGTCGCACATCTGCACGAGCGTCACGCCCACCTCGGGGTTAAAGTTGAAATCGACGATGAGATCGACGCCCGCGGTGATGAATGCGTCGATGTTGCTGACCATTTTCTGCGGGTCGCCGGCGGCTTCCGCGTACATGATCTCCACACCGGCCTCCGCCGCCGCGGCCTCAAGACCGGCGTACAGCTGCTGCGGGAAATCGCTGCCCATGTTGTAGTTGTTGAAGCCGATGACATAAGCGCCCGTTTCTTCCGTCTGCGCGGGTTCCGCCGGCGCGTCCGTCTTCGTCTCGGCGGGTGCCGCCGTCTCGGCAGGCTGCTTTGCCGCGCAGCCCACGGCGCTCACGATCAGGAGCATCGCAAGCAGCACGATCAGGATCTTTCTGTTTTTCATAAGTCTTCCTCCGTTTCTTCGGCACGTCTGCGCCGTAATCATTTTTTATCATATAAAATCACTTTTTGTCAATACGCAGCAGTACCTTTGTAGACATGGATAAAAACCCGCTGTCGATTTCAGGCATAATCGCCAAGGCCCTTTCCAATTTTGCCCTTTGTGCCGCCCGGGCCGCCGCTTTTTCGGCGGACTCCGTCCCGTTTCAGCACCTGTTTTCCACCCAGGGCACGCGGTTTTTGCTGCCGCGGGACTCGATCCCCAATGTCCTCGTTTGATATTTTTTGATTATTTATGAAATTGTCTGTTGAATTATGAATTTTTCTTCGCTATACTACAGGCAGGCATTCAAATTGAAAGGAGCATTCGCATGTTTTATACTCCCACAGATGACAGCATCCTCGAAGGCTATCAAAACGCGAAGGCCGTCTATGCTTCGCTGGGCCTGGATACGGAACGGGCGCTGGCGCAGTTTGAGAAGGTCGGCATTTCCATCCACAGCTGGGCCGGCGACGACGTGACCGGCTTTGAGACCCACGAGGGCGGCGTGCATTCCGAGAACACCGTCACCGGCAACTACCCCGGCCGCGCGAGAAACGGCGGCGAGCTGCGGCAGGATCTGGAGCAGGCCATGCGCTTTTCCCCCTGCACACACCGGCTGGGTCTGCAGAGCATGTATGTAGAACCCAAAACGCAGAAGGAGCGCTGCGACTACGACGTTGAGGATTTCCGCAATTGGATCGACTTCGCGAAAAAGCATCACATGGCGGTCGATTACAACGTCTCCTATTTTACGCACCCGATGATGAAGGACGGCTGCTCGCTGGCCTCGCCGGACGACGCGGTGCGCGCCTATTGGGTCAGGGCCGGGATCAACGGGCGGCGCATCTGCGAGGCCATCGGCCGCGAACTCGGCTGCACGGTATTCAACAACACCTGGACGCCGGACGGCGTCAAGGACAATACCGTCGACCGCATGGGCTACCGCGCGCGGCTGAAGGACTCGCTCGACCAGATCTACGCCGAGCCGCTCGACAGCCGGTATCTGTGCGACTGCATGGAGGGCAAGGTCTTCTCCATCGCCAACGAGTGCTTCACCGCGGGCTCGCATGATTTCTATATCGCCTACGCCGCGAAAAACCAGAAGGGTCTGACCATCGACACCGGCCACTTCCATCCGACGGAAAATTACGCGGATAAGATCTCCGCCGTGTTCCCGTTCGTTGACGGCATGATGTTCCATCTGTCGCGCGGCGTGCGCTGGGACTCCGACCACACGCTGACGCAGGACGAGCCGTATCTGTTCCAGGTCTTTCAGGAGCTCGTGCGCGCGGATCTGTTAAATAAGCGCGTCGCCATCGGACTGGACTTCTTCGACGCGCAGGTCAATCGCGTCACGGCATGGATCGTCGGTCTCCGCGCCGCGGGAAAGGCGCTGCTCGCCGCGCTGCTGGAACCGACAGCGCTGATGCGCGAGGCGGAATATGCCGGAAATCTCGGCAAGCGGATGGCCATGCTGGACGAATGCAAAAATCTTCCGCTGAATGCGGTCTGGGATTATCTGTGCTGGAAAAAGAACGCCGGCGTCGGCATGAGCTGGCTTGACGAGATGGACCGCTATGAACGCGAGGTCCAGAGAAAGCGGGTGTGAGCGTGGACGAACAGCTTCAACGGAAGAATTTCCGCTTTCAGGCGCATAAATCGCTCGGCTTCTGCGCCTCCATCCCCGAAGACGCATACGACTGTCTGTCCGGCATCTACGGCCTTCCCGCGCAGGTCCTGCGCGAGGAGGCGGAGCGCTGCGCGCAGCTGACTGAACAGGCCGCCGCCGCGCTCCTGCGCGGGCAGCCGCTGCGGAAGGAGCTGTGGCGGGAGCCGTGTACCATCAGCATTCTGGGCGACTCCATCAGCAGCTATCAGGCCAGCTTCTGGCGCATGTTAAAGCGTGCGCTGCGCGGCTGCCCCGTCCGCTTCTGCGACCATTCGATCTCCGGCCAGACCTCCGGCGAATTGTTCATCACCATGTATCCGTCCATTTTCCAGTCTCATGCCGATCTCGCGCACCTCATGATCGGCACGAACGACTGCCGCCGGACCGTGGACGCGCCGCACGCGCTGCATACCGGGCTGGAGGAATTCGAGAAAAACGTCCGCTTTTTGCTCGCCTCCCTGCAATCCGGCGGCACGCGGAGCGTCGTCTCCTCCATCCCGCCGGTCGACCAGCAGAAGATCGACGCCGTGTTCCCGGAATACCGGCTCGAGTATTTTGAGCCCGACCGGCAGGCCTTCAACGACGTCCTGCGGCGGGCCGCGGAGGACTTCGGTGCCGTCTTCAACGACATGGAGCCGGTCTACGCGGCCTTCTCCCCCGCGGAGCTGACCATTGAAGACGGCGTGCATCTGAACGGGCACGCGCACGGTCTGCTGGCCGCGCGGGTATGGGCGCTGTTTCAATCCATCCGAACCGAACAGACGGCCGGCTGAACCGGCATAAAATGACCGCAGGGACATGTCTGCATGTCCCTGCGGTTTTTGTCGCTTCAGTTCATCCGGAAATCCATCCGGTACGGCACGGGCGCGATCTTTTCCGCCGCCTCACGTCCGAGGCCGTACTTTTTCTGCTGGAGCGCGAGCCATACCTCCGACATCGTCTGCTCGCCCTCGCGGATATCGGGCACGATCAGCCCGCCGTCCTGCAGCAGGATCGCCTCCGCCTCCTCCAGCCGCTCCAGTCCGACCAACGCCTGCGCTTCGGACAGCCGGACGCGCGGCAGCCGCTGCAGCTCCGGCGGCGCAGCCGCGATCAGCCGCAGCGCTTCGCCGTACTGTCGCGCCTCCAGCAGCACCCGCAGCGCGAATTTCAGCACGGACGCATCCTCCGGCGCGGCCTCGGCCGCCTGACGCGCGTATACCGCGGCGCGCTCCGGCTCGTGCTGCATGAGGTGCAGGCAGCTGCATGCGTATTTTACCCAGGCGCAGCGCGCGAGGCTGTCAGCGCGCGCAAGCGCGTCCCGCGCATCCGCAAAGCGCCCCTGCGTCAGCAGCGCCGCGCCGAGCTGCAGCCAGGTGTGCCAGTTTTCACGCTCCGCGCCCTGCGCCGCCTGCGCAAGAAGCGGGAGATAGCGCGCATCCGGCAGCCAGGACGATACCGGCTCGCGCGGGTCGTATTCGCCCATCGCCCCGCGTTCGAGCAGCGCGCGCCACGGCGCCTGCTCCGCGCCCGGCACGCCGAAGTCCAGCTGCGGCGACAGCGGCGGCTCGCCCGCGTGCGCGCGCCGCAGGTTTTCCAGCGCGCCCCAGCCGCTTCCGCGGCAAAAAAGCGCCTGCGCCGGGCGCTTTGCCATGGTGTCGCGCGTCTGCCGCAGCAGCTGTTCCAGCCGTTCCTGCGGGATGAGCGTTTCGAGCCGCGCTTCCACCGCCGCCTGCGCGCCGTGCCACGCGCCGTGGATCTGCGCCGGGCCGGCGTTCATCGCGCCGTAGGCCTCCAGCCATTCCCATGCCGTGTGCGGCGGCATGGGCAGGCACTCATACTGCGTCTGCGCAAGCCCCGCCTGAATTTCGATATAGCGGTCGTGCGGGTTTCCGGACAAAAACTCCTGCCACCGCGCGCTTCCGCGCGTCTGGCCCCAGACGAACAGCTTCCGCCCGCGCTGGCGGTGCGTCGAGGCCTGCACCAGGCCCCAGCCGTCCGCGTTCAGATGCGCGATATACTTCCGCCGCTCCGGCGCGATCTTCCAGAAATGGTCGACCGCCTTCGGATTGTTCACCGGGTAGGTCACGTCGTCGCCGCCGCGGTCGACCGGCACGCTGTCCTTGAAGATCACGCCGTCCCGCGCGACATACGCCGCGTCCGCCGGAACGACCACGCGCCCGCCGCGCCATTCCGGCACGGCGATATTGCTCCACCAGTAGGTCGGGACGGTCTGCGCGTTTTCATTGACCAGCCGCATCCGCGCGAACAGCACCCGCGAGCTGTCCGGCAGGAAAAAATCCATCTGGAAGCTCACGCCGCGCAGCCGCTCGTATTCGTACATGCGCAGCACCGGCGTGCCGTCCGCGAGCTGCGTCCGGGCGGCGAACAGCGGCGAGCAGGTGAACGGGTTATGGCCGATGATCGAGGCGTTCCACTCCACGCCGCCGGAAAACCACGAATTGCGCATGGCAAGATTGCCGGCGTACAGCGTTTTGTTCTGATACAGCAGATCTCTGCCGGACGCCTTGTCTGTCAGCGAGATCAGCCGTCCGCCGAGCTCCGGCAGAAACCGCGCGCGCAGAAATTCGTTTTCCAGCACGATGCTGCGATAGCAGCGCTCCGTCTGCTCGCGCGTGTACACATCCTGCGGCCGGTACGGGAACACGTTGCTCCGGAAGCCGTAGCCGAGGAAGATCTCGTCGTCCTCGTCGAGCACGGCCTTTGTGTTCTGCTGCACGTTGGCCAGTCCCTCCAGCCCCGGCAGACTGCTCTGCTCCCCGATCCGGACCGACCGGATCCGGTAGTCCTCCTGATAGAATTCCGTCATCATCGTCAACCATCCGGCCGTCTGCGCAGGCAAAGGGCCGCCTTTCTTCGTAAAATCGATCTGCGGGGACGGGCGCAGCCCGTCCCCGCGTAATGTGTTCCGATCATTTGGCAATGAATGTTTTGTGGAAGCGCGCCGCGATCGCCGCATATTCCGCGCGCGTCGTCCGCCCCTGCGGGTTGAGCAGATCGCCGCTGCCGCGGATGAGCCCGGCTTCAACCGCCCAGCCGAACGCATCGCGTGCGAATCCGCTGATCTTTTCCGCATCGCGATAGCCGCTCAGATCCGCGCGGGCGCTGACATCGATGCCCTTGTAGGCGGCATAGCGGTACAGGATCGTGACCAGCTGCTCTCTGGTGATGGCGTCGCCGACGCCGAACGCGCCGCTGCCGTAGCCGTTGACGAGCGCGTTCCGCTCGGCCCAGACGAGCGCGTCGGCGTAATACGCGCCGCGCTTTGCGTCGGTGAAGCTGCACGTGCCGGAGACCGCCGGACTGCCGTCCATGCGGTACAAAACCGCCGTCAGCTGTGCGCGCGTCAGATTTTCAAGCGGCGAGAAGGTGCTGCCGGACGTGCCGTTCATCAGGCCGTTTTCCGCCGCGTACATCACGTCGCCGTAATACCACACGCCGCTTCTGACATCCGCAAAGTCATACGCGGGCTTCGTCTGCGTGGGCCTGGAGACGGGCGCGGGATGCACAGGCACGGGCGGGACGACCGGCTCGTCCGGCTCGGCCGCGTCGTCCTCGCGCGTCACGGTGAAGGAAACGAAGCCGTTGTGCTCGACCGTGATCGTCCATTCGTGCTCGCCGGTCTTTTCCACCGTGTAATTCATCAGCTTGCGGATGTACGCGGAGTCTTCAAACGTGATCTGCGGCTCCTTGTCCATGTCCAGAACGATCACGCTCGTGCGCAGCTCGTGGTCGGGGTTCGTGTCGGCGGCCATGTTGTCCGCCAGATCGTCCAGCACCTGCAAAACTCTGACGATGCCGATATTGCCGCCGCCGGTTTTCCAGTCGTCGCTCTCCCAGATCTCCGTGCAGTCATAGCGGTAGTTGCTCAGATCGACGCGGAGCTCCTTTTCGCCCTCGGTGAGGACCGCGAAGGCATGGTTGCCGAGGGTGACGGACGCGCGGTTGAATTTGCCGGCCGTCAGGTCAAAGTCCGCGCGCATGTCGGCCTGCTTGTTTTCCGCGTAGTTCATGACGTACCAGCTCTTGCCGCTGTGGTTTGCCCAGGCGTCGCCGGTATATTCCTGCGTATAGACCTTGTCCAGCTCCGCCTTCAGCGCCTCGGCCGAGCCGAGGTTCTCGCGGACGACCAGATCGTAGCCCTCCAGCTCGCTCTGCGGGCAGGACGTGGGCACGACGGGGACGATGCCGTATTTGCCGGTCGTGTAATAAAGCCGGGAGGTATTTCTGTCGATGTTGACGTTATACCAGTTGGCGCTGTCCACGATAACGGCCCTGCAGGCCTCCTTCACCTCTTCGCGGCTGGCGATTTGGATCTCGCCCTTGACAAGCCGGCTCATCATCGGGGCGATGGAATACTGGTAGGTCGGGATGCGCTTGCCGTTAATGGCCTGCGTCGCGTAACCGGCCTCGTTCAGGAAGCAGGTCGCGCCGTAGCCCGCCGCGCGCGCGATGGACATGGTGTGCAGATTGCTGGGCATGGACAGGCAGAGGCGCCAGTAATTCTGGAAGATATAATCCGTGTCGCCGGTCGTGACCCAGAAGGGCTTGCCGAGCTGCTCGCTCTCCCAGTGCCACCAGTCGGAGGAAATGCCCCAGTTGCCGCAGTATTCGCTCAGCCAGAGACCGAGCAGCATCGAATCCGTAACGGAGCGCGCCATGGATTCCTTGTACATCAGAACGATGTTTTCCTTGTTCTCCCGGAACAGCCGCGCCATTGCCGGGCTGGATTCCAAGCAGTACTGGAACAGTCCGCCGGGACGCAGCGTGGTATCGGACTCCGCGTCGATCGCGAATTCCTTGTTGGTATCCGTCCAGATGAACAGCATGCCGTTGTCGACCGCGATCTCCGCAGCCTCGTACAGATAGGCGTTCGGGCTGAGCAGGCCGTTGTGTCTGGGATAGTTGTACATCTCCGCCGCCGTGAAGCCCTGGAGGCAGGAGTAGGTCTGCGCCAGATGCTCTAGGAATTCGAAGCTGTAGCCGAGCTCGTAGGTGCATTCGCCGCCGTGTACCTGGAACGCGCAGGGGATGTTGTTCTCCTGGCACTGTCTGATCGCGTTTTCCGCAGCCTCCGCCGCCGTCACATACGGGCAGTACTGGTTTCCGCCGCCGACCATTTTCTCGGCGCCCGGCCGGTCATAGCCGTTCGTGGCGGAGAGAATGACCATCATCGTATACGGCTTCAGCTCGTCCGGGACCGCGTCCCATGCGGCCTTCACCGAATAGCCGGGATCGCTCTGCTCGTAGATCGTTTCCATCGTATAGACGTAGTAGCCGATCAGATACAGCGGATTCTCCGCATTGACGACGCGCCGGAGCTTTGGCTTGGGCTGCGGTGTGACCGCCGTGCTCTTGTCAACCACGAGGATCGCGTTTGCCCAGATCGCGCGCGACGGGCTCTTGGCGTCCACCGCATAGATCGTCAGGCGCTCCGTGCCCTTCGGGATCACGACCTCGATGTGCTCCGCCGGGTCTGCGGCGTTCATTTCTTTGCTGGTATATACCGGTTTGCCGTCCGCCTCGACCGTAAAGACCGTCTGGCCGATGTTGTTCATCACGGCGTCGACGCCGATCTCCGCCTTGAGCATCGTCACGCCCATGCCGGCGATATCATACGTGGCAAACGCCTTTGCGTTGCCGGTCAGACCCTTGACATAGATCTGCTTCTTCCCGTCCGCGTCACGGAGCGTCATTTTGCCGTCCTTCTTCAGCGGATCCTTGCCTTCCATGTAGTCATAGATGCTGGTCTGCTCGCTCAGCCAAAGCTCGTTTTCCCCGAGCTCCGGCGCGTCGGGCAGCTCGGGCTCCTCGCTGCCGCTGCCGAAGATCAGCTTCGCGTCGCCCCACATGGCGTCGTTGGAGCCGTAGTTGCGGTCGTCGCCGGTCGACAGCTGGCTGCCGGTCATGGCGTACCAGTAGTTGCGGCATTCCAGCTTCAGCGTCTTCGTGCCGCTGGGGATATCGACCTCGATATGGCGGCTGGAATCCGGATAGACCAGCTCGTCCGCGCCGGTCTGATACACGGGCACGCCGTCGGCGTAGACGATAAACTGCGCCGCGTGCTCTTCGATCGCGGTCGGGTCGGTATCGAGCTTCGCCTTGTGCTCCATATACTGGTCGTACCAGTAGTCGCAGATGCCGATATCCGCCGTCAGCTTCTCGGCGTTCATGCCGGTGATGTCATAGATCGCGTAGGAGTCCGGCTTCATGCCGAGGCCCTTTTGGTAGATCTTCGACTTGCCGTTTATATAGGTCGAGAACGTGGGCAGCTCGTCGAGCTTGTTCAGATAGAACGAATACTGCGGGATCCGGTCCTTCTGGACGCCGTATGCCGTGTAGTCCAGGCTGATGCGGTTATAGAAGGAGAGCTGGCTCGTCCAGTCCATGTCGGACAGGTATTTCCAGGTCTTGCTGCTCTTCCGGACCGTCAGCGTCGGGTTGCCCCACTCGGAATCGGAGGCGAAATTTGTGTTGGGGTCGTTGCCGGTCGCCGAACCGTAGGCCTTGTTGACCAGCTTCAGCTCCTTCGTGCCCTCGGGAATGTCCACGCTGATATGGCGGCCGTTCGTCGGGTTAAGCAGTTCGCTCTTGTAAATCTGTACGCCGTCGGCGTAGATCTCAAACTGGCAGCGGCCATAGACCGTGTTCTCGCTTCCACCCTGCTGCTGCCACGGCCCGAGCTTGGTGAACTCCACGCCGATATCGCTGTCGAATTTCACGGCGTTCAGGCCGGAGATATCGTAAATGATCGTTGCGTCCGGTGCAACGCCGAGGCACTTTTCAAACAGAACCGGTGTCGTCGTGTCGCCGTTCATGTAGATGCCCGAGCCGGGATAACGCGCCTGCTCCGTGCTGGGATCGCCCGGCGTGTCGCAGTACCACGGATATTCGGAGCAGTGGTTCTTCTGCACGCCGAAAGCCGCGCCGTGCGCATCGTTATAATGCTTCGCGCTCACCCATTCCATGTCGGAAAGGATCAGCTCCTCCGTATCCTTTTCCAGAACCAGCAGCGGGTTGCCCCACTCGGAGTCGGAGGCGAAATTCGTGTTGGGATCGTTGCCGGTCGCCGAGCCGTAGGCCTTGTTGACCAGCTTCAGCTCCTTTGTACCTTTGGGAATGTCCACGCTGATATGGCGGCCGTTCGTCGGGTTGAGCAGCTCGCTCCTGTAGATCTGCACGCCGTCGGCGTAGATCTCGAACTGGCAGCGGCCCTTGGTATTCGTCTCCACGTCGCCGCCGGTTTGCTTCCACGGCTCGAGCTTGGTGAATTCCACGCCGATATCGCTTTCAAATTTCACGGCGTTCAGGCCGGAAATATCGTAAATGATCGTCGCGTCCGGCGCGACGCCGAGGCATTTTTCAAACAGAACGGGCGCAGTCGTATCGCCGTTCATGTAGATGCCGGAGCCGGGGTAGCGCGCCTGCTCCGTGCTGGGATCGCCCGGCGTGTCGCAGTACCATGGATATTCGGAGCAGTGGTTTTTCTGCACGCCGAAAGCCGCGCCGTGCGCGTCGTTATAGTGCTTCGCGCTCACCCATTCCAGGTCAGAGAGATACACGCCGTCAGCGTTTGCAGAGGTCGCCCCCCGGATTCCGGAATTTGCCTCTGCGTTGGTTGTCACGCTGAGCGCCGGTATTATCCCCAGCAGCAGCGCCGCAGCCAACAGGAACGAAGCGATCCGTTTCCAATTCTTCTTCATGCGTTTCCCTTCCTTTTCACGTATTTTTCATATCGAACAACGGAAGCGCAGCTCACGCCTCCAGCAGCTCCACCTCGATGACCGTATCGATCGGATCCGGCAAAACGGGACTCGCGCCGAGCGACACGAAGACCAGCTCCGGATAATTCGTGGTGATCCAGTCCTCCACGATCTTCAGCTCCGTTCCGTCGCGCAGCAGGCGGATCTTTTTGATCTGACTGCGGCTCACGCCAGGCAGATAGACATAGGTGATCTGGCTCTCCATGACATGGTAATAGAGCTTATTGCCATTGCGCGTGATGCGGCCGTATTCCGGCTTTTCCAGCTCCGCGCAGCCGCAGCCGTGGATGCTCTCGCCGTTGCGGCGCATCCACCGGCCGACCTCGGCCAGGATCTGCTCGCATTCCTCGGGAATATCGCCCCGGCGATCCGGGCCGAAGTTCAGAAGGAGATTGCCGCCCTTGCTGACGCACTCGACCAGCTTGCGGACGAGCATGGACGCAGGCTTGTAGCACGTATCATAGGGCGTATATCCCCAATTGTTGTTCATGGTCGCGCAAAGCTCCCACGGGACGCGTTCGCCGCGGACATTGCGGATGCCCTCAGGCGGCAGAAGCTGCTCGGGGCTGACAAAATCGCCGCCGTAATACGCGGGCTGCTCCGTAACAAGGCTGCCGAAGCCCTCGCCGCTGGTTTCCAGACGGTTATCGACGATGACGTCCGGCTGATGGCGGCGCACCATCTGCATCAGCTCCGTCGCCTTCCATGCCTCGCCGCGCAGTTCGCCATAGGAATAGTCGAACCAGAGGATATCGATCTTCCCATAGTTCGTGACCAGCTCCTCGATCTGCCCGTGCATATAGGCAAGATACCGGTCAAAGTCGATTTTCTCATCCTGATAGGCCGGATTTCCGCGGGTATTGAATTTAGCGTATTAAACGGACGTTTGAGTGGAGGCTTTGAATTTTTCTCCCGCTATGCAAAAGATTTGTTGTTTAACCGTCCTTTAGCAGCTAGTACCGGTTCTAATTCTTATCCGGATAATATTGGTGATATGCGCAATACCGGATTTGAAGTAGAATTAAGTGGGGACATTATTCGCACAAGTAAGATTAATTGGAATACTTCTATTAATGCAACTACCTATAAAAACAAAATTTTGACTTTACCGGAAGAAAAAAGAGAGTCCGGTATTTGGAATGGTATTTTCAAAATGGTTGAAGGAGGTTCGTACTACGACTATTATATAAAAGAATGGGCTGGTGTAGATCCGGAAGACGGAAAGGCTATGTGGTATAAAGATGTTACTGATAAGAATGGAAATACGACTAAAGAAACAACTAAGACATATAGCGAGGCGACGGATTATAAAGCAGGTTGTGCCTTG
>OLQA01001368.1_pt1 | contig 21722 bp, 19 predicted proteins | sample 1673151 | NCBI WGS metagenome assembly OLQA01 (sample SAMEA3136760, study PRJEB25190) | human gut metagenome | biome: human gut; feature: human-associated habitat; material: faeces | place: Austria | collected 2013 | reverse complement strand
CGATCACGTCATAGGCCGTTTGGGTGTAGCCCGTGCCCCAGCCCTCCGGCAGCCAGCCGAGCCGCATGCCGCAGATCTTTCCGTCCGTCCGGCCTTCGGTGTCGAAGCTGATGGGGTTGTTCCATTCAAACGGCGTATCCACCAGAATCGTCTTCTTGTTTTCCTCGTCATAGCGGAGCGTGTCCGGCATGATATAGCTTCCCGTGCCGTCCCCGACAGTCGCGTAATGTACGATCGCCGCCGCGCCGCACAAAACGGCGACGGCCGCCGCTGCTGCGACCAGCACAAGACCGAGCGGGCGCTTCCGCTTCACCCCCGGCAGCTTGGCCCGCGTTTTTTCCAGAATCCGCTCCGCGTCCGCGTCCCGGTTCAGCGAAACGGCGTTTTCCTCATAGTCTTCAAACAGACTCTGCACAGAGATCTTCAATCTGCACATCTCCTTTCTGTAATTCCGACCGCAGCACCTGCCGCCCGCGCAAAAGGCGGCTGCGGACCGTGCTGGGGTTCATATGCAGTGCTTCCGCGATCTGTCCGGCGGTCTGGTTGTAGTAATACCGGCGCAGAAAAATTTCCCGGTCCTCCGACGTGAGCGCGGCCAGCGCCGCGTTTAAAAGCGCGCTGCGCTCCTTCGCCTCCAGTAGCTTCTGCGCGTCGCGGTCATCGATGAGGATACAGTCCTCGTCCCGGACGAGTTGTAAATGCTGCCGCCGCAGAAAGCTGATCGCCTGGTTGCGCGCGACCTTGCCCAGCCAGCCGCGCAGATGCTCCGTCCGAAGCGGCTGCGGTGCGCGCCACAGCGCGACAAACACATCGGAGGCCAGTTCTTCAATGTCTTCTGCGGCAGCGCACGGGCCAAGCTGATTGCCGATCACAGCTGTTACATATCCGCTGTACTGCCGCACGGCAGCCTCCAGTGCTGCCGCGTCACCCCGCTTCAGCCGCCGCAGAATGGTCTTGTCATCCGTATCCATCCCTCCTGTCTTGTAACCGCTGAATCAATCGCCTCTTGCCGATTGAATCATCGGTTACTCATATTGTTCCTTTGAGACGTCTCACCTATATAGTCGCAGAAACGCAAAATCTGTTGCAAAGAAATGCGCCGCAGCGGCTGCTGCGGCGCTTGCTGTGTTTATCGGATGAATTCTGCCGGGTCGATGGTGTCGCCGTTGGCATAGACGGCAAAGTGCAGATGCGGTTCGTCCGCAATCTCGAGCAGCGCGGTTTCGCCGACGGCACCGATAGTTTGCCCGGCCTCTACGCTGTCACCGGCTGAGACGGACGGCATGACGGCAAGATTGGAATACTGCGAGACATGTCCGTCCGGGTGGTTGATGACGACGGTCGTGCCGAGAAATTCGTCGTCATAGACCGCTGTCACGATACCAGCGCCTGCGGCCTTGACCGGCGTTCCGACCGACGCAGCCAGATCGACCCCCGCGTGCGTCCGCCAGTCCTGTGTCGTGGCGTTATACTGCAGCGCATCGACACTGTAAGCGGCCTGTGTGCCGCCGGAGACTGGCCAGACGCGCACGTTTTTTGCCGCCTCGCGCACAGATTCGTCTGTCATGGCAGCAGCCGGAGCCGTTTCCTCGTCCGCAGTGGCGGTCGGGGCCGGCTTCTGCTCGGCGGACGGATTTTTGGCCGGATCCTCCGCGCTGGTGGCAATGGACATCGTCTCCTGCCGCAGCGCTTTCTTTTCGGCGATGGCACCAGACACGAACAGCCAGCCCGAAACGCCTACCGCGCATACGCACAGCGCCAGAACAATGTAGTAGCCCTTTTCACGGAAAAAATTCCGGATCCGCTTCCGGTTCGGATGATTTTCGTTTGTTTGCATGATTTTGCACCTCCGAGGCTAAGTATGTGCCAAAAACCGGAGGATTAAACCAGCGAAGGAAAATTATTCGTGCAGGAAATTCGTCTGTAAGTAATACCGGAGAATGCGGCTGCGGGTGACGATGCCGATAAAATCACCTTTGTCGTCGATCACGGGGACAAAGTTCTGCTCAGCGGCGACGGAGAGAAGATCCTCCACGCGCGTGTCTACCCGCACGGGCTGCACGGTGCGGCGGTGCTCGATCTCAGAGATAGAATGCTCCTCGGTCTGGCGCAGGTCCATCACGCACAGGCGCTTGAGCGTCCAGAGCAGGTCGCCCTCTGTAACAACGCCACAGTATTTCCCGCTCTTGTCCAGTACGGGCAGTGCCGCATAGCCGGAATGCTCCATCCGTTCCATCGCCTGCCGCAGCGTGTCGTCGGACTCTATATAGGCGCACATCGCCTTCGGCGTCAGGAAAAAGAGAATATTCATGCGTCGGCCTCCTTATATCTGTAGTATATCATAGCATACCGGGCGGCCGAGGGCGTGACGATTTTGTAAACTGCGCGGACAGAAAAATTTTTGTCGCATCCGAACGGTTTTTCTTGCATTTTCTTGAAAGTTAGATTATCCTAACATTCAGAATGTAATGGAGAAAGGAATGCGATTTATGACGCTTGACGAACTTTCCGTCGGACATTCCGGCGTGATTACAGCAGTCGGCGGCGAAGGGGTCCTCCGGTGCAGGCTGCTCGATATGGGCCTCATTCCGCATACGCGCGTGCATGTCAGTAAGATCGCGCCCATGGGCGACCCCATGGAGTTGTTTCTGCGCGGTTATACGCTCACGCTGCGCAAGGAGGACGCGCACAGCATCACCATTGAGGAGGACGCAAGATGATCTTCGCACTGGCTGGCAACCAGAACTGCGGCAAAACGACGCTTTTTAACCAACTGACCGGTTCAAACCAGCATGTCGGCAATTTCCCCGGCGTGACAGTCGATCAGAAATCCGGCCCTGTGCGCGGACAGAAGGACTGCACCGTCGTCGATCTGCCAGGCATCTACTCGCTCCGCCCGTACACGGCAGAGGAGATCGTCACACGCGATTTTATTCTGAAAAACAAGCCGGACGGCATCATCAACATCGTTGACGCGACCAATTTAGAGCGCAATCTCTATCTGACGCTCCAATTATTGACGCTGCGCGTGCCGACGGTGCTGGCGCTCAATATGATGGACGAGTTGACCGGCAACGGCGGCAGCATCGACACGGACAAGCTTTCGCAGCAGCTGGGCGTGCCGGTCATTCCAATCTGTGCAGCCTCCGGCGACGGCGTGGAGGCACTGATCGAGACGGCCGTGCACACGGCGGAGGACAAACGCCTGCCCGCCGTCGTCGATTTCTGCGCGCCCGGCCCTGTCCACCGCTGCATTCACGCCGTCTGCCACCAGATTGAAGATCACGCGCAGCGTGCGGGGCTTTCCGTCCGCTTCGCGGCGACGTGGGTCATTGACGGCGACGAGGCTGTTCTGAATCAGCTGCACCTTGACCAGAACGAAAAGGAACTGATTGAGCATTCCATCGTCCAAATGGAACTCGAGCGCGGCCTTGACCGCAACGCAGCCATCGCGGATATGCGCTATACGTTCATTGAAGCGCTTGTCAAATCCTGCGTCGTCAAGCCGCATGAGAGCAAGGAGCGTCTGCGTTCGGTCAGTGCCGACAAAATTCTGACCGGAAAATATACCGCGATCCCGATTTTTATCGGCGTGATGCTGCTGATTTTCTATCTGACATTTCATGTGATCGGCCAGGGGCTGAGCGATCTGCTGGCTTCCGGCATTGATGCGCTAACCGTCGTGGTCGATCGGGCGCTGACGGCCTATCACCTGAACCCCGTCGTGCAGAGCCTTGTGATCGACGGCATTTTTCAGGGCGTCGGCTCGGTTTTAAGCTTCCTGCCTATCATTGTCACACTGTTTTTCTTCCTGTCTATTCTGGAAGACACCGGCTATATGGCGCGTGTGGCGTTCGTCATGGACAAGCTTCTGCGGCGCATCGGCCTGTCCGGCAAATCTATCGTGCCAATGCTTATCGGTTTCGGCTGCACGGTCCCGGCAGTCATGGCGGCACGGACGCTCCCGTCGGAGCGCGACCGCACCATGACCATCCTGCTCACGCCCTTTATGAGTTGCTCGGCAAAAATTCCGATCTACGCATTTTTCTCGGCAGCGTTCTTTCCGAAGTATGCCGCGCTTGTAATGATCGGGCTGTATGTGCTCGGCATCCTGTTCGGCATTCTCTCCGCGCTGGTGCTCAAGTCTGCCTTCCGCGGCCGGCCGGTTCCATTTGTAATGGAACTGCCGAATTACCGGCTGCCAAGCCTCAAGAGCGTTGCACTTCTGCTCTGGGACAAGGCAAAGGATTTTATCGAGCGTGCCTTCACAGTCATTTTCCTTGCAACCATCGTCATCTGGTTCCTGCAAAGCTTCGACGCGCGGCTGAATGTTGTAGACAGCAGTGAGCAGAGCCTGCTCGCCATGGTCGGCCGCTGGCTCGCGCCTGTCTTCGCGCCGCTGGGCTTCGCAGACTGGCGCTGTGCGACAGCGCTGATCACCGGCTTTATTGCGAAGGAATCCGTCGTCAGCACACTTCAGATTCTGCTGGGTACCGCCGCCATCTCGACGCTCTTTACTGCAAAAGCCGCGCTGAGTTTTCTGGTCTTCACGCTCTTGTATACCCCGTGTGTGGCGGCTATTGCCGCCATCCGGCGCGAGACGGGCTCTGCGCTGCGTGCAGCGCTCATTGCGCTTTCCCAGTGCTGCATCGCATGGCTGGCTGCGTTTGCAGTGTACCATCTGGTGCTTCTAGTCTGAATACTGGCGCCCGGCTCTGGAAAAGAGCCGGGCGCTGATGTTTTATAACGCAGAATACAGCGGCTTTTATCTCTGCACGCGTCCCGTACCGTCGCCGCCCATGAGTTTTTCCACGTCGGAGACGCCCACACGGTTGAAATCGCCGATGACGCTGTGCTTCAGGCAGCTTGCCGCAACCGCGAATTCCAGTGCGGCCTGCTTGTCCTCGTAATGATTCAGGCCATAGATCAGACCGCCGGCGAAGCTGTCGCCGCCGCCCACGCGGTCGATAATATCTCGGATTTCGTATTTCTTTGAGACGTAGAAATCCTTGCCGTCGTTCAGGCACGCCGCCCAGCCATTCCAATCGGCGCTGTGGCTCTCACGGAGCGTGATGGCGATGCACTGCATATTTGGATACGCTTCGAGAACCTTATTGCCGAGTGCGCGGTATTTCTCGCGGTCGAGTTCACCGGATTCGACGTTCACATCGACTGTGATTTCAAGCGATTTCTGCACGTCTTCCTCGTTGGCAATCGCCACATCAACGTACTTGGCAAGCTCCCGCATGACCTCACTGGCCTTTTTGCCGTATTTCCAGAGGTTTTTGCGGTAATTCAAGTCGCAGGAGACGGTGATGTTCCGCTTCTTTGCTTCCTTGACGGATTCCAGACTCAGTTCCATCGCGGATTCGCTGATTGCAGGCGTAATGCCCGTGATGTGGAACCATCCTACGCCGTCAAATGCCCTGCTCCAGTCGATATTGCCGGGCTTTGCAAGCGCAATCGACGAATACGCCCGGTCGTAAACGACCTCGCTGGGAAGCTGGTTCGCACCAGCTTCGAGATAATAAATCCCCATCCGTCCGTCGCCGCGGACGATTTTTTTCGTGTCTACTCCGAAGTAGCGCAGTTCGCGGATGCAAGCATTGGCAATATCGTTCTGCGGCAGGACGGTCAGGAATTCCGCGTCCATGCCGTAATTTGCAAGGCTTACTGCTACGTTTGCCTCGCCGCCGCCAAACGTCGCTTCCAGCATCGGAGACTGGAAAAAGCGTTCATGCCCCGGCGCTTTCAGGCGGAGCATGATTTCTCCAAATGTCAAGACTTTCATCCGCGCACCTCCTTGACGATCCGCGAAGCTTCGTGGCAAAGTGCTGTCACTGCGTCGAAATTACCTGCGGCAATTTCTTTTTTCGGGCACAGCCAGCTGCCGCCGACGGCGTGGACAAACGGCGCTTCCAGATATTCTTTCAGGTTCTTCGCGTCCACGCCGCCGGTCGGGATGAATTTTACGCCGCCGAATGGCGCGGAAAGCGACTTCATCGCCTTCAGGCCGCCGTAAACGCCTGCCGGGAAGAACTTCACCACGTTCAGGCCGAGTTTCATAGCCGCCATGATCTCCGTTGGAGTCACGCAGCCGGGGGTAATGGGAATGTTCCGCTCCAAGCACCAGCTGACCACCTCCGGGTCAAAGCCCGGCGAAACGATGAATTTCGCACCGCATTCCAGCGCTTTTTTGCACTGGTCGAGCGTCACGACCGTGCCCGCGCCGACGAACATCTCCGGGCAGTTTTCGCTGACCGCCTTGATGGAGTCCGCCGCGGCAGCGGTGCGGAACGTAATCTCCATCACATCCACGCCGCCTGTCAGCAGCGCTTTTGCGGTCGGAACCGCGTCCTTTGCGTCGTCCAGCACCACGACAGGGATCACACCGGCTTGCAGAAGTATCATATTATGTTCCATACCGTTTGCCCTCATCAATAGATATTCTGATTTTCCCGATACGTCGCCCAGACGTTCTCGAAGAAATCATCGTTCTGCGGAAGCGGACGCACCTCGCGCCACGCCGCGGTGAACACACCGTTCCGGTAAAGAACCTCCTGCACGCGGCTGCGGGTATCGCCCATCTCCTCGCGGAAGCGGAACTGCTCCTCCAAGCCGTCCCGCAGCACACCAGTCTTGTCATAATAGAGGGCAGAACCGCGCGTGCAGCCTGCGGTTTCTGCGAAATCGATCATTGCCGTCAGTACAGCCATCTGGGTAACCAGAATATCACGAAGCTTGTAATACTGGCTGACCGTTTTGCGCGTTCCAACACCGGTCTTCTCCGACAGCTGCTGCAGCTGCGTCCGGCAGTCATGCAGCGCCTGTTCCATCTGCTCCCGGCTGCGGATCGCCGCCGCCCGGTCACTCATCCGCCTCTGTGCCGCATGCAAATCTGTGCGAATGGTATCCGGATTCTGCAGCACGCGGTCAATCTCCGCCGCATACTGCGCTGCAGTTTGTTCTGCCAACTGCTCAAATTCAGCTTCCGGCAGCGTGGGATTTGCGTTTTTGGAAATGAACTGTGCCGCACGCAGGGAACCGACCTGACCCACGTTGAGTGCGGAGCCGCCCGGCCTCGTCACACCATGCGTTCCGGCGCACTCACCAGCGGCAAACAGTCCGCGCACCGACGTCTGCCACCAGAGATCGACCGCGATTCCACCGTTGCTATGCTGTGCGCAAAGCGCGATCTGCAAATACTCCCGCGTCAGATCCACACCCTTATCCAGATACAGCTTCACTGCGGGTTCGTTCATCTGCATGAGTCGATCGATCGGCGTTCCGAAGGTCGCGCCGGCCTTGCGCAGATAGGTATACGCCTCATCCGAGAGCCGGTCAAATTCGATTTCCTGCATGCCGAACGGATTTTTCGTAAAATCCAGATAGACGCTGCGGCCCCGCAGCACGCATTCACGATAAACCAGCAGATCCACGATGGACGAGCCGTGCAGCACCTTCTTTGAATCAAACGGCCACTGGTATCCCTTCAGGAACAGCATGGACAGCGCTTCATACGGATTGTGGAAATACTCGGCCAGAAATTCGTGCTCTGTCCCCTGCGCGTCAATCGATACCAGCCGCGGAAGGACCTGCATATACGTTCCGGAGACGTTCCAGCGCGGCTTAACGGAAGCAAGGCCATACTGCCACTCCGTCAGATTTTGTGCTTTCGCTCCGGCCAGAAGCGCTAGACTCGTCGTGCCGGTATGGCATTCCGGATATGCGCTGTCCGCATAAATTCCCGCCGGACCCCCGGTACACATCACGATATCGCCGCAGCAGATCGCCGTCAGCGCTCCGGTCTGCTTTTCCAGACACAAAAGGCCGCAGACAGCATTCTGCCTCGTGAGGATCTCCAACGCAAAATATCCGTCCAGCACCTCGACGCCCAGCTGCTCCGCATGCGTCTGGAGCGCCTGCGTCATAAACTTAGAGGTCAGCGGCCCCGCGCTGGTCGCTCGCTCAAACGGGTCATGATCCGTCTTATAGCCGACATATTCTCCGTAGCGGTTGACCGGAAACGCAACGCCAAGTTCACACAGATTCATAAAGCAGCGCACAGACAGCGCCGCCTCGCAGAGCGCGGTATCACCGTCAACACTTCCGCCGGCAAAAAGATTTTCTGCCATCTTTGCGACGCTGTCCAGACTGTCGCCGCTCAGACCAAGCTTATAATACCTTGTCACAAAACGCTCCTCAAGCGCATACGGCTGGACCTATCTGGCGATCATTCCGGAAACCTCCCTGAACCGGCTGTCCCGGCCGCTGTTCAATATGTTCGTCATTACGCTTCTGATTTGTCTGCTGCTGGGTCTATTTTTATCGTGGCGGTTCACCTCCCGCAGCTACCGGCAGATGACCGGCATCATGTGCCTGCTCGATTCTGCTGCACAGGGCGGCGAACTGCCGGAACTTCCGGCCTCCCGGTATCAGGATGAATACGAGATTCTGACGGACAATCTTGTCAAATCGTTTCTGGAGCAGCGTTACAAAAAGCTGGAATCCTCTGAGCGGACATTCCACGTCAAGGCGCTTGAACTGATGGCGCTGCAGGCGCAGATCAATCCGCATTTCATGTTCAATACGCTGAAGACGATCTACTGGAAATCCTATTCTCTCACGGACGGCGCAAATGACGTCAGCAGCATGATCGAATCTCTCTCTGGCATTCTGCACTACAGTCTGGAGAATCCCGGCTCCATGGCCAGTGTCCGGGAAGAGATCCAACAGACGAAAAACTATCTGGATATCCAGATGGCCCGCTATCGGAACCGGTTCCGCGTAGAGTTGCGCTGCCCGGAGGACGTGATGGAACTGAAACTCCTGCGGCTGATTCTGCAGCCGCTTGTAGAAAACAGCATCGTGCATGGGATTCTGCAGGACGACCGTGCGCTACCGGAGCGCGGGATCCGGATCACGGTCCGCCGCAGCGGGGATACGCTGCGGCTTCGCGTGACCGACAATGGCATCGGTATGCGCCCGGAGGCCCTTGCAGTTCTTCAACGTACACTTCATGCCGAGGTCACGCCGGAACAGGAGATCCAGCATATCGGCCTGCACAACACGGTAAAGCGGCTGTTTCTCCAATACGGCGAACAGGCGCAGGTCCGCATTCAGAGTCGGTACCGCTTCGGCACTTCGATTACCATTTCGATTCCCGTCGTTTCCGACAACCAGTAAGACCTAGCGCCCAAAAAATATCCGGTCTTTCCATAGGGAAAGACCGGGTTTTTTTATGACCGCTTCCGGCGGTATTCTGTCGGCAGTTCGCCGTAGGTTTCCTTGAACGCTGCGGTGAACCGGCTCTGGCTCTCATAGCCGACTGCCTGCGCAATGGCGGCGATATCGTTCTGCGTTTTTAAAAGCAGCGACGCCGCCTCCTCCATCCGGTGCTTTTTCATGTGCGCGGCGATCGTCTCGCCGTAGACCTGCTTGAAGCAGCGCTTGAGCGTCGTTGTATTCATCAGATACTTTCGGGACAGTTCCTCAATCGTGACGCGCTCAGCGAGATTGTTTGTCAGTTCGTCGTGGACATGGCGGATGATCTGCTCCTGCGAGGCCTGAAAATCGACTGTCTTCTCCGGGCAGGCGATCTGCATGACCTGCTCGACGATCTCGTGCAAGAGTTTGATCTGTACCGTGTCGCCTGCCTTGTAGTAGACCTCCTTGCCGCACCGGCGGCTCTCGATCAGCCCGCTCTGTGCAAGCGAACGCAGATGGTGCGAGACGGCGGGGCTCGACATTTCAAGCAGCGCCGCAATGTTGATGACGCATTCCTCCCGGTGGCTGAGCAGCCAGAAAATGCGCACCCGCGTCGGGTCGCTCAGCTGCTTGAAAATATCGCACACCGCGCCGAAATGCTCCACATTCTTCAGTTCCCGATGCAGATCTTCCGTGTGTCCATGCGCACCGTGGTCGTGCGGAAGAGAAAACTCCGCCATTGCCCGTTCCTCCTTGTTTTCCCTGCGTCTGTCAATGCCGAAAAGGACGCGGCACAGGCCGCGTCCTTTTTATCCTGCTCTGAATGATCTCAGACCTGCTGCGCAGATTACTTCGCGGTCTTTTCCTTGAGCGCCTTGCCGGCCTTGAAGACGGGGATAGTGGTCGCCGGAATCTCGATAGCTTCCTTCGTCTTGGGGTTGCGGCCCATGCGCGCCTCGCGCTTCTTCGTCTCGAAGCCGCCGAAGCCGACAAGCTGGACCTTGTCGCCCTGGCTCAGTGCTTCCGTAATGGTGTCGAACGTGGTGGTGACAGCCTTTTCGGCATCCTTCTTGGACATGCCGCACTTCTTTGCGACTTCCGCGATCAATTCAGTCTTATTCATGTGTAGATCCTCTTTTCATAAAGTATGAATTTATTGTTCACCGCCCGTTACGTTTTTGCGCGTCCCAACTGGCAAGCAGTTCCTCTCGGGATACCTCCTCCAGAGTACGTCCCTCCGCAAGAATGCTCTGCTCCATAGCGGTAAATCGTCTGATGAACTTTTCACAGGCGCTGTGCAGCGCCTGTTCGGGGTCCTTGTCCAACGTGGAGGCGACACGGACAGCAGCAAAGAGCATATCGCCCAGTTCCTCGTCGATGTTCGTGTTGTCCCGCACAGCCTCGCGCAGTTCCTGCGCTTCTTCTGCTAGTTTATCCAGCGCCTGTCCGGCGGATTCCCAGCGGAAGCCGGTTTTTGCGGCCTTTTTCTGAATTTTCTCCGCCCGCCACGTCGCCGGGAGCGATCTGGCGACACCCTGCATGGCCTCGCCGGTCGTTTTCTGTCCCTTTTCCTGCTTTTTCAGTTCGTCCCAGCTGGCCCTCTCGCCGCCGAACAGGAATGGGTGACGGAAGATGAGTTTTCTGCATTCCGCGTCGGCAATGTCGTCGATGGTCATGCGGCCGCGGTCAGCCTCGATATCCGCGTGGAACAGCACCTGAAGCAGCACGTCGCCCAGTTCCTCGCGGAGCATGGCTTCGTCGTCACAGTCAAGCGCTTCGCAGGCCTCATAGGCTTCCTCAAGGAAATTCCGGCGGATAGACAGGTGCGTCTGCGCCGCGTCCCACGGGCAGCCGCCCGGCGCGCGCAGCGCATGCACCAGCCGGATCAGGTCGTCCAGCATATAGCGCGGTTTGCTAGTAAAATTTATCATACTTTCGTCTCTTTCGCAAGTAGGAAGTTCATGTTTTTTGTTTGATATGCAGGATTTTTGCAATTTTTTCGCCCTTTGGCAGCAGCATGCAGTCCTCATAAGTGATGCACCGCAGAATGATGACAAAAATCACATATACAAGAACCGCCGCAATCAGCGCACCAAGGCAGACGACCGTATTCGAGTCTGTCAGATTCCGCAGCAGCGCGGCGGCAAAGAATGTCGCCGCGCCCATGATGCCTGCGGCTGCCGCCGGACGGATCACATTGCGGAAAATGGCCGGGCGCGTCGTGACAGACCGGCGCATGGCAATGAGATCGAGCACCGTGATGGTCACATAGCAGACGATGGTGCCGATGGCCGCGCCGATGATGTTGAGAGACGGGATCGCCACGAGGACATAGTTGACGATGACCTTCACAACGCCGCCGATGAGCATGTTGATAACCGGCGTCGTCACGTCGCCGTGCGCCTGCATGATGGCGTTGAACAGCAGAACCGTACTGTTGAAGATCACAGCAATGCCGAGATAGGCCAGAATCGGCGTCGCGGTCGCAACACTCTCGGGGCCATAGTTGCCCGCAAGCAGACGAATGATTGGCTCCGACAGCACAGCCAGCCCCACCGCGCACGGCATGGCGATCAGGCTCATGGTACGCACAGCGGACTCCTCCGTATGCCGCGCACCCGCAACGTTGTTTTTGGTCAGTGCAGCAGTCACGGTCGGGATGATCGAGATCGTGATGGGCGTAATGAGTGAGCACGGCAGATTGAAGATCGTCTGGCAGAAGTTATAGATGCCCTTGGCCGTATCCGCCGCGTCGGACGACCACGCAAGCGCGCCGGTCAGCCGCCGCATATAGATCATCGTGTCGAACAGATTGATGATCTGCAGTCCTGCTGAGCCCAGCGTAATGGGGATGGCAATGACGAGCAGTTCCTTCATCGTCTGGCGGGTGGACTTGGCCTCTCCCCCGCCCTGCCGCAGGATCTGGTTGGACTTGCCGAACTGGATGCGCAGATACACGACCGCCACGATGCAGCCTGCCGTCACGCCGAAGATGCCGCCCGCAGCCGCATAGACGAGACTGCCGGTTTTTTTGAGCATCAGATATGCACCGCCGAGACCGAAGGCCACGCGAATCATGGCCTCGTAGACCTGGCTGACGGACGTGGGGGTCATGTTGCTCTGTCCCTGGAAGAAGCCCCGGTGGGCCGAGACGATGCAGATGAGCAGCACGCACGGCGACAGCGCCGCAATGGCCGCCCACGAATTTTCATTCGTCGTGACCATGACAGACAGCGGCTTGCAGAATACGAGCATCACAAGCGTACCGATCACACCAATGGTCAGGAAGACCTTCATGGAGACGGAGTAGATCTTGCGGATCTGCGCGTAATTCTCCAGCGCCTGCGCCTGTGAGATCATCCGGCTGACAGCGACAGGCAGGCCCGTCGTGGAAATCATCAGCAGAACGTTATACACGTCATAGGCCGTGTTAAAATAGCCGAAGCCCCGCTCCTGCAGGATATTCTGCAGGGGAACCTTATAAATGAAGCCGAGAAGCTTGACAATGATGGTCGCGGCGGTTAAGACCGCCACGCCCTGTAAAAAGCTTTGCTTTTTAGGTGCTTTTTCGCCGCTCATGCCTGCGCCTCCGGTTCATCAGAAAACACTCTGGGGATTGCGTAGTCGTGCAGCTCCTTCAGCGCACCCGCCACATCCAGCGTGGGATATTTGCCATCCGCGTATAGAATCCTGCCGCGCACCATCGTCAGCGCAACGTCGTGGCCGGAGGCCGCGTAAACCAGATGAGAAAGCACGTTGTGGCACGGAATCAGATGCGGCTGGTTGAAATCCAGCAGAATGAGGTCGGCGTCCATGCCGAGTTCAATGATGCCGCACTCAGCGCTTCTGCCCTGCGCTCTTGCGCCGCAGACTGTCGCCATCATCAGCGCAGCCTCCGCCGGAAGCGCCTTCGGGTCGCCGGTCTTGCCCTTGGCCATGAGCGCAGCGGCCTTGATCTCTTCAAACAAATCGAGATTGTTGTTGGATGCAACGGAGTCGGTGCCGAGGCAGACATTCATCCCAGCCTTCACCATGCCGAGCACGTCCGCACAGCCGGAGGCCAGCTTCAGATTGCTGACCGGGCAGTGTGCCGCGGATACATGGCGCTTGGCCAGCAGCTGCATATCCTCCTGCGTCACATGGACGCAGTGCGCCGCGACCACGGGCACGTCGAACACATGATGGCAGTCGAGCACCTGCGCGGGCGTCAGACCGTATTTCTCCACGCACGCGTCGTGTTCCTTTTTTGTCTCGGACAGGTGCACCTGTAACTGCAGGCCGTTGTTGACGGCGTACTCCGCCAGCGCGTCCCAGAGCTGATACGTCGAGGTATACTCAGCGTGGATGGACGCTTCGATCTTAATGCGGCCATTGTCATAGTTGTGCCATTTGTCCTTGAGCGCGACCAGTTCCTGGCAGGCCGGGAAGGTGTCAAAGCAGAAATCATCGCCCAGGAACATGGACGTGCCGCGGGAAATATTGGCTTTGATTCCGGACTCTGCCACAGCCTGGCAAATCTCGTCGCAGAAGTAATACATATCCGACACGCTCGTCGTGCCGAAGCGCAGCGCCTCGGCAAGCGCAAGCGTCGTGGCCGCCTTGACGGCGCGGCCGTCGAGCCTGTCCTCGCGCGGGAAAATATAGTGCTGCAGCCAGTCCTGCAAATTCAGATCATCGGCATAGCCGCGCAGCAGGTACATCGGCAGGTGTGTATGGCAGTTGATGAGGCCCGGCATTAAGACCATACCGGTCGCGTCGATAATCTTCTTCGGCTTTTCCTCCGGCGGCTTTTTCGCCATATAGGCAATTTTGCCGTCGGTAACGCCGACGAACGCGTCCTGCCAGAGCGTCATCTGCTCGTTCATCGTAACGACGTTGACGTGAGAAAACAAGGTGTCCATGGAAGCCCTCCTTATGGGTTCTGTTCACGAATCTCGCGCAGAATTGAGAAAATCTCGTCCTTCTGCTGCAGGATTGTGTCGATGCGGGAGATATAGTCCTGCGGGATCTTCGGATTGTGGTAGCGGGCAAGCTTTTCCTCCGGGAGATTGATCTTGTTCATCCCGCCGCCGCCGAGAGAGAGGATGGTATGCAGTTCCTCCATCATATATATGTTGTAAAGCCCGGTATAGCCCGGCCTGCACCAGCCGGTATTTTCAAAGCTGCCGGACATATATTTCTGCCGGTAAAGATAATACGGTTCATAGCCGTTCTGCCGCAGCGCATCCTCCGCGCCCGCGAGCATGGCGGCGACCGCCTCCTGCGACGGAAGTTCCATGCGGGAGCCGAACAGCGCCGCGCCCTTTTTGAGCGCCAGCGTATGCACTGTAATATTGCTGGGGTTTAAATCCAGCACCTGCCGGATAGAATCGGCAAAGCCCGCCGCATCATCCGCAGGCAGTCCCGCAATCAGGTCCATATTGATATCGTCGAACCCGGCCTTAACGGCCTGTTCATACGCCTCGACGGTCTGCCGCGCCGTGTGCCTGCGGCCCACAGCCTCCAGCACCTTGTCGGACATGGTCTGCGGGTTGATGGAAATGCGCGTCGCGCCGCCGTCTTTGATGACGCGAAGCTTTTGGGGATCCAGCGTGTCCGGTCTTCCGCCTTCGACGGTAAATTCCAGACAGCGGGACAGGTCAAAATTCCGGTTGACCGCCTCCAGCAGCCGCGCCATTTGCGCGCTCGAAAGCGTTGTTGGCGTGCCGCCGCCCATGTAGAGCGTGCGGATGTGGAAGCCCGAGTCCTTTAACAGCGCGCCGGTATGCGCGATCTCGCGCAGGAGCGCATCCAGATACGCAGGCAAAAACTCCCCGAAGCGCTCGATGGACTGGCTCACAAACGAGCAGTACGCGCAGCGCGTCGGGCAGAACGGAATCCCAATATACACGGAAAGATCATCCGCGTCAAGCTTCTTTGCCGCTTCGACCGTGTGCCGGGAGGCATCGACGCAGAGCCTCGCCCGCTCCGGCGAGACAAAATAGGTCTGCCGCAGCAGCCGCTCCGCGTCCCTTTCACTGCCGCCCGCCATCAAACACTTTGTGGACAGCTTTGTCGGCCGCACGCCGGAGAGCGCACCCCAAGGCGGTGCGGCGGGAAGCACCTGCAGAGCGGCCAGGTAATAACTGCGCTGCAAAATACGCCGCGTTGCGCGCACATCAGCCTTTTCCAGCAGCACGCGGTTCGAGGCGAAGCCGGTCTTTCCCTGGTATGTGACCTTTGCTGTGGCCGTCAGATAGCGTTTTCCCCGCGAGAGGGAGGAAACAGTCCCGTCGCCGGTAAACGGCTCGGCGCAGAACTCGCTCGGCTCCTGCGCAAACAACTGCAGCTGCAGCTGCTCCACCGGGTAACGCTCGGCGTGGTTTTTCAGATACAGCTTCATTCGATCCCCAGCCCCCGCAGATACGGATTGGTGCGCAGTTCTTCTTCGATGGTGCTGGACGCCCCGTGGCCGGGCAGCACACGCGTCTCGGGCGGCAGTTTGGACAGCCGCTTCAAGGACGCAGACATGTCCCGGCTGCTCCCGCCGAGGAAATCCGTCCGGCCATACGAACCCGCGAAGAGTGTGTCGCCGGAGAACAGCACGTTTTCACACAGCAGGCACACGGAGCCCGGCGTATGGCCGGGCGTGGCAAGCACCTGAAAACACAAGCCGCCCGCTGTGACAAAATCGCCGTCCCGATAGGTATCGGTATAGGTCAGCAGATCGTGGCACATACGGCTGGGGTCGTCCTTATCGGCCTCACCGATATAGACCCGCGCGTTCGTCGCCGCGCGCAGGTTTTTAAGCGCGCCGATATGATCAAAATGCGCGTGTGTCAGCAAAATTGCCTCCAGCGTCAGTCCCTGCTCTTCCAACGCGGCCAGCAGCCGCTTGGAGTTCGCAGCGGGGTCAATAATGACAGCACTGCGGCTTTCTTCCGCGCGCACCAGATAGCAGTTGGTGGCCAGCGGCCCCAGCGTAAGCGTCTGAATATTCATAGCGTCTCCTTATTTGAGATCGTCCGTATCGACGATCAAGGTCACAGGCCCGTCGTTTTCTGACGCGACCTGCATATAGGCTCCGAATTCGCCGTGCTGCGGCGGGAAGCCGAGGCGTTCGCACTCGGCAAGGAACTGCTCATAAAGCGGAATCGCCAGATCGGGCTTGGCCGCGCCGATAAAGCTCGGCCTGCGGCCGTGGCTCACGTCGCCATAGAGCGTAAACTGGCTCACGACAAGAACGCTTCCGCCAACGTCGGCGAGCGAGCGGTTCATTTTATCGTTTTCATCGCGGAACACCCGCAGCCCCAGCACCTTTTCGGCCAGCTTCCGGCAAAGCGCAGGCGTATCGTCCGGCCCAACGCCAAGCAAAATCAAAAAGCCCTTTCCGATTTTTCCGTGAACAGCGCCGTCAATCGAAACACTGGCAGAATTCACGCGGGTAACGACTGCTTTCATAGTGAGATCCTTTCGTTTTATAGGGGTGTCCTGCAAATTTGCAGGCTGGGTATGTCTCCGACGGCCCATTCTTTTCCGTCTTGCCGGAAAAGAATGGGGAGAAAAGGGGCGCTTGGTTACGTTTGGTGCATTCTGCGGGTGCTACTCAGGCAGGAACCTATTATTTAGTCTCTGCGAACACACATCGTCACCCTACGAGAGTTTTGGTACGCGCCGCCTGTTACGGTACAACAGATTTGCAAGCAGTTTCCTTTGAATGGCTGCGGTAAATCAGCTTTGCGTTTGAAATTTGCGATGCAGTACGGATTCGCCGAAAAGCTTCCGCTTTCCGCATCTGCCTGCCGCACTTATTCCGTCCCTCTCTCGACATTATGCACGCCCGAGATGCCGCGCAGTCTTGTGCGGACATTTTCAAGTTCCGTGAGATTATGCACGCCGAAGCGCAGGCAGACGATGGCGGTGCCGCCGCCGACAGAGCGTGCACTCATTTCGCTTGTGCGCAGACGCAAAGACGTGAGAATTGTTGCAACATCCAGCATCAATCCGTCGCGGTCGTCGGCCTCGATCTCCAACGACGTGGAGAACATCACGTCCGGGGCCTCCGCCCAGGTAACCTTGACCCAGCGGCCCTTTTGCGCGGGGTCGAGCGCGGCCCTGGCATTCGGGCAATCCTTCCGGTGAACGGACACACCGTAGCCCTTGGTGATAAAGCCGATGATCTCGTCGCCGGGAACCGGCGTGCAGCAGCGGCTGAATTTGATCATGCACGAGCCGATGTCCTCGACAATAACGCCGGAGGAATTGACGGCAGGCGTCCCCTGCCGCGCCAACGGCTTGGGTGCCAGCGTCCGGGTTGCCTTGGTCAGATCATCGCGGATGCGGCCCACAGCCTTCGCAGCGGTCAGACCGCCGTACCCGATGGCGGCATACATATCGTCCAGGCATTCAAAGCTGACCTTTTTGAGAATGACCGGCAGGATCTCGGCGTTCTGCAGAATATCGGGGTCAACGCCGGCGTGACGCAGTTCGGCCTCAAAGCTGGCCTTGCCGCGCACAATGTTCTCCTCGCGCTTCTCGCGCTTGAACCACTGCTTGATTTTGACGCGCGCCTGATTGGACTGACAGATGTTCAGCCAGTCGCGGCTCGGGCCTTTGGCGGACTTCGACGTTAAAATCTCGACGATATCGCCGTTGTGCAGCGGCGCATCGTAGCTTGCAATGCGGTTATTGACCTTCGCGCCGATCATGGAGTTGCCGACAGCAGAGTGAATGGCGTAGGCAAAGTCGATGGGCGTGGAGCCTGCGGGCAGGGAAATGACCTTGCCCTTGGGTGTAAAGACGAAAACCTCGTCGTCGAACATATCGACCTTGAGCGAATGGATATAGTCGTCCGCTTCGACGTCCTGCTGATTTTCAAGCAGACGCCGCACCCACTCGAACTCCTTCTCCGAGCCCTCACCCGCGTGCTGCTTGTATTTCCAGTGCGCCGCGACGCCGTATTCCGCCGTCTGGTGCATCTCCCATGTGCGGATCTGCACCTCGAACGGGATGCCCTGCGAGCCGATGACGGTCGTGTGCAGGGACTGGTACATGTTGGGCTTCGGCGTGGAGATATAGTCCTTGAAGCGGCCCGGAATGGGATTGAACAGGTCGTGGATATGACCGAGAACGTTATAGCAGTCGGCAATATTGTCCACGATCACGCGGAACGCGTAAAGATCGTACAGTTCGTCGATGGTCTTGTTCTGCGCACGCATCTTGCGGTAGATGGAATAAGTGTGTTTGATGCGGCCATAGATCGACCCGTGGATGCCGACGGACGCCAGCCGGTCCGTGATCTTCGACTGGATGGCGTTCATGAAGCTGTTGGCACTGTCCTCGTTCTTTTTGAGATAGTCGATGATCTCCTGATAGCCCTCGGGATCGAGATACTGCAAAGAAGTGTCTTCCAGTTCCCACTTGATTTTCTGCATGCCGAGCCGGTGCGCCAGCGGCGCGTAAACCTCCATCGTCTCCATGGACTTGGAGATCTGCTTGGCGGGCGTCTGGTATTGCAGCGTCCGGGTATTGTGCAGCCGGTCGGCAATTTTGATGAGGATGACGCGGATGTCCTTCGACATGGCCATGAACATCTTGCGCAGATTCTCCATCTGCTGCTCTTCCATCGTAGAATACTGCACACGCGTCAGCTTTGTGACGCCCTCGACCAGATTTGCAACCGTCTCGCCGAACATGCGCGAGATCTCCTCAAAGCTTGCGTCGGTGTCCTCCAGGCAGTCGTGCAGCAGCGCCGCCGTGATCGCGTCGGTGTCGAGGCCGATCTCAGCCACGATCTCCGCTACAGCAAGCGGATGGATGATATAAGGCTCTCCGGATTTTCGGAGTTGGTTTTTATGCTTTTCATCGGCGTATTCATATGCCCGCTGGATAACCTCCAGATCGGTGGAGGGTGCATAACGGGTGATCGCCTGCATCATGGATTCGTAATGCTCTTGTTTGGTTTCCATTCAGGTTCCTGCCTTCTGCTTTTTCAGATGAATCAAAATCGGGCTTTTCTCAAGATCGACCTTCCGGCCATCCGCGCACAGGCGGATGCACAGCGACTTTGGCCGCTGCTCCAGCTGCAAAAGCCCCTGCTCTGCCAGTACGTCGAGGCAGATGCGCGTTTTTCCCGCGCTTAAGGAAAGCTTCGCGCAGCGCGAAATTTTACGACTCAGGCAGCCGAGTTCCTCAGACAAAACGCCGCCCTGTGAAAACGCCGCCAGATACCGCCAGACAGCGACAAAATCCTGCCGCGTGGGAAGCAGGCACTCAGCCTCGTCGCAGCTGAGTTCGCCGCCCGCCAGATGCTTTTTATAGACCGCGCGGTCATGCCCCTGCGCCTCGCGGAAGGCCTTGTCCGGCCGGATATCCACAAGATTCAGCTGCACGGAGCGCACGGAACGGTATTCATTGATCTGCGGCGTAAACGCGATGTCGACCACGTCGCCCTGCGCCACGGCGGCACGCTGCGCGTTGGTCGAGAAGAAGATTGCGCCCCAGGTATGCGTGCCCTTTGACAAACGCAGGCGCAGATGCTTTCCGCCGCCAACCTCCGCCAGCTCCGTCACATGAAGCCCGCGCATACAAAGAACCGGACGCGGGCAGCCCGCGCCGCAGGGTTCGAGGTCGCCCAGCGCCTGAATATTTTCAATGGTCAGCAGCTCCGGCGGGATCTCGCAGTCGATGGCAAGCGCCGTGCTGCACGCGTCCGACTCCCGGAAGCTCGCACACAGGGCCATCATCTTTTCGCGGAAGGGCGCGATGCTCTCGCGCCGGATGGTAAATCCGGCAGCAAGCTCATGTCCGCCGTAGCTTTCAAGCAAGCCGGACAGCTGCTCCAGCGACCGGAACAGGTTGAACCCGCCGTAGGACCGCGACGAGGCCTTGCCCTTGTCGCCGTCGAGGCAGATGAGGAACGTCGGGCAGCTGTATTCCTCCGCCATGCGGGAGGCCACGATGCCCACCACGCCCTGATGCCAGCTCTCGTCCGCCAGCACGATCGTGCCGTCCGCCAATCTGCCGTATTCCATCTTAAAATCGACCAGTTTCACCTTACGCTCTAAAAAAAACTCCCGCAAAATCTCATTGATCTGAAACGCGTAGCGTTTGATCGTCTCGATTTCTGTTTCTGTCGCCAGACCGAGCGCGCGCGCGTGATAAGCGTTCAGCAGCGGATCGTGCAGCTGATCATTTTTATAAGAAAATTCAATCGTCGGCTCATCAAAGACAATGCCCTCCGCTACACCGTAGCGTTTCGCGAAGGAACCGGCGGAAATGTTGCGGATAATGACCTCCAGCGGTACGATGGAAACCTTCTTGACCAGTGTTTCGCGATCATTGAGTTCCTCAACGAAGTGCGTTGGAATCCCTTTTTCCTCCAAGATACTGCAAAGATAATTCGACATTTTGTTGTTGATGACGCCTTTCCCTGTGATCGTGCCTTTTTTCAATCCGTCCAGCGCTGTCGCATCATCCTTGTAGGATACGATCACATAATTCGGATCGTTGGTGCTGTATACTTTTTTTGCTTTGCCTTCGTAGAGTTGTGTTGTCTTTTTTATCTCTTTCATTTCTTCTGCCTCCCCAAAACCTTCTGCAAAGATATTTTGGTTATAGCACCATCTATCGCGTTTGTCAATTTAAGTTTGTGTTTTTTTCCATGTATTTTATATTTTTCTTTGTAGACCCCACAAAAATACGCCAAAACCCGTATATTTTATCAAGGTCTTGGCGTAAAAATTCGAGATTTTTTATGTTAGCGAATCAGCCCGCAATATGCTTCAGACAGCATTTTTCTGCCAGGGCAGTACCGATCGCGGTTCCGTATTCTCCGTCCTTTGGTACATAGAAATTCAGATCTGGGAAAAGTGTTTTGATCATGCCGCAAACTGCCTCGCACTCCGGGAAATTCGTCAGCGCACCGATCAGGATGAAATCCTTCATATTCGTGCCCTGCGAGATCAATGCCGCTGTCTGACAGATCGATTCAATGACCATGTGCACGATTCCTGCCGCCTTATCTTCGCAGCTTGCTCTGGAGGATGCTTTGCCGAAATTGGAAGCCGTCACTTCCAGATTCAGCCCCGGCAGTGGTTTCTCGGAGATATCGCCGACGCGCAGATCGATGTGTCCGACCTGTCCGCCCAACGCAAGCTCCTGGATCTTGTCAATGTCCGATGTATTCAGCATCAGCTTGGAAAGCCCGAGGATCGTGCCGCCGCCGATGCCGATGCCGCCCAAGTGCGTTGGGATGCCATCCTTGACCCCGACAAAGGAAGTGCCGGTTCCCATGCTGACGACCATAAACTCCTTCTTACCCTGCGCGAAATAGCCGCCGCCGACGCCATTGGCTGTAAACTCATCAACCCGGTAGGTCGGCAGTCCGTAAATGGCTTGATCGACCGCGCTGCAGCCGACACCGGTCAAATTGACCTGCTGGATATCCTCCAGCGCCAGTTTATTATCATACAAAAATTTACCGAACGCGCCAAACAGGGAGGCGATGGCGTTGTTCGCCGAAATCTGAACCGGTA
>OLQA01001361.1_pt1 | contig 21795 bp, 17 predicted proteins | sample 1673151 | NCBI WGS metagenome assembly OLQA01 (sample SAMEA3136760, study PRJEB25190) | human gut metagenome | biome: human gut; feature: human-associated habitat; material: faeces | place: Austria | collected 2013 | reverse complement strand
AAAAGCGTTGGTGAGCTGAACGTCCGCAGAAAGTTTGGCATCAACATTCTCGGCTGTTTTGACACGTAATCGGTATTATTAATCCAAACAAATCCAAATGATTCGAACTCATTGACGAAGTGCATAAAAAAGAATAGAATCCAAACTAAAGTTGATCGATTTTCACAATAACGTGCGTGGTGAAAAGTGCTTTTGACAACAAAAGTAACAAAAGGGAGAAGAGAAAAAAGGAGGTTATTGTATGAAAAGAAAAATAAGCGCATCGTTACTGGTGTTAGCGATGGCGGGATCGTTGCTGGCTGGATGTGGCAACAAAGCTTCAGATTCAGGAAGCTCTGATAGTTCAAAATCCAGCAAATCATCAGCATCGGAGCTGAAAGGTGATTCAAGTGAGAAGTACTATATGTGCGTACCGATTTCTGGCGTAGAGTATTGGTATCCGGTATTCCAGGGAATGAAGGAAGCGGCTAACGCACTTGGCGTACAGGCTTACTATATGGGAACACCTGAGTGGGATGCTTCAGCACAGGCAGATGTATTCAGTCAGATTATGGCTCTTGATCCAACTGGTATTCTGGTTCATCCGACAACAGCAGAAGCATTTGTTGATCCAATCAACAGTGCAATCGCAGATGATGTTCAGATCGTAACATTCGCAGCTGATGCACCGGACTCAGAAAGAACAGCGTATGTAACATCTGACAATACAAAAGAAGGTAACAGAGCAGCTCAGGAAATCGGTGAAGCACTCGGAGGAGAAGGCTCCGTACTCGTTATGAGAAATCCTGGACAGACAAACCATGAGAATCGTGACAACGCTTTCATCGCTTACATGGAAGAAAATTATCCGGACATCACAATTTACGAAGAGAATTCTGGACAGGATGCAGACGCTACTTATTCAGCAGTTATGACTACATACCAGAAAGATGCTAACCTCAAAGCCGTATTTACACCAGAAGCTTCTTCAGCAGTAGGTGCAGCTCAGGCAGGTCTTGAGATCGGCGGCGGATCAGAACAGGCACTTCTGTGTGCATGCTGTGATACATCAGAAGAGGTTCTTGACCTTCTGAAGGCAGACCAGTTCTTCTTTGCAATTGCACCAGACCAGTATCTGCAGGGATATATGTCTATGCTTAACTGCTACTTCGCAGCACACAATGAGATTTTACATCCTATGAATGGTCGTGAAGCAGCTGGTGAAAACCTGTGGCAGACACCATACATGGATAACTCACTTTCAATCGTAACGAAAGACAATGCAGATTGCTTCTACCTTGATTCATATGCGAAGAACATTGGATTATCAGGTGCAGATCAGCTCATTGAGCCTTACGAAGCAAAGTAAGTGTTGATTTTGGCGGTGGCTCCGGCTCCCGGAGCCGCCGTTTTGTTACTTAACAGTATGAAGAAAGGGTGAGATTATGGCATTACTTGAACTGAAACATATATCCAAAAGTTTTGGGCAGAATCAGGTTCTGAGAGATGTTAACTTCGAACTGAGACCTGGGGAAGTACATGCACTTTTGGGAGAGAATGGTGCGGGAAAATCCACACTTATGAACGTTATCAGTGGCAGCTACGAGGCTGACACCGGCAAGATATTCCTTGACGGAAAGAACATCACTCACCTAAAGGAGCATCAACGTGCAAGAACTATAGGCAGGCTTTTCCAAGACCCGCTGAGAGGAACTGCGCCAAACATGACCATAGAGGAAAATCTCGGCCTTGCCTACAGTCGTGGAAAGCGTCGTTCGCTTACTATCGGTATCAGGAAAAAGGACGTTTCAGTGTTCAGAGAAAGGCTCAAGGAGCTTGACTTAGGTCTTGAGGACAGAATGAAAATGCCTGTGGGCTTGCTCTCAGGCGGACAGCGACAGGCGCTCACATTGCTTATGGCGACTATCGTTACACCAAAACTTCTGCTTCTTGACGAACACACTGCGGCACTTGACCCTAAGACCGCAGAAAAGGTCATGAGGATAACCGACAAGATAGTAAAGGAAAACGCGCTGACTACTCTTATGATAACACACAACATTTCAAATGCCATTGAATATGGCAACAAAACTATCGTAATGAGCCAAGGCAAACTGCTTCTTACTATCGAGGGCGAGCAGAGAGCAAACATGACGGTGGAAAAGCTTATGAAGCTTTATTCCGACACCGCCGAGGACGAACTTTCAGACAAGATGATACTTCAAGAATAATCAGACATACAAAAAGCTGCGGAGTTTTCCCTCCGCAGCTTTTACTTTTGTTCTTTCACATAAGACTAAACATATGTTATATCTATTCCTGCGATCTTTGCTCTGCCCTTTATGATAAGGATCTTTTCTTTTTCATCATAAGCTCCGTTAGGCTGGTCTATTCCGCCAAGAACGCAGTCGGCTTCCACCTTTATGCCCCAGTTCTTCGGGATATAAAGCTCCACTCCGCCGCAAAGCACATCAACATTCAGCTCGACTTCGTTTCCTGCCATATCGGCAGAATCAAAGTACACCTCCATACCGCTGTAACGGCAGCTTATGTCAACTCTTTTTAACACCTTTGAGGTTATATACTTTGTGCAGCCTGAAAATTTTGCGTCGATACGCACATATTCCCCGTTGTCTGAGGATTTATCCCATGCAGGATTATCGGTAGTGTGGGTGGTCCACTTGCTTTGGGTAAACCTGTAGCGATAAGGGAAAATAAATGAAAATCCCACGCTGAGAAGCAGTGCCGCACCCAAAACAGGCCATGGGGTGAACTTCTCGATACCGAGAGTTTCGTCAAAGAGTATCGCCATAATAGCCATAGGGAAGAATATTCCCCAGAAGTTAAGGTGTCTGACGCTCGTTACGATAACAGGAACGAGGAGCAGTGAGATCACAACGCTCCACACGCTTACACTTCCAAGCAGACCTGTGCGGTCAAGGATAAGCGCAACGCCTGCAAGGATAAAGAACAAGCCCCATATAAGATTTTTGTTTTTCATAGAAATCTCCTTTCTCCAAGTCTGAGCTTCAAAAGCTTGTAAAAGCTTCGTGAGGCGTAAAGCTGTTTGTGAGTGCCTGCAAAGCTTATAAGGCTCGCAGAGGTTATGTTTCGTTCAACAGAATAGATGTGCTTTACGTTCACGATAGCAGATTTTGACACCCGCACGAACTTTCGTGGAAGTATCTCTTCAAGCTCAAAAAGCTTCATTTTGACCTGAAAAACGTCGTCAGAGGTATGAGCGTTAAGATTATGTTCCCCTGTTTCAAAAAACAGTATGGAATCAAGGGGAGGATAGAACTGAACTGCGTCTTTGAAAAAAGCTATCTCAGGGTCGCCCTCTGCGGACTCCGCCGCCCTTTTCATTTTAAGCACACGTTCATCGGGCTGTGCGCACCTTATAACGATCTCGTCCTCAGGCATATTCTCGTCTATCTCTATCCTGATCTTCACGCTTTCACCCCCTGTTTTATCTGACAGCCTTATTATAATCTATTTTTCTTTTCATGTAAACCCCTTTTGGCTGACAGGTGCAGATTTCTATGTAAGAGGTAAATTTTATGGTCCAAAGGGGTGCTGACCATGCAGCACCCCTCGATTTAGTTTTTTACCAGTAGCTTGCCTCGCTGCCTGTGCCGTTTTGCATATATTTGTATATGAGTTCAAAAAGCTCGCTGTTGTCAACATTGTTTTGTTCCATATAATCCACAACGCCCTGAGCGGTAAGACCGCTTGCATAGTCGCTGTTTCTAAGCACCATTGCAAACTCTGCCGCAGAGCAAGCCTTTGCAAAATTCTGTGACACAGCCTCTGTATAGTCAGAACACATAACAGACTTGTCTATAAGCTTGCTTTCGCTCGCCTCCGGGTCTTTATACCTCACTGAAACTGTGAGCATTTCTCCGCTGAGCTCGTTGGTTTCAGCCTTGCTCTCGTTATCCTGATATTTCAGCGACTTTTCATTGCCGTTATTTGGCACTATCTCATACAAAACCGTGACCTGCTGACCCGAGCCAATATCGCCTGCGTCCTTTGTATCGTCCTCAAAGTCCTCGTCATTGAGAAGTCTGTTTTCATAGCCCACCAGCCTGTATGCTGAAACATTTTCGGGATTAAACTCTATCTGCACCTTTGCGTCCTTTGCGACAGTGAAAAGAGTTCCGCTCATTTCTGTTACAAGCACTCTTTTTGCTTCGTCAACGCTGTCAATATAAGCATAGTTTCCGTTGCCGTTATCAGCAAGGGCTTCAAGCCTGTTATCCTTATAGTTTCCTGAGCCGAAGCCAAGCACTGAGAGATATACCCCTGAGTCACGCTTTTGTGATATAAGGTCGGTAAGCTCTTCTTCACTTGACAGACCAACGTTCAGATCGCCGTCAGTTGCAAGGATAACTCTGTTGTTGCCGCCCTCTATGAAATACTCCTCTGTAAGCTTGTAAGCTGTGGTAATTCCTGCCGCACCTGCTGTCGAGCCGCCTGCTGACAGGCTGTTAAGTGCTGAAACTATCTCCTCGCTGTTGTCGCCACTTTCGCCCTCAAGAACAACGCTGTCGCTTCCTGCATAAGTGACGATAGAAACTCTGTCATCAGCCCCAAGGTTTTCAACAAGCATTGAGAAAGCCTGCTGAACAAGAGGAAGCTTATCCTCGTCCTCCATTGAGCCGCTCACGTCTATGAGAAAAACAAGGTTTGTAGGAACGTCCTTGACCTTTGCTTCCCTTGCCTGAAGCCCCACCAGCATAAGCTTTGCTTCACTGTTCCAAGGACAATCGGAAAGCTCGGTATTTATAGACACCGCACCCTCCGCAGGCTTTTCATAGTCATACTTGAAATAGTTTATGAACTCCTCTGTTCTCACAGCGTCAGGGTCGACCTCCCAGCCGTCGTTTATCATTCTTCTCTCGTTTGTATAGGAAGCAGTGTCAATGTCTGTGGAAAAGGTGGAAAGCGGTTCATCTGAAACGAGCTTATAGCCGTTTTCCGTCAGATGGTTATATTCCTCGGTATTGTAACCCCCTCCTATATTCGCCGTGCCGTCAGTATCTCCGGCTGTAACATTGCTGTATCTGTAGTTTCCCGCAGTTGTTTTTTCATTGTTATAGATGCCGCTCTTTCTGCTCTCCGAGCCGTCATAACCGCTTCCGCATGAAGCAAGCATTGTCGCCGTCATCATAAGCGACAGAGCTGTTATCAAGTTTCTTTTTATGCTGTTTGAAGTTGTCTTTTTCATAGCTGTCATCTCCCGTAAAATAGCGTGGGCGATATGCCCTTGCGTTGTTAGCTACATAGTCCTCCACTTAGCAAGCAGGTCTTGCAGATCGTTTTTCGAGGAATATCTCATTCGGTCATAGAAATAATCGTTCTTGCTTTTCTGCGAGTCTTTAAGAATACCCGAGTCATCGTCAAGACTTTTCCAGCCGTTTTGAAAAACGATATCCCCGTCAAGAGAAATTTCTATCTGAGGTGCATTTTCAAAGGCCATAGAATAAGTGCCGTTTTCTTTCCTCAGTGGTATGAAATATTCTCTGTTTTCCTGCATGATATAAGGGGTAGAGCTTTCAATGGTGATATTTGTTTTGCTTTCTTCTCCTGTTTTTGATACAAGGCTGTTTATTCTCAGGGTGTAATGTGCGCTGTCGCTGTCGAGCCTTGCTGAAAGCACTGTCACATCTGCAAAGAAGTCTGTATCTTCCAGAACGCTGTCCTCTGTGAAATAATCATCGCCCTTTGGAATGTAGCTGTCCTCATAAGCCTTTGTGTCTGTGTGGCTGAAACTGAGCTGTTCGTATGTCTTTTCTTCTCTGTTTTCAAGCCTAGCCTTGTCAACCGTTTCTATGCTATGCTTTGAAACACTGTCCGACTCTGAGCGGATATCGGCGTAAAGGCTTACGCCGCCGATAATAAGCACGAGCGAGGCTGCTGCCGCTGCAAATTTTCTGTAATTTCTACGGCTTACTTTTATCTGTGTCTGATCTTTGTCCGTTTTGTTTTCAAGCTGTCCCTCTATCCTGTCCCAGAGCTTTTCCATGTCAGGGGCAGTATCAGAAATATGCTTTTTGTAAAGAAATTTTATGTTCTTAGCCATAGATACTGTCCTCCTTTATGGTCTTTTTTAGTTTGAAAACAGCCTGACGGTATTTCCATGTGACAGTACCCAGCGGCTTTCCCACTGCCCGACTTATCTCACGAAATGTCATATCCATTCCAAGCCTCATGTTCAGGATATCCCTTTCGCCCTCTGAAAGCAGCTTCAAAGCCTCCTCGAAGGTGAGCTTTCCAATCACATCGTCGTCTACCCGCATACTGTCCTGCTGTTCTTTGTGCCCTGCTTCTTCATCATCAAGGCTCGGCGTTTCGTGCCGCCTTTTTTTGATAAAGTCAAGAGCGAGATTTTTCGCCATTACAGTCAGATATCGCTTATGCCCCGTTCCCTTTCGGTACTGACCTGCGGTGTCCCATAGCTTTAGGAAAAAATCTGATGTGAGGTCCTCAGCGTCCTGAGGACTTTTCACAATGTCAAGCATGATGTTATATATCACCTTGCCGTAGCATTGATAGATCTCCCTAAGCCCGTTTTTGTCATTTTTCAGGATCAGCTCCACCCTGAAATCGAACTCAGTGTCGGTCAAGTCTTTCACACCCCTCGATAACTTATATACGATTCTGCACGGGAGATTTTATGGCAAAATAGTATACAAATTTTACTTTTATTTTTTGTGCATTGATAACAAACTTATGTGCAAACACGATTGTGCCGATAAGATATTTTAGCACATTAAAGCATATCTGTCAAATAAAAGAACACACCCCCGTCCATATGAACGAGGGTGTGTCCTTTGCGTGAAGATCTATGAGAAATCATTTGGAGAGGTCAATATTTCTTACAGCGTCCCTTACCTTAAGAACAAAGGTCGGAGAAACTGAAAGCTCGTCAATGCCCATTCTCAGGAAGGTTTCTGTGAGAGTAGTGTCAGCCGCAAGTTCACCGCATATACCTATCCATGCGCCGTTCTTGTGGGCATTCTCTGCAGACATTTCAATAAGTCTAAGTATAGCCTCATGGTGAGTGTCGCAGAACTGCTCTATATCAGGGTTCTGTCTGTCGCAAGCAAGGGTATACTGAGTGAGGTCATTAGTGCCAACGCTGAAAAAGTCCACAAGCTTTGCAAGCTTATCGCTTATGATAGCCGCCGCAGGGGTCTCTATCATGATGCCAAGCTCAACGCTGTCAGAAACTGTTATACCCTGTTCTTTAAGTTCAGCCTTGACTTCACCACACATAGCAAGGGCTTTTTCTACCTCTGAAACGCTTGTTATCATAGGGAACATTATGCCCAGATTGCCGTATACGGAAGCTCTGAAAAGCGCTCTGAGCTGAGTTTTGAATATCTCAGGTCTTGTAAGACAAATTCTTATTGCTCTGTATCCCAAAGCTGGGTTTTCCTCTTTTTTCAGACCAAAATAATCCACCTGCTTGTCAGCACCGATATCGAGCGTTCTTATGATGACCTTTTTCCCTGCCATGCTCTCAAGAACACGCTTGTAAGCATGAAACTGCTGTTCCTCTGTAGGAAAATCTGAGTTTTCAAGATAGAGAAACTCGCTTCTGAAAAGACCTATTCCTCCTGCGTCATTGAGAAGCACAGCACCGATATTGTCAACGCTTCCGATATTTGCATAAATGTTTATCTTTTTACCGTCCTTTGTGACATTCTCCTTGCCTTTGAGGGTCTGCAAAAGACGCTTTTTCTCCTCGTCTGCTTTCTGCTTTGCGGTAAGCTCAGCGGTGGTCTTTTCATCAGGGTCAACGAATATCTCCCCTGTAAAGCCGTCAACGATAGCAAAGTCACCGTCCTTTATCTCAGACAGGAATTTGCTTCCTACGCCTATTACCGCAGGTATGTTCATATTTCTTGCAAGGATAGCTGTATGTGAATTTGATGAGCCATGTGCAGTAACGAAGGCAAGCACCTTGTCTTTATCAAGAGATATAGTTTCGCTTGGTGCAAGATCATCGGCACAAACTATCATCTTGTCGTCACCTGCTGAGCCGTCGCTGACATTGCCCGTGAGGTTTGCGATGATCCTGTTGGAAATATCCTTTACATCTGCGGCTCTTGCCTGCATATAAGGATCGTCCATAGAAGCAAACATCTCCGCAAAGTTGTCTGCCGTCACTGCCACTGCATATTCTGCGTTGACCTTCTGGCTGTCGATGATATTCTCTATAGACTCGTTATAATCATCATCTTCAAGCATCATCATGTGTATCTCAAAGATCTGAGCGTTTGTTTCGCCCACCTCCCTGAGTGCCTTGTCATAAATGCTCTGGAGCTGTTCTGTGGCTGCCTGCTTAGCTTTGGCAACTCGCTTCTTTTCTCCCTCGCTGTCTTCTGTGTGAATACGTTTTATAGCGGTATCCTGCTTTTTGAATACTGAGATCTTACCCATTGCTACCGCACCGTAAACGCCTTTTCCTGTATACTTAGTCATAAATATCCGCCCCTTTTCTCATAGATCTTATTATTTTTCACGCTGTTTCCAGCCGATGGGACGCTCCTGCGAACACGCCGCAGAAACGTCCCGCCGGCTAAACGGCTTTGACCGCCCAGCTGACGAATGAAATCTTACAGAGTTTCCTCAAAAAATGCCTTGAGTGCTTCGGAAGCCTTGTCCTCGTCTGCACCCTCGCAGGTAACAGTAACAGTGTCGCCCTGCTTAACGCCAAGACCCATAAGAGCCATAAGCTTTGTGATGTTCACGCTCTTTCCGCCCTTTTCGATAGTGCAAACGCTCTCGAACTCCTTTGCTTTCTTTGCAAGAAGTCCAGCCGGTCTTGCGTGGATACCAACTTCGTCTGTGATAGTGTAGCTAAATGTTTTCATGATGAATACCTCCAAATAATTATTTTATCTTCAAGATCATATCTCCTGCCGAAACGCTGTTTTGTGCAACAGGTTCAACAGACGCATAATCGTCCGTGTTGCCTATTATCAAAGGCGTTGTCACCTTATAGCCCGCGGCTTTTATCTTATCTATATCAAAGCTTATGAGCAGTTCGCCTTTCTTGACCTCCTGACCGTCACTGACATGAGCTTCAAAATACTGTCCGCCAAGCTTTACAGTGTCGATACCGATATGGAGAAGTATCTCCACTCCATCGTCCGATACCATATTTACGGCATGCTTTGTGTCAAAAACGCTGTCTATCTTTCCGTCGCATGGGGCGTAAAGCTTGCCCTCTGACGGCTCAACGGCTGCGCCCTCGCCCAGTATCTTTTGTGAGAACACCTCGTCCTCAACGTCCTCAAGCTTAACGACAGTGCCGTTCATGTGGGAGTAAAGTGTTATTGTCTTGCCGTTAGTTTCTGTGTTTTCTGCACCCTCGGTCTGCGGTTTTTCTTCTATTTTATCAGAAGCTTTCTCAGTGCCGATAATGCTGTCAGGGTCATCGCTGTATGGCGAGTCGATAAAATCCTCAAGATCTGATTTTATAACTGAGACCTTTGGTCCGTAAATGACCTGAACTCCGTTGCCCTTGTGGATAACGCCTGAAGCACCGCTGGCCTTGAGCATATCGTCCATGACCTTTGAGGCGTCATTCACTGTAACTCTAAGTCTTGTTGCACAGCAGTCAACGTCGGAAAGGTTATCTTTACCCCCAAGACCTTTGAGTATCATTGCGCTTACAACGTCTGAAGCCCTCTTGTCTGTGCTCTTTACCTTTGCCGCCTTAGCCTCGTTCACGTCGCTTCTGCGATAAAGCTTAGGTTCAACGTCATCAGGCTCTCTGCCAGGGGTTTTAAGATTCATCTTTGTTATCATAAAGTAGAACACAAAGTAGTAAACAACCGCATAGATAAGTCCAACAACAACTATCCATATCCAGTGGGTCTTTGCGTTGCCCTGCAAAATTCCGAAAAGGGTCATGTCTATAAGACCGCCTGAGAACGTCATTCCAACGCCAACGTTAAGAATGTGCATAAGCATATATGAAAGTCCTGCCAATACGCAATGAACAGCATACATAAGAGGTGCAACAAACAGGAATGTGAACTCCAAAGGCTCTGTGATACCTGTTATCATTGAAGTAAGAGCCGCTGACAGAAGCAAGCTTCCTACTACCTTTTTCTTTTCAGGACGAGCAGTTTTGTACATTGCAAATGCTGCAGCAGGAAGACCAAATATCATGAACGGGAATTTTCCTGCCATAAATCTTGTTGCCGATACTGAGAAAACTTCTGTTGACTTTGAAGCAAGCTCTGCAAAGAATATGTTCTGTGCGCCTGCTACCATGTTGCCGTCTATCATCATCGAGCCGCCAAGCTCTGTCTGCCAGAAAGGCATATAGAAAACGTGATGAAGTCCGAATGGGATAAGAGCACGTTCAAGTATTCCGTATATCCATGTGCCTGCATAGCCTGAGTTGAGAACGAGCACGCCAAGCTTTGAGATACCAAGCTGTACGACAGGCCACAGATAGAACATTATGATACCAACGATAAGGTATGTGACAGTTGAAACGATAGGAACAAATCTTGTTCCGCCGAAGAATGAGAGCACCTGCGGAAGTTCTGTTTTATAGAACTTGTTGTGCAGTGCCGCAACGCCAAGTCCTACAAGGATACCGCCGAAAACGCCCATTTGCAGCGTGGTGATACCAAGCACTGTCGTTGTGGAGTTTTCTGCCATTGCCTCAACGCCGCCCTTTGCGGTGATAAGTGCGCTGATAGTGGTGTTCATTACGATATAGGCGATAGCACCCGAAAGGGCTGCGACTTCTTTTTCCTTCTTTGCCATTCCGATAGCAACGCCCATTGCAAACAGAAGCGCAAGGTTATCGAAAACGGCGCTTCCCGTTTTGCTCATTATGTCGAGTATAGTGTAAAGCACACCGCCCTCATAGATGAATTTGCCAAGATGATAGGTTTCGATAGTTGTGGCGTTTGTAAAGGAGCTGCCTATTCCAAGGAGCAGTCCAGCCACTGGCAGCAATGCGATAGGGAGCATGAACGAGCGTCCCACACGCTGCAATACGCCGAAAATTTTATCCTTCATAATAATAATATCCTCCAAAAAATTATATCTCAGCTGAATTATCATTATGGTACCGTTAATGATAATACCGCAGCGAATACATTATATATAAGCTGTGGCAATAATGCCTATCCGCCTATTTTCTTCAGATGAATCGAAAGAGTTATCATTTCATCTTCCGATATAGTTTTAGCATAATTCTTCAAAATATGATCCTGCATATGCTTTGCGCATTTATACTGCTTTTTGAATTTCTTTTTTATGATATCAGCGAACTCCTCGTCCCTGCTGAGAACATTAGGAAGCTCCTGAGATTTGAAGAGTCTTTTCGCAAGATATTTTAAATGCACAAGAAATCTTTCATATGCCACCGAGTTCTTGTTTATCTTCCCTGCCAGACAAGCGTCCGCTATCTCAGCACAGCTGTTCACCATTTTAGTGATATCCTGTATCTGTTCCATTTTTGTGCCGAGCCTTGCGTTTATGATGTGCATTGCGATAAAGCCCGCTTCATCACCCCTCAGCTCAACGCCCAAACGCTGATATATCTCCGCCACGCAATATCTTCCAAGAGCAAGCTCCTTCGGGAAGCAGTCGCTTATGGCGTCCATAAGCGGGTTTTCAAATTCAAGTCCCTGCTTTTTTCTTTCAATGGCAAATGAGATGTGGTCTGAAAGTGTTATTATAAGCGACTCGTTTAGCTGTCCGTCGATATGTGAAGAAATATAGTCCACAAGATCTGCCGTAAGCTTTATATGCTCATATGGTATCTCGGTCAGACACTCGATAAGCCTTTTTCTAAGCTCTGAGTCTGTAACAAGATACATTTTCTGTATTTTATCCTTGTCAGGCTCGTCGCCGTATTTTTTTCCAAAGCCTATTCCCTTGCCTGAGATTATCTGCTCTTTTCCTTTATCGTCTATGACGCTTACGGTGTTATTATTTATCACCTTGATTATTTTCATTAAAAATCCCCCTATAAAATCAAAAAAACCAACCTTAATACGAACTCACACAATATGTCCGTACAAAGTTGGTCATGCCCAGTCTATAAATGAAAGGTAACACTCCAATAAAAGATGTTATGTATCAATTTCACTATAATTATATTAACATACCTACATTTATTTGTCAACAGCATACATAAAATTTGTTTTCTGAATCTGTTTTTTTAACAAATAAACTTATTTTGTTTTGTATAAAACCTACAATTATCAGCCTGAAAAGCACAAAAAAGCCGTGGAAACACTGCTGTTCCCACGGCTTTCGGTATGTTAAGAGAGTATCTATATAGCTTTATTACTTTGTCATAAGCTCGCAAACAAGGTTTGCAAACTCAACAGGGTTGTCGATAGACATTCCCTCGATAAGCAAAGCCTGATCGTAAAGAAGCTTTGCATAGTCTTTCAGCTTGTCCTTATCGTTAGCATAGAGGTCTTTCAGCTTCTCAAAGATAGGGTGATTTGGATTTATCTCCAGTGCCTTTTCAGCCTTTACCTTATTGCCGTCATTCTGAGGCATAGCGTTGAGTACCTTCTCCATTTCGATAGTTATGCTGCCGTCTGATGAAAGACAAACAGGGTGAGTTTTAAGCTTCTTTGAAAGACGGACAGTCTTTACCTTGTCAGCGATAGCTTCCTGCATGAAAGCGAACATATCCTTGTTCTCTTCGTCAAGCTTTTTAGCCTCTTCCTTTTCTTCCTCTGTGTCAAGGTCGAGATCAGCATCGCTTATGGACTTGAAAGGCTTGCCGTCATAGTTTATCATCACCTTGATAGCGAACTCGTCAACGTCCTGTGTAAAGTAAAGAACTTCATAACCCTTATCCTTGATCTTTTCAAGCTGAGGGAGCATTTCGATCCTTTCCTTTGTTTCGCCGCAGGCATAATAGATCTCTTTCTGATCTTCTTTCATTCTTGAAACATACTCTTTGAGTGTAACGTTCTTGCCGTCAAATGAGGACGGGAACATAAGGAGATCTTTCAGAGTTTCGTTTGCAGCGCCGTATGACTGATAAATGCCAAACTTAAACTGAAGCCCGAATACGCTGTAGAACTTCTCATACTTCTCACGGTCGTTTTTCAGAAGCTTTGCAAGCTCGTTTTTTATGGACTTTTCAAGGTTCTTTGCGATTATCTTGAGCTGTCTGTCCTGCTGTAAAAGCTCACGGGAGATGTTCAGTGAGAGATCCTCAGAGTCAACAACGCCCTTTACAAAGCTGAACCAGTCAGGAAGCAGGTCTGCACACTTTTCCATTATCATTACACCGCTTGAATAAAGCTGGAGTCCCTTTTCATAGTCCTTTGAGTAATAGTCAAAAGGCGCACGAGCAGGTATATAAAGCAGTGCGTCATATGTTGCAACGCCCTCGTTCTTTGAATGGATATGTGTAACAGGTGGCTCATAGTCACCGAACTTCTCCATGTAGAAGTTGTTGTAATCCTCGTCCTTAAGCTCGCTCTTGTTCTTCTTCCAGATAGGGGTCATGCTGTTAAGAGTTTCGATAGCCTTGTGTACCTCAGGCTCTTTACCCTCCTCATTATAATGAGTATGCTCGACTTCCATTCTGATAGGGAATCTGATGTAGTCAGAATATTTCTTCACAAGTGACTGTATCTGATACTGATCAAGATATGTTGAATACTTCTCGTCATCAGTATCGTCCTTGAGTTTAAGTGTGATAGTTGTACCAACGCCGTCAGGCTTGTCACACTCTTCTATTGTGTAGCCCTCAACACCGTCAGATGTCCACTTATAAGCCTGATCGCTGCCAAAAGCCTTTGTTACAACGGTAACTTCCTTCGCTACCATAAAAGTAGAATAGAAGCCTACACCGAACTGACCGATGATGTCAACATCGTCCCCAAGGTCATTGTCTTTCTTGAAAGCGAACGAGCCTGAGTTTGCAATAGTACCAAGGTTGTTTTCAAGATCCTCCTCGGTCATACCGATGCCGTTATCAGAAACTGTAAGCGTTCTGTTTTCCTTGTCGATAGCGATATTGATAGCGAAGTCGCTCTTTTTCATTCCCACAGAAGTGTCTGTCAAGGACTTGAAATACAGCTTATCAATAGCGTCGCTTGCATTTGAGATTATCTCTCTGAGAAAAATCTCCTTATGAGTGTAGATCGAATTGATCATCATATCAAGCAGTCTTTTGGATTCTGCCTTAAATTCTTTTGTCTGCATAAAATCTCGACCTTTCCTTAATAATATTTTACTTTCTTTGAATACTGTTCCATATAATTAGCACTCTATCTATTTGAGTGCTAATTATATTATACAACAAGGTTGATAAAATGCAATAGTTATCACAAAATTTCTCTTATTTATTTACAAATCCATAACATTTCATCACATGCCTGACAAAATACCATTTGCAAAAGCACCATGTTGTGTGCTATAATATATAGATAAGACCGAACAAGGGAGGAATAATATTTGACTACCAAAAAGTCTGTTTCTCTGCTGACCCCTGAAAAACAGCAGGAAAAGAAACTTCTTACTATAGATTGCGTGAAAATTTCACTTCTGCTCATTTTATACAACCTGCTAAACAGGATATTCGCAGTGTTATTCTTTTACGTTGCATACACTTACCACTCAGGAAAATTCACTCTTAGCTACTCGGCAGTTCTCAGCTATCTGAAAAAGCAGACCGCTTTTATAAGCTCAACTACTTTTTCCATGACGGCAAATTTGTTTATCACTCTTATGAGCGTGCTTGTTTTTGGGATAGTTTTTGCTATACTTTTCCGAAAACGAGAATCAAGCTTCATAAAGCCGAGAAAAGGCACGGCAGTAAAAGGGCTAAAATGGTTTTCAGCCTGCTTTGTGATAAACATTCTGCTGTCACAGCTCATATCTATCCTCACGGGTATACTTGGTCAAAACGGAGTGACAGTTCCCACAAGCGATTTTTCCATTCATCAGCCCTCTGCCATTGCAGTAATAGTGCAGTTCTCATACGTTGTGATAATAGCCCCTATCGTGGAGGAATTTATCTACCGTGGAGCGATCCTCACGGCTCTAAGCCCATACGGAAGGGGTGCGGCGGTGCTTTTCTCGGCACTTGCATTCGGACTTATGCATGGAAATATCCCTCAGGCGGCTTCGGCATTCGGCACAGGACTTGTTTACGCTATTATCGCCGCAAAGTGCGGCTCGATACTGCCAACAGTTATAATACACTGTCTAAACAATCTGCTTGCAAACTTCTCGTCCATATCTGACGCGATAGGGCTTGAACACTATGAAACCTTCATGAGCGTTGCTGAGATAGTCATAGGACTGGTAGGCTTTATGGTTCTTTTCACAAGCCTTAAAAAGCTTATCATTGATGACAGCGAAAACGTGCTTACACCGAAAGAATGTCGCAGATACGTCTTTACAAACCCTGCCACTATAGTATATATGCTCTGCCTTATCATACCGATAGTAAAGAGCCTTGTCCAAGCAAACAGCTAAAAATCACAAACCAAAAAACGGGTGACTGCCAATAACAAATTGACAGCCACCCGATATTTTTTTATCCAAAAAGCCTATTAATAAGCCTTGCCCCAAAGCACCATATGCTTCGCAGGCTTTCCACAGCATACGCAGGTATCTGCTATCTCTTCCTGCTCGAACGGGATACATCTTGAACCTACTCCTGTGAGTTCCTTTACCTTATCCTCGCAAGCTTCATCGCCGCACCACATTGCCTTAACAAAGCCGTCGCCCTTTTCCTCAAGAGCCTTTGTTATCTCGTCAAGTGTCTTGCAAACATAGGTACGTCTTTCTCTGTTTTCAAGTGCCTTCGCATAAAGGCCATCATGAACAGCCTGAAGTCTTTCATTTACTGTTTCAACAAGCTCACCAAGCTTGCAGAATACCTTTTCTCTGTTGTGTCTTGTAACAAGCACACACTGATCGTTCTCAATATCCTTTGGACCAATTTCAAGTCTTACAGGAACGCCCTTCATCTCATACTGTGCAAACTTCCAGCCAGGTGACTGCTCTGAATCGTCGAGCTTAACTCTTATGCCTGCATTTTTAAGTGTGTTGTAAAGCTCGTTAGCCTTGTCAAGAACGCCCTCTTTGTGCTGTGCTATAGGTACGATAACTACCTGAACAGGTGCAACAGCAGGTGGCAGAACAAGTCCGTTATCGTCGCCGTGTGTCATTATAACTGCACCGATAAGCCTTGTCGTAACGCCCCATGATGTCTGGAATGGGTGTGCAAGCTTATTATCTCTTCCAGTATAAGTGATATCGAAAGCCTTTGCAAAGCCATCGCCAAAGTAATGCGAAGTGCCTGCCTGCAAAGCCTTGCCGTCGTGCATAAGAGCCTCAATAGCGTACGTTGCTTCTGCACCTGCGAACTTGTCGCTCTCTGTCTTTCTGCCCTTTACGACCGGCATAGCAAGCTGCTTCTCGCAGAAATCAGCGTATACGTTGAGCATTCTCTCTGTCTCCTCGATAGCCTCCTCAGGTGTCTCGTGGATAGTATGACCCTCCTGCCACAGGAACTCTCTTGAACGAAGAAATGGTCTTGTTGTTTTTTCCCAACGTACAACAGATACCCACTGATTGTAAAGCTTAGGAAGATCTCTGTAGGAATGAACTATATTAGCATAATGCTCGCAGAAAAGCGTTTCAGACGTCGGTCTTACGCAAAGTCTGTCTTCAAGCTTTTCACTTCCGCCGTATGTTACCCAAGCTACCTCAGGAGCAAAGCCCTCAACGTGGTCTTTCTCCTTCTGAAGCAGGCTCTCAGGGATAAACATAGGCATGCAAACATTTTCATGACCAAGCTCCTTGAACTTTGTGTCAAGTATATGTTGGATATTCTCCCATATTGCGTAGCCGTAAGGTCTTATTACCATACAGCCCTTTACGCTTGTGTATGAAACAAGCTCAGCCTTCATACATATATCAGTATACCACTTTGCGAAATCCTCGTCCATGGAGGTTATCGCATCAACCATTTTCTTATCCTTAGCCATTTATAAAACCTCTTTCTTATATCATTCAGGCATTGTCATTATTCTTGTTGCCGTCGTCTTTTTTAACAGCTTCACTGCTGACATTCTTCTTTTTCTTTTTAAAATTAAGAGCATAGATATCCTCGTTATATATCTTATAGTTGGGATCCCAGCCGTCAATGTGGGACTTATCAAATATGCCCTGTACCTTATAGTTCTCAGGATCATTCCCTGTATTCTCACCGTCCACCCTTTCGGGATCGTCCTTTTCGGCAAGCTCAGGGTGACGTTTTTCAATAAATCGTGCTATTTTTGGAGTGATAAGGCAGGCAATGACGATAAAGGTCATTATTACGACACAGCCTGCTGCCAGCTTCAACAGCAATAGCAGTAATTCTTTATTCAGACAAGTCACCTCTTTTCGCAAACATAAAGTTATTATAGCACAATTATTATCCAAATTCAAGAGGTGAAATATGAATTTGCCGCCATTTCTGACCTTTAGCACGAAAAAAGACGGAACAAAGTCCGCCTTAAAGCATTTTCTTTCGTTTGAAAAAGATTATACACACTATCACTACTATTATACTAAGGGCTATAACACCCGGATACCCCTCTCTAAGTTCGGGCATATTCTGAAAGTTCATGCCATACCAGCCTGTGATAAGGGTCAGAGGGAAAAATATAGTGGATATGACCGTAAGAAACTCCATATTCTTGTTCTGCTGAGCATTGACATGGGACTGATAAGCGTCTCGCACCTGCGTTGCATATTCAAGAAGATGTACAGTTCTGCCCATGAGCCTGTCGGCACGGTCTGAGATAGTGCCGAAATATTTTTTCTGCTTTTTCTCAAAGAAGCCGTTCTCGTCCTCTTCAAGCTCTCTGCCCAGATCCATTATTTCATCATAGTAGCTTCTCAAAATAAGAAGCTCTTTTCTGATAGGCGTTATGGTTTCAAGAAAATCGTCCGTCTTGCCATCGTTTACGTTTTCCTCAAGCTCCATAAGCTTTTGCTCATGTTCCGCAAGAAGCTCGGTGTCACGGAGCATAAATTCGCTGAAAAAATTGTAGATAAAATGCTCCCTGCTCTCTCCCTGATTATGCCTGCTTCTCTGTATGCGTTGAACTAGCCTGAGCGAGAACTCCTCATCGTCTATTATCACCATGTTTTTGTTGTCGATAAAAAACTGTATCCTGTGGCGGCTTCCCTTTATGTCAAGAAGCTTGGGGATAGAAAGCGTGCCTGCCAGACAGAAAGGCTGTGATTCTATCTTACAGAACACAACGTCACGCAGGGATATCACGCCCTCGTAGGTTATGTTCGCCGTTCTGAGGGTTTCCTCTGCGTGAGCAGAGTCGGTAATAAACACAGCTGAGCAAGTTTGTTCGCGTAGCTGTGTCGGTGTTATTTCTTCAAGTGAACCCTTCAGGGCAAATATTGTCATTTATCCTCGACCTCCGCCTTTGAAGCTCTTTCATAGGCAAGGTCATAGAAAAGTTCCTGAGAATTGAGCGGCTCTTTGCCGTCTGAAACAAGGGTATATTCCCCGTCAGAATCAAGCTCTCTTGCCTGACAACTATCTGCAAGCATTTTGTCGAACATCATGCTTATCTGAGCCTTGATATCCTCGTCAAGAATAGGTGTAGCGACCTCAACACGTCTGAGGGTATTTCTTGTCATAAAGTCTGCGGAAGCAATATATATCTTTCTTTCCTCGCCCTTGCCAAACATATAGATACGGGAATGTTCAAGAAAACGTCCTACAATGCTTATTATCCTGATGTTGTCGGTTTCGCCCTCAACGCCTGGGATAAGACAGCATATGCCTCTTACCACAAGGTCTATCTTAACGCCGGCTCTTGAAGCTTCGATAAATCTGTCGATTATCTTCTTATCAGTGAGAGAATTTATCTTCACGCCTATATAGCCCTCTCCTCCTGATTGTGCTATGGCTATCTGCTCGTCTATCATATCAAGCACCTTGTTTTGCAGACAATTCGGTGCAACAAGAAGCTTGTCAACGCTCTTTACAGTATCGTCAGAAGCAAGAGCATTGAACACGTCTATAGCGTCCTTTGCGATGTCCTTATCGCAGGTCATAACAGACAGGTCGGTATAAAGTCTTGAAGTTTTCTCGTTGTAGTTTCCGGTGCCTATCTGAGTATAATACTCGGTCTTTGTGCCTGAACGCTTTGTGATAAGGCAAAGCTTTGAATGTACCTTATAGCCCTCCAGACCATAGATAACAGTACAGCCAGCCTTTTCAAGTCGGCGTGACCACTCGATATTATTTTCCTCATCAAATCTCGCTTTAAGCTCCACCAACACAAGAACGTCCTTGCCGTTCTCTGCGGCTTCACAAAGGGCTTCGACCACCTCACTGTGCTTTGCCACACGATACAATGTCATTTTTATAGACACAACATTTTTATCGTCAGCCGCCTCACGGAGCATATTGATAAAAGGCTTTATGCTATCAAAAGGATAAGAAAGCAGTCTGTCTTTCTTTTTTATCTGCGGCAGGATCGGCTTGTTATCGTCAAAGGCAGTAAACCTCTGCGGAACTCTCTTTTTATAGAAAAGCTCGGTTTTCTGTCTGAGTATATCCTGTATCTGGAACAGGAATGACAGATCAAGAGGAGTGCTGTTTCTGAAAACAGATTTTTTATTCACTTCAAGCTGTTTGCAGAGCAGGTCAACGATATTGTTATCAAGCTGCCTTGAAAGCTCCAGTCTGACAGGTGCAAGACGTTTTCTTTTCTTTATAAGGTCAGCCATGAACTCACGGTAATCAAGATCTTCGTCGTAAAGTGCGTCAGCGTCGATATCAGCATTTCTTGTAACTCTTATAAGTGACTTTGACTTGACGGTGTAGCCCTTGAAAATTTTAGGTACATAGTGGAGGATAAGCTCTTCAGAAAGCATATACTTGCCTGTTGAACCGACCTTTATAAGGCGTGGGAAGACATCGCTTCCGCAGGAAATAACGCCCAGTTTCTCCTTGGAATTTTTGCTTTCAAGGACAACTGCGGCATAGATATCCTTATTTTTAAGGAAAGGGAAAGGCTGTCTTTTTCCCACCACCATAGGTGAAAGCAGCGGTGCTATCTGATTAATAAAATACTGTTCCAACTGAGAATTTTCCTCCGCTGTAAGCTTGGAAAAATCAACAAGAGCAACGCCCTGCTCAGCTATTTTCTCCATAAGGTCAGCATACACCTTATTTTTACGCTCGTTAAGCTCGCCCACTCTAGCAATAACGGCTTTGAGCTGTTCCTTAGCGGTCATATTTGTTTTATTTTCCCTGCTGTCTGGATCGACCTCCATCTGGTCAGTAAGCGAGCCTACACGAACCATAAAGAACTCGTCCAGATTGCTCTGATAGATAGAAGCAAAAGAAAGTCTTTCACAGAGTGGCACGCACTCACGCTCAGCCTCCTCAAGGACTCTTTCATTAAATTTCAGCCATGACAGCTCTCTATTCATAAACACATTTTTCATTGTGCCATACTCCTTTTATTATGATATCAAAACATCTATACTGATTTAATATATTATATCACAAAACGGCAAATTGTTAAAGAGTTTTAAGCAAAATTCATGTAAAATATTCTTATTTTACACTTCCTATATTGTAGCTGCGCACAAAAATTATGCAAAATGACGCATTTGCTTTTTTAGCAAAAGCATAATACTGTGCAAAAAGGCAAAAATCAAAAAAGTCCAAACTTTTTGCGCAAAAAAGGTTGACAACGGGGCATAAATAGTGTATAATAATTAAGTCGCTATGAGAAACGCATATGGCGGTATAGCTCAGTTGGCTAGAGCACTTGGTTCATACCCAGGGTGTCACCGGTTCAAATCCAGTTACCGCTACCACATGATACAGGATTTCGCTAAAATACTTGGGGGTCGGTTGCAATAGTAGCCGATAAGTTGCTTGCTGTTTTAGCGAAATCTTGTATTATATGGCCCGTTGGTCAAGCGGTTAAGACACGGCCCTTTCACGGCTGTAACATGGGTTCGATTCCCGTACGGGTCATAAAAACGCCTTTGCGCAATGCGCAAGGGCGTTTTTGCTTTGTATAAAGAAGAACACCGGGCAGATGGCATCTGTCCGGTGTTCCTTTTGTGATTTTACCCGTTCTGCTCCTGCACATACCGCAGGATATCCTCCGGCACCTCTGCCAGTGCATCGGCACCGGCGGCGGTCAGCTCAGCACGGCCGCGGAAGCCCCACAGCGCGCCCATGGCGGGCAGGTGGGCGTTGTGCCCGGTGAGGATGTCCACGTCGCTGTCGCCCACAAAAAGGGTAGCGGCGGGGTCTGCGCCCAGCTCGGTCATCAGGGCGTACAGCCCGGTGGGGTCGGGCTTGGTGGGCACGCCCGGGCGGTTGCCCCGCACGGCGTCAAAGCGGCCGGTGCCAAAGTCGTCGGCACTGGCCGGTCGGACGCACCGAATCAGATCAATAACGTCATGGTCTTCCCGGGCATCTTCCGCGGCGCCCTGGCCGTCCGGGCCCGCAGCATCAACGAAGACATGAAACTGGCTGCGTCTTACGCCATCGCCTCCCTGGTCGGCGATGACGAACTGGCCGAAGACCACGTCATCCCCGACGCCTTCGACAAACGCGTCGCTCCGGCCGTCGCCGCAGCCGTCGCCAAAGCTGCCATGGAAAGCGGCGTCGCCCGCATCACCCGTGACCCAGAAGAAGTCCGCCAGGAAGCGGCAGACACTATCGACAAACTCCACGCCATGCTCGACTTGATCCATGGGTAGGAGCTAGCAGTTAGTAATTAGTAGTTCGTG
>OLQA01001360.1_pt1 | contig 21822 bp, 20 predicted proteins | sample 1673151 | NCBI WGS metagenome assembly OLQA01 (sample SAMEA3136760, study PRJEB25190) | human gut metagenome | biome: human gut; feature: human-associated habitat; material: faeces | place: Austria | collected 2013 | reverse complement strand
TCGGCACGCGGTTTTGGAGACCGCTGCTCTACCAACTGAGCTATACCCCTATATTTGTGAAGCGCCGAAGATCGGCGCTTCTTGGTGGGCCACCAGGGACTCGAACCCCGGACCATTCGGTTATGAGCCGAGTGCTCTAACCAACTGAGCTAGTGGCCCTTATGTGTCGCACTCCCGTGCGACAACAGCTATGATATCAAAAAACGAGCCGGTTGTCAACAATTTTTTTAAATTTTTCGTTATTTGCCGAGTATCTTTTCGCCGTCGAAGAAGAACACGCCGTAGCCGTAGCCGGTGGGCTTGCCCTGCTGAAGTCTCTGCTTGAACGCGCGCCTTATAGAAGTATCCTCGGGCAGGTCATCAACGGGTCCGTTGCTGTATTTTCCGAACACGCGCCAGCCGTCGCTGAACTTCTCTCTGTCGGCGCTTCTGATTATATCAAAATCGTCCATGAAGCGAAGTATGTTGCTGTTTTCGGGCAGGAACTCCCTGTGCCCCTCATAGAGCAGCCACGAGCCGCACACGAACGCCATGGGCTCGCCGTCCTTGCCGCCGAAGAATTTATATGCCTGCTTATATGAATCAAGCCTCTTCTCATCGGTCAACGGTCCTGCCGAGGGGATATGGAAGTTTATGACCGTGTCACCACGCTTGAGGGTGTTGCCGCACTTCTCATAGTAATCGGCGTCAAAGTCCGCCTCCTCGAACTGGAATCTGCCGAGTCCGAAGCGGGTCATCTCAAAAAAGCCCCTGTACCAATGCGGGACGAAAGTGCCCCAGACCTCTTCGCAGTCCATGCACTTGCGAAGCTTCCAGCGCATATCCTCAATGCTCTTCCAGAATATCGCCTCGTCTATGCCCTTTTCGGCATAGCGCTCGCGCAGCGCGGGGCACGCGCCGAGGAGCAAGCACATATTCATTGTATACTCATTTTCGCCGAGCTGTTCGCTGAGCGCCTTGAGTCTTTCGAGCACGCTGTCGAGGTTCTCGGGATGGGCGATGAACTCATCGACAAGGGCGTTGAAATTCCCATTTTTCGACACTCTTTCGGTGCAATCGCCGATAGTATCTACAGCCTCCTGCGGGAAGCCGATACGCTCCATTATTTTTCTGCTTTCGTTTGCGCTGACTGCCATTTCCTTCACTCCGTCAAATCATATTTTTCACACTGCAAGGATATCACAATCGCGCCCGACGGTCAAGAGCTTATGTAAAAGACCGCCCCGAGGGACGGCCTTTTTGCATCACGAATACATATTATTCGCGGACATATAGTCATATATTTTCTTGCCGTGCTCCTGCTCCTCGCGCTGGATGGAGTTGAGAACCGTTCTGAGCTGTTCGTTCTTGAACTCGAAGATACATGTGTCATAGAGCGCGGAGGCGTGCTTTTCTGTGGCGAGCAGGTCGGAGCAGATATAGCAGTCGTTCTTCTTTTCCTGCGTTTCGCTGACCGAATAGGTCTGCTTGAAATCATTTTTCGGAGCCGCCTCCCCTGCCGCGGGCTGAGGAATCTCGCCGCTGTCGATCTTCGTAATGATATCAAGGTGCCTCTGCTCAACGCCGCCGAGATAGTTCAGAAGCTGACTGAGCTGCTCGTCATTTGCCGCCGCGGCATGCTGAGAATATTTCTCGACGCAGAGCTTCTCCTGACCCTTGAGATCCTTGAGCAATTCCTTTTCTTTCTGTGTGAGCTGCATATGAATTTCTCCTTTCAATTTTGGCTTCGGAGATTAGTTTTCGGCGGCAGGGCAAATTTTATACACTCTCCGCCGATATTTTTCCGCGGCGTATCGGGCATAATAACAAAAAAACGAAAGGGCTGACAAAATGAGTAATGACAAAAAAATAGTTATAACCACGCGCGACAGAGTTCTCAGGGCGTGGCAGAACTCGACGGAGCTTGTTCGCGACTTCGAAAACTACGCGAAAGAAACTTCGGACGACAAAACAGCCGCAGAAATGTTTCAAAAATATGCGGTTGACGAGGGTCGGCACGCCGCCGAGCTGCTGAAGCTTCTGCATGATTATCAGAACAACGGCACGGTTTAAATCAACACTTTGCTCCCGGATGGTTCCCGTGTTCACAATTTATTTAAACGAGCTTTAAAATGCGCTTAAAAATTAATGATAGGATTAAGGAAAAGATAAAGTTTTATCAATACAGCTTTATCAAAAAAATATCCGGGAGGGTAAAAATTATGTACAACAGATTCGTTCTCAATGAAACTTCATATCACGGCGCGGGCGCAGTCAAGGCGGTTGCCGAAGAGATAACCGCAAGAGGCTTCAAGAAAGCTTTCGTCGCATCCGACCCAGACCTCATCAAGTTCGGCGTATCGAAGAAAGTCACAGATGTTCTGGACGACGCGGGCATCGCATACGAGATGTTCAGCGAGATCAAGCCCAACCCGACTATTCAGAATGTTCAGTCCGGCGTTGAGGCATTCAAGGCGAGCGGCGCAGACTGCATCGTAGCTATCGGCGGCGGCTCCTCGATGGACACCGCGAAGGCTATCGGCATCATCATCAAAAACCCCGAGTTTGCCGATGTCAGAAGCCTTGAGGGCGTTGCGCCGACAAAGAACAAGTGCGTTCCGATAATCGCCGTCCCGACCACGGCGGGAACTGCAGCAGAAGTCACGATAAACTATGTTATCACCGACGCCGAAAAGAACCGCAAGATGGTCTGCGTAGATGTTCACGACATTCCGGTGGTCGCCGTTGTCGATCCCGACATGATGTCCTCCATGCCCAAAGGACTGACCGCCGCAACAGGCATGGACGCTCTGACCCACGCTATCGAGGGCTACATCACCAAGGGCGCATGGGCAATGAGCGATATGTTCCACCTCAAGGCAATCGAGATAATCTCGAAGTCGCTTCGCGGTGCCGTTGAAAACACCCCCGAGGGACGCGAGGGCATGGCTCTCGGTCAGTATGTCGCAGGCATGGGCTTCTCGAATGTCGGTCTCGGCATAGTACACTCGATGGCTCACCCGCTCGGCGCGCTCTATGACACCCCTCACGGCGTGGCAAACGCTATCATCCTGCCGACCGTCATGGAATACAACGCCCCCGCGACCGGCGAGAAATACCGCGACATAGCGAAGGCTATGGGCGTTGAGGGCACGGAGAACATGAGCGTTGACGAATACCGCAAGGCGGCTGTTGACGCAGTCAGACAGCTTGCAAAGGACGTCGGAATCCCCGCCGACCTCAAGGCGATTGTCAAGCCCGAGGATGTCGAGTTCCTTGCGCAGTCCGCATATGACGACGCCTGCCGCCCCGGCAACCCGCGCGACACGAGCGTTGCTGAGCTTGCAGAGCTCTACAGATCGCTGATGTAAAAAGAAATAAATAAATCCGCCGCCTTGTCCGAAATAAAAACCGGGCGAAGCGGCGGATTATTTACACTGTAAAAGGCGTTTAATAAATAAAAAATAAAGGTCATAATCCGCGTTGTTATCCGTGAATTATGACCTTTTTCTTTTTGCTCTTCGGTCTGCGCTAAATGCGGCAGTCCCTACTTGTTAGCCTTTGTAGTTCATACCCAGCTCGATAGCCTCGACGTTCTTGGGAACAAGATGCTGCTTTCTTGCGGGGACGACCTTGGCTATTGCCTTCGACATGGTGTCGAGATTGCAGAAGCCGGTCTGCTCCATGAGCTTGCCGATAAGAATGATGTTTGCAAGGCCCTTGAGTCCGTGCTCCTCCGCCATCTGAGTGGCGGGGACGAGGCAGACAGTGATATCGTCTCTCTTGACCTCGCGCTCAACAAGCGTGCTGTCAAGAATAACTATTCCGCCGGGAACGACGCTGTCGATGAACTTGTCATAAGACGGGCCGTTCATCGCAACGAACACATTCGGAGTGACAACGAGGGGGGAGCAGATGGGATCGGAGGAGATGCAGACGCTGCAGTTTGCCGTGCCGCCTCTCATCTCGGGGCCGTAGGACGGAAGCCATGAAACTTCCTTGCCGTCGGTGAGTCCCGCATAGGCGATGACCTTGCCCATGAAAAGTATACCCTGACCGCCGAATCCGGCGAGAAGTGCGTTCATATCCTTCATTTTGCTTCCTCCTCTGCTGTCTTATCCTTATAAACGCCGAGCGGATAATAAGGAAGCATATTCTCTCTGAGCCAGCCGAGCGCATCGACGGGCGAGAGTCCCCAGTTGGTGGGGCAAGCCGAGATAACTTCAACTATCGAGAAGCCCTTGCCGGCGATCTGAGTCTCGAAAGCTTTTTTGATAGCCTTCTTCGCTCTGTTTATGTTCTTGACGCAGTCAACCGAAACGCGCTCCGCATAGGCGGTGCCGTCGAGGGTGGAGAGCATCTCGCAGACTCTGACGGGATAGCCGGCGGTCTTAATATCTCTGCCGTAAGGCGTGGTCTGAGTGACCTGTCCGGGCAGCGAGGTGGGAGCCATCTGGCCGCCTGTCATGCCGTAAATCGCGTTGTTGACGAAGATAACCGTGATGTTCTCGCCGCGGGTCGCGGAGTGAACGGTTTCGGCGGTACCGATAGCGGCGAGGTCGCCGTCGCCCTGATAGGTGAAAACGACATCCTCGGGCTTTGCGCGCTTAACGCCCGTTGCTACAGCCGGGGCGCGTCCGTGGGGAGCCTCTATCATATCACAGCCGAAATAATTATATGCCATAACGGCGCAGCCGACGGGCGCGATGCCGACGGTCTTGCCCTCTATACCGAGCTCGTCAATGCACTCCGCAACAAGGCGGTGGATTATACCATGAGTGCAGCCGGGGCAATAATGGGTAGGCACATCAAGAAGCGCCTTGGGTCTCTGGAATACGATTGCCATTATTTTTCGCCTCCTGCAAGTTTTTTGATATTTTCAAGGACTTCGGCGGGGGTCGGAATTATTCCGCCGGTGCGTCCGAAGAATTCAACGGGTCTGCTGCAGTCGATAGCGAGCTTAACGTCGTCGATCATCTGACCCATGCTCATCTCGACGCAGAGGAAAGCCTTTGCGTGCTTTGCGGCGTCGCGCATAGCCTGCTTTGGGAACGGCCAGAGGGTTATCGGGCGGATAAGTCCAGCCTTTATGCCCTGCTCTCTCGCTTCGCGGACAGCTGCCTTTGCGACACGCGCCGATGCGCCGTAAGCGACGACGACATAATCGGCATCGTCGACCATGTAGCTCTCGCTCATGGGCTCTTTTTCCTCGATAACCGCATATCTTGCGAAGCGCTCTCTGACGAGGCGCTCGAGATCCGCCGCCTGGAGATAGAGGGAATTTACTATATTGTGCTTGCGTCCGCCGTTGTGGCCGCATGCCGCCCAGGGCTTCTCGACGCTCGAACCGCCGCTGCCCTCGCCTATCTCGACGGGCTCCATCATCTGACCGAGCATACCGTCGGCAAGGATCATTGCGGGCATACGATACTCATCAGCCTTGTCGAAAGCTCTGCCGACGAGGTCGACCATCTCCTGGACGGAGCTGGGAGCAAAAACGAGGATATGCAGATCGCCGTGGCCGGGCGCTCTTGTCGCCTGCCAATAATCCGACTGCGAGGGCTGGATTCCGCCGAGTCCGGGGCCGCCGCGCTGGACGTTGATAATGACAGCCGGAAGATCCGAACCTGCCATATAAGATATACCCTCAGTCTTGAGGCTGATTCCGGGCGAGGACGAGGAAGTCATCGCGCGGACACCTGCGGATGCCGCACCGAGAACCATATTGACGGCGGCGATTTCGCTCTCCGCCTGAAGATATGTACCGCCTATTTTAGGCATAACCTTTGACATATATGCCGCAAGCTCTGTCTGCGGGGTGATGGGATAACCGAAGAAGTGACGGCAGCCGGCACGGATAGCGGCTTCTGCCAGAGCTTCGTTGCCTTTCATAAGAACTCTTTCTGACACTTTCAACACCTCTTCTTTCTTATCTCTCAACAGTTATTGCACAATCGGGACACATAATAGCGCACGCCGCACATCCGATGCACTCGTCGGGGTTTGTGACGCACGCAGGATGATAACCCTTTAGGTTCAGCTTATCCTTAGCAAGGCTGATAATATGCTTCGGACATGCCGTCGTGCAAAGCTCACAGCCCTTGCAGGTGTTTTCATTGATCGTGACTTTTGCCATATCTGTTCCTCCTAATCAAGAATACCGAACTTATATATCCGCCGCTTCGCCTCGGAAGCGGTATCGGTCAAAAAATTTTTACCACGGGAGCTTTACGAGCACATCGACGGGATAGAGATTGTCAATCTTTCCCTCGAGCTCGCCCGCGACGCTCTTCGGTGCAGTTGTATATATCAGCGGCAGACCAGCAAGCTCAGCCGTTTTCTCGGCATAAGGGACGGACGAAAGAATGTCCTGCGCAGTCGTCTGCGCCCCCAAGTGCGAGTTGTTGACTAACCCAGTCGCTTTCAGACGGCACGCCGCCTCTATCTCCCCAAGCAGCCCGACTGCCTCATCGGGACTTGAAATAAATTTGCGGAATTTGTTGACGACGCAGAGCATATCATAGCCCGACTCGTTGAGCTGGCGCGAAAAGCGTCCGAGCGCGGTAGCGCCCGCATCGTCGCCGCCGACATCGACTATCACTCTGCCCATGCTCTCCTCAAAAATCGAGAACATCCTCGCCGTCAGCGCGGGTGCGTCGAGGGTAGTGCCCTCAAGATTCTGGGCAATAACATTGACTCCCGCCGCTTCAAGCTCGTCCTTGTAGTCCGCGGTGCGGAAATAGGGATTGACTATATCGAGATCGACGAGCGTTATCTTCTCGCCGCGCTTCGCCGCATTGACTGCGAGGTTGAGCGCGAAATTCGTTTTCCCGCTGCCGTAATGACCGCAGACGAGCGTTATGCGTTTCATCGATCTGCCTCCCTTCGGTTATAAAAATAATTATACCACTCTTTGCCCCGCGGTACAATATATTTTCCGTCTGCGCGGATAGAAAAGATATTGCAGCGCGCGGCGCGTTTTGTGCAAAATTTATGCAAAAGCATACGCGCGGGGATAAAAATATCCGGCTCCTGCCAAACGGCAGAAACCGGATAGTGAAATCAAAACTGATTATTCAGCCTCGGTCTCCTCAGCCTCGTCCTCTGCGGCGGGCTCGAGCAGAGCTCTGATCGAAAGGCTGACGCGCTTCTTGTCGAAGTCGATGCCGATGATCTTCGCCTGAACCTTGTCGCCGACCTTGAGAACGTCGGAGGGCTTCTCGATGCGGCGATCCGCTATCTGAGAAATGTGGATAAGACCGTCAATGCCGGGGATAACTCTTGCGAATGCACCGAAATCGGTAAGGCTGACTATCTCAGCGTCGATAACGGTTCCCTCGGGATAGTTCTTGCGAAGGATCTCCCACGGATTGTCCTCGTCTTTTCTGTAGCCCAGAGAAATCTTTTTCTTCTCGGGATCGAGAGCCTTTATGTAGACATCGATAACGTCGCCGACCTTCAGGACATCCGACGGATGCTTGATGCGCTTCCAGGAAAGCTCGGAGATGTGAACCATTCCGTCCACGCCGCCGATGTCGACGAATGCGCCGTAGTTGGTAAGAGACTTGACGGTGCCGGTATACTTCTGACCGACCTCAGCCTGTGCCCAGAAAGCTTCCTCAGCGGCCTTTCTCTCCTCTTTGAGTACGGCACGGATGGAGCCGACAGCTCTTCTCTTGTAGTTGTTGACCTCGATGATGCGGAACTTGACGTTCTTTCTCAGAAGGCTGTCAAGAGACTCGCTGCGCGATGCGGTTGCAAGAGAACCGGGGATGAAAACGCGAACGCCGTCGGTAACAGCGATAACGCCGCCCTTGACAACATCGGTGACAACGCCTTCGAAGACCTTATCGGTCTCAGCTGCGTCAGCGATATCGCGCCATGCCTGCATAGCGTCATAACGGCGCTTGGAAAGCATAACGGTGCCCTCTGCATCGTTGGTCTTCATGATGATAAGACCGATCTCGTCGCCTATCTTGAGCTCCTTCTTCGGGTCAGCGGCAGGATCTGCGCTGTACTCGTCCATGGGGACATAGCCGGCATGCTTTCTGCCGATGTCAACCTGAATCTCTGTGGGCGAGAAGCCCATGACGATACCGGTGACCTTCTGGTCGTTGTTCATGCTGTTGAGAGACTCCTCAAGAGCCTTGGAGAAGTCCTGCTCGTCTGCTTCTTCGGAAGGCACCTCCTCCGCCGGCTGTGCGGAAGCTGCGCTCTCCTCGAGCTCACCGGCAGCCGCCTCAGCGACATCGGTCTTACGCTCGACTGCGCCTTCCTCAAGCTCTTTGGATTGTTCGTTAAGAATTTCGGACATGTTACAAAGTACCTCCTTTATTATGCACGCAGGGGTTGATGCCCCTGCAGTAACGCCGACAACATCGCAGGCGGAGAAATCGATATTTTTAACATCCGCTGCGCGCTCCACAAGATAAGTCTGGCAGTTTTTTTCGCACACTCCCTTGAGCTTTGCCGTGTTGGAACTCTGCGAGCCGCCGATGATGATCATCATATCGACGCGCTGCGACAGCTCGGAAGCCTCTTTCTGCCTATCCTGCGTAGCATTACATATTGTATCAAAAACATTTGCATTTGTACATAGTATTTTTATTATTTTTAGGGATTCCTGCCATTCTTTTACGCTGAAAGTGGTCTGTGAGACGACCGTTATTTTCTTCTTGGAATATTCCGGATGATTTTCGAAAATTTCACGGAGTTCTTCGGCGTTGCGGAAAGTGAAGCACTCGCCGCGGCAGTGACCCATAATGCCGATGACCTCGGGATGACCGCTGTCTCCGGCGATGAGCACGGGGATATCGGGCGATGAATTCTCGCCGACTATCCTGTGTATTTTCTTGACAAACGGGCAGGTCGCATCGCAGATATCGGCACCCGTAGCCTCAAGACTGCGATAGACGCTCGCGCCGACTCCGTGGGTGCGGACGACGACGGTAGTATCGGCGGACGCTTCTATGGGCGAGTTTATCACCCTAACACCCTTTTTCTCAAGATCTTCTATAACGACCGGGTTATGTATCAGGGGACCGAAAGTAGCGACTTTTTTTCCGCTGTCAACGAGCTTATATGTCATCTCGACCGCGCGGTTGACCCCGAAGCAGAAGCCCGCCGTTTTTGCAACCTCAATCCTTTTCATGACCCTTTTCAAGCAGCTCCCCTATCTTGCCCATGACAAGTCTGGAAGCGTCCTTTATCTCACTCATATTTGATTCGTCCGTAAGTCCGAGCTCCTCATATGGAATGACCTCGCCGAAGCGGACGGTTATCTTCTTGCGGAACTTGCTCTTGCCCTCAAAATAAATGCATGCGGGCAGAACATCGGCATGGGTGGCCTTGGCAATAAGCGCGATGCCTGCTTTGGGCGGCAGCATCTTGCCGTCGGGATCCTTCGAGCGCGTACCCTCGGGGAATATGCCGAGAACCTTGCCCTCTTCGACAAGGCGGATAGCATAGTTGAGCGAGCGCTGATCGCCCGTTCCGCGGCTTATCGGGAACGCATTCAGGTGGCGCAGCATCCACGAAGCGAGCTTATTGAGATTGAACAGCTCGAGCTTCGCCATGTAGTGGATCTTGCGGACTCTCGCCGCGGCAATGAGACCGGGATCATATGAGTTGCGATGGTTCGAGGCAATTATAAGACTGCCCGTTTTCGGCACGTTTTCGCGTCCGATATACTGCGTCTTGAAGACAATCTTTGCGAGCGGATGAAACATCCAAACGAAAACGTCATAAAATTTTCTGTCTCTGGTATCGTTGTAGTTAAACGCTTTACCTTTAATCTTCGGTTCCATCAAAGATTCTCCTTAATAACATTTTTTATTTTCTCTATCGACTCGTCGAGCGAAAGCTCCGTCGTATCGACCGTTATGGCGTCGGGCGCGGCTCTGAGCGGAGCGATAGCCCGATTGGAATCATTATAATCCCTTTGCTTCATTTCTGCAAGCACATTTTCGTATTCGACCTTTTCGCCCTTTTCTATGAGCTCTTTATAGCGGCGGCGCGCACGCTCCTCGGCGGAGGCGGTGAGGAATATCTTGACCTGCGCGTGGGGCAGAACAACGGTTCCGATATCGCGCCCGTCCATGACGCAGTCGTTTTTGGCGGCGATATCCTGCTGGAGACCGAAAAGGAACTCGCGGACTGCGGGCACCGCCGAGACCTTCGAGGCCGCCATCGACGCTTCGGGAGTTCTGATGAACGCCGAGACATTCTCGCCGTTTAAAAACACTGCCTGCTCGCCGTTTTCATATTTGAGTTCAACGGATATGCCCTTGACGCTCTCGGCGATAGCCTCGGGGTTTTCAAGGTCGACTCCGCGGCGCAGTGCGTTGAGTCCGACGGTGCGGTAAAGCGCGCCGGTATCAACATAGATAAAACCAAGCGCCTGAGCCGCGCGGCGTGATATTGTGCTCTTGCCCGCTCCTGCGGGGCCGTCGATTGCAACATTTATTGACATAGAGATTTTCCTTTCGTGCTTTCTTTATTGAGCCGCACTCTCTCCGGCAAGATGTCCGGTCGAGAACGCTATCTGCAAATTGAATCCGCCCGTGTAGGCATCGACATCTATAACTTCGCCCGCAAAATACAGACCGTCTATGAGCTTCGACTGCATCGTTTTCGGGTCTATCTCCGAGGTCTTTACGCCGCCGGAGGTGACAACCGCCTCTTCGATCGGGCGAAAGTCAGTTACCGTAACAGTGAAATGTTTGAGCAGATAAACGAGCTTCGCGCGCTGTTCGCGGGTGACGGAATTGACCTTTGTGTCCATGGGTATGCCCGAGAGAGAGACTATGACGGGCACGAGCTTTTTGGGAAGCAGGAAGTTGAGCGCGTTTATGAAATTGCGGTTGTTGTTCTCGCTGAAATCGCGCAGGACGCGCGCATCGAGCTGCTGCTCCGAAAGCGCGGGTTTGAGGTCGATAACAATTTTATATCTCCCCCGTTCCATCTGACGCATATGCGAGCTCGCGGAGAGTATCATCGGGCCCGACACGCCGAAATGAGTAAACAGCATCTCGCCAAAATCGGAATAGATGTGCTTTCCCGTTTTTGTGTCCTCAACAGTTATTGAAACATTTCTCAGCGACAGCCCCTGAAGCCGCGAGCAGAAGCCCTCGTGCGCTTCGAGCGGAACGAGCGACGGCTTTATCGGGGTCACGGTGTGCCCCGCCTGTTTTGCGAGTTCATATCCGTCGCCTGTTGAGCCCGTCTGGGGATAAGACCTGCCGCCGGTGGCGACTATCACCCTGTCGGCATATATCCGCTCGCCGGAATGAAGTATCGCGCCGCGAACTTTGCCGGACTCGATTATGAGCTCCTTTGCCCTTCCTGTCGCTATATCGACGCCTGCGTGCTTCGCCGCGAAGAAGAGCGCGTCGACTATATCGGACGCTCTGTCCGACTCGGGAAAAACGCGGTTGCCGCGCTCAGTCTTGAGCGGCACGCGCTGAGACTCGAAGAAATTCATTGTATCCGCTGGCATGAAACGCGAAAACGCGCTGTAAAGAAATCTGCCGTTGACCGGCACAGCCGAGATGAGGGCATTGAGATCTGCGCAGTCATTTGTGACATTGCATCTGCCCTTTCCCGTTATCATTATTTTGCGGCCGACTTTTTCGTTGCGTTCAAGCAGAACGACTTTGCCGCCGTTTTTTGCTGCGGTGACGGCCGCCATAAGTCCCGCCGCTCCGCCGCCTATTACAAGCACTTCAGGCATAATTTACCTCTTTTTGAAAAATTTACTCGTCCTCGTGGGTCTGGTATATCTGATACTCGTCCCAGATATTTTCGAGCGAGCTGAGATTGCTGTAGACCTCGCCGCTCTTTTCGCTCGCCGCCGCCGCTATCAGCGCGTTGATAAGGCTCAGCGGAGCAACGAGGGAATCGACAAACGAAACCATGCTGCTGCGCGCGAGGAGAAGATGGGTCGCAAACTGCGCTATAGGTGAATTCTCGCTGTCGGTGACGGAGATAACCGTCGCTCCCCTGTCGGATATAAAGCGCAGCATATTTATCGTCTGCTTTGAATATCTCGGGAAGCTTATCGCGATGCAGACATCGCCCTTGTTGATTCTGAACGCCTGATCGAACGCCTCGCCCGTTCCGGCGGGTTCGATGAGGGTCACGCTGTCATAGACAAAATTAAGATAGAACGCCGCAAAGCTTGCAAGCGACGCCGCACTGCGCACGCCGAGGACATAGATATGCTTCGCGCGGTTTATCGCCTCGACGCTCGCGTTGAACGCCTCGCGCGAAATGCTCTCGCGGGTCGCCTTTATCGTATCGATATCGGAAGAAAACGCGTGTTCGAGCATATCTTCGCCGCCCGCCGCCTCCATGCGTTGGACGCTCGTCAGTCTGCTCTTGACTACCTCCTGCAGGGTCTTCTGAAGCTGAGGATAGCCCGAAAAGCCGAGCTCGGACGCGAATCTGACGACAGTCGATTCGCTCACGCCGACCGCGTCGCCGAGCTTCGCCGCGGTCATGAACGCCGCCTTGTCGTAGTTTTCGGTTATGTAGTCGGTTATCCGCTTATGTCCCTTGGACATGGAAGAGTAACAGCCCTCTATTTTTGAAAGCAGCTGTTTTGTCATATTGGATATTCACCTTATTCCGTTTACATATGTAACATGATTTTAGCATACAGCCACATAAAAATGCAAGACGGCAGAGCAAAAATTGCAGGGTTTCCTGCATTTTCTTAAAAGCATTGACTTAAAGCCCGATTTTTTCTATAATCTATTAGTCTATTACTTCTTAAATAAGGAGCTAAAAAATGAAGGATTCATCATTTCTCTGGTATGACAAGCCCGCCTCCGTCTGGACTCAGGCGCTGCCAATCGGCAACGGAACGCTCGGCGGCATGATATACGGCAAAGTAGAAGAAGAGACCGTCTCTTTGAACCACGACGAGCTTTGGACGGGGCACCCGAAGAACACTATACGCCCCGGTTCGCTCGAAGCTTTTCAGAAAGCCCGCGCACTCGCGCTCGACGGAAAGCTGCGCGAGTCGCAGGATATTATAGAATCCGACTTCATGAGCACATGGAGCCAGGCATACCTGCCCCTGGGCGACCTCGTTCTGACATTCGACGGCTCCGACCGCAAGTCAGATTATATCCGCTCGCTCGATCTTGACACGGCGATCGCCTCTGTCAGCTACAGGCAGGGCAAGCGCATCATGCGCCGCGAGCTGTTTGCGTCGCATCCCGATAAAGTTATCGCAATCCGCCTCATCTGCGAAAATGGCAAGTTTGATGTCACGGCGAGCCTCAGATGCCAGCTTCATCACAAAGTCAAGTCGCAGAGCGGTCTGCTCGTCATGAGCGGCGAAGCGCCGAGCGAGCACAACACGAACGGTCAGTCGGATAAGCAGAGCTATTCGAAAGTCGACAGCGAGCGCGGTATGCTCTTCACCTGCGCCGTGAAAGCCGACACGGACGGCAAAAAGCATATAAGCGGCAAGGGAATAGAGATAACCGGCGCGACGGTCGTCACGCTCTATCTCACCGCAGAGACGAGCTTCAACGGCTGGCAGAACAACGCTTTCACAAACGGCAAGCCGCACCTTGAGCCCTGCATCGAGAGACTCTCGAAAGATTTCGATTACGAAGCGGTCAAATCAGCGCACATCGCCGACTACCGCGCGCTCTATTCGAGAGTTGAGCTCGACATAGGCTCGAACGGCAAAGACAACATACCGACCGGCAAGCGTCTACGCAATTTCAAGAAAGACAAGAATGACATCGCTCTCTACACCCTGCTGTTCAACTTCGGACGCTATCTCGCGATATCCTCGTCGCGCCCCGGCTCGCAGCCATCGACGCTTCAGGGCATCTGGAACGAGAAGCTCTGCCCGCCGTGGCACTCAAACTACACTGTAAACATAAACACCGAGATGAACTACTGGCCCGTTCTCCCCTGCGATATGCCGGAGGTCAACGAGCCGCTGATAGAGATGGTTCGAGATCTGTCCGTCGCGGGCGAGCGCACGGCAAAAGAGATGTACGGCATGCACGGCTTTGTCGCGCATCACAATGTTGACATCTGGAGAATGACGACCCCCGTCGGCGGATGCGCCGTATGGGCATTCTGGCCGATGTCGCCCGGCTGGTTCTGCGAGCATATTTTTGCCCACTACGAATACACCATGGACGAAAAATATCTGCGCGAGACCGCCTATCCGATAATGAAAAAGAGCGCGGAATTCTACTGCGACTATCTCGTTGAGGACAAGGACGGCTATCTCATCGCCGCGCCCTCGACCTCGCCCGAGAACAACTTCGTCCTAAACGGCAGCAACTGCGCCGTTTCGCAGACGACGACAATGACGATGAGCATAATCCGCGAGCTGTTTGAAAACTGCATCAAGGCTTCCGATATCCTCGGCGAGGACAAGGAGTTTGCAGAAATTCTCAAAGACAAGCTTAAAAATATGCTGCCGTTCAGAATCGGCAAAAAGGGTCAGCTTCTTGAGTGGTACAACGAAGAGAAAGAATCGGAGATACACCACCGCCACTGCTCGATGCTCTACGGTCTGCACCCCGCGCATCTGATAACAGCAGACGGCACGCCCGAGCTTGCGGACGCTTGCAGACGCTCGCTCGAAATAAGGGGCGACGACGGCACGGGCTGGAGCCTCGGCTGGAAGATAAACTTCTGGGCGCGCCTGCGCGACGGCAACCACGCATTGAAGCTCTTCGATCAGCAGCTGAGATTCAAGGCTTCAACCGGCATGAACTACTCCCACGGCGGCGGCACATACGAAAATCTCTTTGACGCGCACCCGCCTTTCCAGATAGACGGAAACTTCGGCGCGGTCAGCGGAGTCTGCGAGATGCTGCTCGACTGCTTTGACGGAAAGATTTATCTTCTGCCCGCTCTCCCCGACAAGTGGAGCAAAGGCAGCGTTCGCGGTCTGCTTGCAAAGGGCAACATAAAAGTCGACATGACCTGGAACGGCGGCAAGCTCACCTCGTATTCCCTCACCGGCAATGGCGAGGCGCACATTGTATACGGCGGCCAAGAGACAGTTCACAGGCTCGACGGCGGCACGCTGACAGTTGAGCTTTAAGGAGTTGTAAAATGAAATTCGACCTCTATGATTTTGACAAGACCGTTTTCCCCGTTGACTCGGAGAGCGTGTTCTATCTCTTCTGCCTTGTCAGGCACCCGTGGCTGATAGTCATTCTTCCCTATCAGCTCGTCTGCCTCGCCTGCTTCTTTTTGAAGATAGGCGGCGACAAGATGAAGGGCAGATTCTTCTGCTTCCTGCGCTTTGTGAACACGGAAAAGATGGTCAAAAAGTTCTGGGAGAAGAACGAAAAGAGAATATATCAGTTCTTCCGCCCGGAGAACCGCGATCTTCCCGCAGTCGTCTGCTCGGCGTCGCCCGAATTTCTGCTGCGCCCGATATGCGAAAAATACAAGGTGCACACGCTCATCGCCACGCGCCTTGACCCGCACACGGGCAGAATGGTCGGGCTCAACTGCAAGGACGGCGAAAAGGTTATAAGAATAAACGAAGCGATGCCCGGCGCGAAATTCGAAAAAGTGTTTTCGGATTCTCTCAAAAGCGATGCGCCGATATTCGCGCTTGGAGAGATAAACTATCACGCAGTGAGGGGTAAACTGACGCGCATAAAATAAGTTTCAACACACTGGAGATGTAAAAATGATAATAGACAGCCACGCACATATATACCCGGACAAGCTCGCCAGAAAGGCGGCGCGCAGCATCGGCGATTTCTACGACATCGACATGAGCCTCGACGGCACGGTCGACATGCTTCTCAAGGTCGGCGACGAAGCGGGAGTTGACAAATTTCTTGTTCACTCGGTCGCGACGACACCGCACCAGGTACGCTCGATAAACTCATTTATTGCAAAGAGCGTATCGGAGCACCCCGACCGCTTCATCGGCTTTGCGACGCTCCACCCCGGATGCGGCGACGAGATACCGGAAATCGTTGACGAGGCGATAGAGCTCGGGCTCTCGGGAATAAAACTGCACCCCGATTTTCAGGAGTTCGACATAGACGCGCCTGAAGCGATGCGCATGTACGAAGTGCTTGAGGGCAGACTGCCGATACTCTTTCACACCGGCGACTACCGCACGCAATATTCAAAGCCGACGAAGCTAATAAAAGTCCTCGAAAAGTTCCCGAAGCTCGACATAATCGCAGCGCATTTCGGCGCATGGTCGGAATGGGGCTACGGCTCAAAAGAGCTTTCTGAAGCGGGAGTATATGTTGACTCATCGAGCAGTTTCTATGCGATGAGTCCGGAGAGGATAATGGAGATAATTCACATCTTCGGCACGGACAAAATTTTCTTCGGCTCGGACTACCCGATGTGGAACGTCAAGAAGGAGCTTGAAACATTTATGTCCCTGCCGCTGAGCGACGAGGACAGAGAGAAAATACTCCACAAGAACCTCGAAGGTCTGCTGGCGAAGTACAAGAAATAAAGCACGAGCAATAATATAAAAACCAGCCGCAAGTTTTTTACGCTTACGGCTGGTTTTTTTGATTTTGATTATTCGACGTAGTCCCTGAGCTTCTTGCTTCTCGTCGGGTGACGGAGCTTGCGCAGAGCCTTTGCCTCGATCTGGCGGATACGTTCACGGGTGACGTTGAACTCCTTGCCGACTTCCTCGAGGGTGTGAGGATGGCCGTCGGTGAGTCCGAAGCGCATCGAGAGCACGCGCTCCTCACGGGGAGTGAGAGTCTTGAGCACATGGGCAAGCTCCTCCTTGAGCAGGGTCGCCGAAGCGGCATCCGCCGGGGCGGGAGCGTCGTCATCGGGGATGAAGTCGCCGAGATGGCTGTCCTCCTCCTCGCCGATGGGGGTCTCAAGGGAGACGGGCTCCTGAGCCACGCGCATTATCTCGCGCACCTTGTCAACGGGCATATCGAGCACCTCGGCTATTTCCTCCGCCGTGGGGTCTCTGCCGTTCTTGTGCAGCAGCTGGCTGTTGGTCTTCTTGACCTTGTTTATGGTCTCTACCATGTGAACGGGGATTCTTATCGTCCTCGCCTGGTCGGCTATGGCGCGGGTTATCGCCTGCCTTATCCACCATGTGGCGTAGGTTGAGAACTTGAATCCCTTTGTGTAATCGAACTTGTCAACAGCCTTGATAAGTCCGAGGTTGCCCTCCTGAATAAGATCGAGGAACTGCATGCCTCTGCCGACATAGCGCTTTGCGATGCTGACGACGAGCCTGAGGTTCGCCTCGGTCAGTCTGCGCTTTGCGGCGGGGTCGTTGTCGCCGATTCTGATGGCGAGCTCGATCTCCTCCTCGGGGGTGAGCAGCGGAACCTTGCCTATCTCCTTGAGATAGACCTTGACGGGGTCGTCGATAGTGATGTTCTTGTCATCAGTGACCCCCGCGGTGTCAGCGGTCGGCTTGGGCGTCTCGCCCAGATCGAAGTTGACATCGTCCACATCCAGCATCGACAGGTCGTCGATTATCTCGATATTCTGCGCCTCGATAGACTCATAGAGCTTATCAAGATCCTCGATATCAAGATCCATGTCGACTATTACCGTGTCGATCTCCTGGGTGGTCAGTTTGCCTGCGGCTTTACCCTTTTCGATAAGGGCTTTCACCGCCGGTCTTTTTTCGATACCATCCATTACTTCTCTGTCTCCTTCTCTTTATGTTGCATATTGAGTCGGTCTTTTATGTCATGACCCAAAACAGAATATCAATCCTGTTTATCGGGTCTGAACAGCTTTGCGAAATCGTCGTCGCTCAGTTCGGAGGCTTTTATGCTCTCCGGCTTATTTTTTTCCTCTTTGAGTATTTTTATACAGTCGGCGCACTCTTCGACGGTGTTGCTCAGCTGAGCCGCAGAGCGGAATATGCGCTCGACCTCGTCCATCTCATCGGGAGTGAACTCGGACGAGAGGAAATACGGTTCGGTGTTGCCGCCCTCGTCAAGGCGCGAAAGGATGACCGAAAAGATGCGTCTGTTGAGCGCGGTAACAAAATAATCCGCAGACAGCTCGTCCCTGAGCTTGTTATAGAAATCCGGGTTCCGCATGAGCGAGGCTATCAGCGTTTCCTCCGCTTTTGCGGCGCGCAGATGCTGGGAGCGCTCCGGGTTCTTTGTGTTCTGTCCGTTTATCAGCAGGCGTTTCTGATCCTGCTCGCGCTGAGCCATGCGGCGTTTTCTGAGCCCCTCGCGCTTATATTTCACCTGCGATTCGATAGCGAGCTTGTCCACGCCGAGCTCATTCGCAAGGCGCGAGGCGTAGACATCGACTTCGACGGGGCTCGGTATCCCCGCGAGCACCTCCGTCGCCGCGGAAAGATATTTCACCTTTCCGTCATCGGTGGACAGGTCGATTCCCTGGCGCGCTCGAAGGAGTCTGTACTCCGTGTCGTTCGCCGCGCCGTTTATGATATCGCGGAAGCGCTGAGCGCCGTATTTTTTGATTATCTCGTCGGGATCCTTGCCGCCGGTCAGACGCAGAACTTTTATCTCCATGCCCGTGGTGCCGAATATTCCGAGCGCGCGGGCGGTAGCCTTCTGACCCGCCTCATCGGCGTCATATGAGAGGATTATCTCATCCGCATAGCGTGAGAGCAGATTCGCCTGCTCTTTTGTCAGCGCGGTACCGAGGCAGGCGACGGCATTTGTGAAGCCCGCCTGATGCAGGGCTATGACATCCATATAGCCCTCGGCGATAATAAGCTTGCCGTCGTTTCCGTTCTTTGCGAAATTCAATGCAAAGACGCCGTTGCTCTTTTTATAAACGAGCGTGTCCGAAGTGTTTATGTATTTTGGCTTCGAGTCATCGAGCACTCTGCCGCCGAACGCTATAACATTGCCGCGCGGGTCGATTATCGGAAACATCACGCGGTTGCGGAAGTTGTCGTAATAAGATACTTTTCCGTTTTTGTCGCTGCGGCGCAGGAGATTCGCGCTCTCGAGCAAAATATCGTCAAAGCCCTGTTCGTTGAGGTGATTTTTAAGCGCGCGCCAATCGTCCGGGGCAAAGCCCAAGCCGAAGTGGCGGATAGTCTCCATAGTCAGCCCGCGGTCAAGGAAATAGTTGAGAGCATGTCTGCCTCTGTCGGTAAAGAGCTGCGAGTGAAAAAACTTCGCCGCCGCGCGGTTCGCCGCCAAAACGGCGGTGCGCTTTTTGGCGAGGGTATCGTCATGGCCGTCCTCCGGCAGAGCCATTCCCGCTCTGTCCGCAAGCTGCTTGACCGCCTCCATATAGTCGAGATTTTCCATTCGGCGCACGAAAGTTATCACATCGCCGCCGACTCCGCAGCCGAAGCAATAGAAGCTCCCGTTTTCGGGATAAACGGTAAACGACGGGGTCTTTTCGTTGTGGAACGGGCAGAGTCCGACGAGGTTCTTGCCCCTTCGGCGCAGGTTGACATAGGGAGAAATGACGCTCTCTATATCCGTATTTGCGCGCAGCTGTTCGAGAAAACTGTCGCTGAGTCTCATCCGTTCTCACCCCTTTCAATAATATATACGCAAAAAATCCTGTTTTCCCTACAAAGTTATCAAAAAATTTAAAAATTTTTGCGCTCGGCTTTGCATCAGATAAGTCAGCGTTAAACAAAGCGACGGCGAAAAGCGCCTTTGCACTCTCCGCCGCCGCTGCAATTTTCAATTCCTTTTTTTGAAAAGTTTACTTCGTTTTTCCGTCGTTCGTCTCGAGGAGCGTATTCTCCCTGAAAAACAGCGAGATGCACCAGATGCCTGCGAGCGCCACGAGCGTATATATGATCCTCGCGACTATCGATCCCTGGCCGCCGCATATCCACGCGACGATATCGAATTTGAACAGGCCTATGCTGCCCCAGTTGAGCGCGCCGATTATTACTAAAATAAGCGATATTCTGTCGATCATTTTTCTCACTCCTTTTGCGATTAGTATCGCCGGAGCGTCGGTTTTTATTCGCTCATAAACGAAATTTTGCAGTCCGAAAAATATTTACTTTTATGAACCTTGTCATTTTTGTCACAGGAGTTTGACATTTTTGTAACAATGCTAAAAAATGTATAAAACCGTCTTTTTAAAAAATTGAAAGTCGACGGTATTTTTATAATACGTAATTTTACCTTTTGATTGATACGATAAGCTTTTATATGTAATAATACAGGAGGGATCTTTGATGAAAGCGAAAATCGTTAAACGCACACTGAGCCTGATAACAGTTCTGGCGCTCATATTCACACTCGCCGCACAGGGAGTGAGCGCGATCGGGTCGATTGATGTCAACAAATACCCCTATGTATATGTCCACGGCCTTTTCGGCTGGGGCGCAGACGAGGGAATCGACGACACGCTCCCCTACTGGGGCTCGGCATCATGCTCGCTCATGGACGAGCTGAACAAGCTTCACTATGAAAGCTATGCCGCATCCGTCGGCCCGATGTCGAGCAACTGGGACAGAGTATGCGAGCTCTACGCACAGATAACCGGCACTCGCGTTGACTACGGCAAGGCGCACTCCGAGAAATTCAACCACAGCCGCTACGGCAGAACCTACACAAAGCCCATGATTGAGGGCTGGGGCGAGCCAGACGCGGACGGCAATATAAAGAAGATAAATCTCGTCGGTCACTCGTTCGGCGGCGCGACAGTCAGAACGCTCACGGCTCTGCTCGCATACGGCAGCGAAGAGGAGCAGGCGGCAACCTCACCCGATGATATCTCCCCGCTGTTCACCGGTGGCAAGGGCAACTACATAAACTCCGTCACAACGCTCTGCGCCCCGCACAACGGCACGACGCTCGCATACATCATCGACGGCATGAACATGGCCGAACTGGGCAAAGCGGCATGCTACGCCTACGCCGGCTTAATGGGTCGCTCGAAGCTCAACGGCTATGTTGACTTCCACCTCGAGCAGTTCGGTCTGACCCCCATACCGGGCGACGGCTCGACCCCCGAGGAGGCGTTCATAAAGGCTTTCATGACTATCATGACCCACACCGACACCGCGGCGGACGATATGTATCCCGAGAGAGCCGAGGAGATAAACAAGCTCTCAAAGCCGGTAGACGGAGTCTACTATTTCTCCTATTCGTATCAGACCACGCGCAAGACGCTTGCGGGAACCCAGGTTCCGAAGATAAAGACGCTCGTTGTTCTGCGCCCGTCAGCCACTCTTCTCGGCGCATACTCGAAGAACCTGTTCTCCGACTACAAGATAGACGCATCGTGGCTTCCGAATGACGGACTTGTAAACGTCGTATCGGCGCGCTACCCGTTCACCGACGAGCATGAGGACTACACCCCCGGCATGGAGCTCGAGACCGCCAAATGGTACGTCATGCCCACGCGCGAGGGCGACCACGGCACGGTCATCGGAATGCAGAGCACAAAGAGTCAGACACTCAAATTCTACTATGAGCTGACCGATCTTATAGAGAGCCTGCCCGTAACGGATTGATAAATTAGCAAAGATAAGCTATGTATGTAACCCCCAATCGCAGCTGCTGCGGTTGGGGGTTGTTTTGCGATGGAGATATAAATTGGGATTTATCTATCACTTTAGCTATAGCAAAATAAAAGCAAGTGACCAGTTGACTTCTATAATAAAACCTTCAATAGCCGCGCCGCAGTGTTAGATAAGCCAATTGAAACAGGCGAGGGAACGGCTTGCGAAGCAAGACGCACGAGCCCGTATTGCTTGAGCAAAGCGAGTTTACGGGCGAATGTGCCGAGCTACTGACTGAGAGCCGCGAGCTAGGTACCGCGGCGCGGCATTCGCGGGGGTACAGGGGGGATTCCCCCTGTTTTGCTTTTCTTTTGCAGGCGTTTTCTTTTTCAAATAAAAAGAAAATGCCGAAA
>OLQA01001356.1_pt1 | contig 21848 bp, 18 predicted proteins | sample 1673151 | NCBI WGS metagenome assembly OLQA01 (sample SAMEA3136760, study PRJEB25190) | human gut metagenome | biome: human gut; feature: human-associated habitat; material: faeces | place: Austria | collected 2013 | reverse complement strand
TATTCTTTTTTGCAAAAAAGACTGCCGCTTAATGCGACAGCCCCTTTCCCAAGAAGGAGTAAAAAGTTAATAGGTAAAATTTATTTATGAAAATGGATTCTCAGTCTTATAAAGCATATTCTTTGGCTGATTAAATCCAATCTCATCGACATCAACACCAATGTATTTGAATACTTCATATAAAGTTTTTCCAAAATGACCAAAAGCAACAGCTCCATGGTGTGGGAAATTCTTTTCGATCAGTACATGGCGGTAAAATCTTCCCATTTCTGGGATAGCAAATACACCAATAGATCCGAAAGATCTTGTTGCTACTGGAAGGATTTCTCCTTGTGCAACGTACGCTCTTAATTTTGTATCTGCTGTACTTTGTAAACGGAAGAATGTAATATCTCCTGGTGCGATATCACCTTCTAATGTTCCCTGTGTCACTTCTTCCGGTAATGTTCTTGCCATGATCTTCTGATATTTCATCTCACAGAAAGATAATTTAGATTTTGCTGTGTTTCCACAATGGAATCCCATAAATGTATCTTTTTGTGTATAGTCATAGTTATCTTTAATTTCTTCATTATACATATCTGCTGGTACGGAGTTGTTGATATCTAATAATGTCACAGCATCCTGACTTACAACCGTTCCAATAAATTCGCTTAATGCACCATAGATATCTACTTCACAGGATACTGGAATTCCCTGTGCTGCCAAACGACTGTTTACATAACATGGTACAAATCCAAACTGAGTCTGGAATGCTGGCCAGCATTTTCCGGCAATTGTTACATATTTTCTGTAACCTTTATGATCCCTGATCCAGTCTTTTAATGTCAGTTCATACTGTGCAAGCTTGGAAAGAATCTCTGGTTTTTTATTTCCTGCACCCAGTTCTTCTTCCATTTCTTTTATGATCGCAGGAATTCTTTCATCCCCTTCATGCTGATTAAATGCTTCAAATAAATCTAATTCTGAGTTTTCTTCAATTTCGATTCCAAGATCATATAATGGTTTGATCGGTGCATTACATGCAAGGAAGTTCAGTGGTCTTGGTCCAAAACTTATGATCTTCAATTCACTTAATGCTTTTACTGTTCTTGCGATTGGCAAAAATTCATGGATCATATCTGCACATTCTTCTGCTGTTCCTACTGGATATTCAGGAATATATGCTTTTATATTTCTTAATTTCAGATTATAACTTGCATTTAACATTCCACAATATGCATCTCCTCTTCCATCTAAGAGGTTATCACCACTTTCCTCAGCTGCTGCCACAAACATCTTTGGTCCATCAAAGTGTTTTGCAAGAAGTGTTTCTGAGATTTCTGGTCCAAAGTTTCCAAGATAAACAACTAATGCATCACATCCTGCTTTTTTAATATCTTCTAATGCCTGTACCATGTGAATCTCACTCTCCACGATACAGACTGGACATTCATAAATGTCCTCAGGATCATATTTTTCTTTATATGCTTTTATCAATGCTTCTCTTCTTGTAACTGATAAACTTTCTGGGAAGCAGTCACGACTGACTGCTACGATCCCGATCTTTGTTTTTTGCATATTATTCATACTGTTTTCCTCCTTTAATACATCAACCAAATATAACTATCTACTTTTCATTACCTTGTGCTAGACGCTTCTCACGAATTGATTTAAATACACTCTGTAAGATTACGAAGAAGCAAAGAAGTAATGCGATCACGATTCTTGTCCACCAGGATGATAATGTTCCCTGGAATGTAATGATCGTTTCAATGATACCCTTGATCAGTGATCCAAATAGTGATCCTACGACAGTTCCAACACCTCCTGTTAAAAGTGTTCCACCAATAACTGCTGCTGCGATCGCATCCATCTCAAATCCTCTGGCCTGCTCTACGAATCCACCACAAGAGTTTAAGCAGAAAGCAAATCCAGCTAATGATGCTAAAAATCCATTTAACACATAAACTTTTAATTTTGTAACTTTAGGATTTAATCCCATTAATAATGCAGACTGTTCATTTCCACCTACTGCAAATACGGCACGTCCAAATTTTGTGTATCGAAGGATCACAAAGGAAATCGCTACAACCAATAATGCAATGACAACACTTAGGTAGATATAAGGATGCATTGCAACTCCTCGGTTGTTGTAATATGTAATAAATCCAAAATAAATTCGATAGTTTGCAAGACTTAAAAATGTTGGATTTTCAATACTGATCATATCGGAACTAATCAATGCTGTAAGACCTCTGGCAAAGAACATTCCTCCAAGTGTTACGATGAATGGCTGTATTTTTAAATAAGCTACTAAAAATCCTTGAACCAATCCGAAGATCACACCAAATGCTAATACCAGAATAATTGCAACGACTGCGCTCATATGCTTCACTTCCATCATCCATGCAAGCATCATACAAGCAACACCGATGACGGAACCGATCGAAATATCGATTCCTCCTGTGATCAGTACAAATGTCATACCAACGGCTGCAATGATCAATCCAGCATTACTAATGAACAAGTTTAAAAACACCTGTGGACTTGTAAAGTTTCGATCTCCGTAAAGGATCGCACCTGCAATATAGAGTACGAAGAATAATACGATCGTAACTGCAAGCAAAAATCCATTTCCTCTAAGTTTATTTTTAATTTTCTCTACCATTGCCATTATGCCACCTTCTCTCCAGCAGTTTTTGCTGCACGTTTTGCTTTAATACGATTTAAGTATTTCTTAAATTCTGGAGACTGTAATGTCACGATTATGATAACCACGATTGCTTTATAAAGTGGAAGCTGATCTCCAGTTACTTTCATTGCATATAATGTTGTAGATAATGCCTGGATCGTGATCGCTCCAATAACACTTCCTGCGACTGAGAATTTACCACCTGCAAGAGAGTTTCCTCCAAGTGCTACTGCTAAGATCGCATCTAATTCCATCAAGTTTCCTACGTTATTTGCATCAATGGATGTGATTCTTGATGTTGCGATCATTCCTGCGATTCCTGCACAAAGTCCGCAGGCTGCATATGTGATAAAGATGATCTTTGTAGAATTCAGTCCAAACAAACGACTGGCTCTTGGGTTGATACCTACACTTTCAATATACAATTTTGTTGCTGTCTTATTTAAGAATAATGTTGCTAAAATGACTACAATGATCGCTACCAGAATCGGTGTTGGAACTGGAATATGTGGCAGAAATCCTCCTAAATACTTAAAGCTGTCCACTTTGACATATAAGTTATTTCCACCTGTGATCAACTGTGCCATTCCTCGTCCTGCGGTAAATAAGATCAAGGTTGCTACCATTGGCTGGATCTTCATATTCGCAACTAAGAATCCGTTCCACATACCACATAATACAGATACCACAAGCCCGATCAGGATTGCTGCGATCCAAGGAATTGCATATGTTTCTCCACTTCCAAGAAGATAAACAGATACAGCTCCTGATAATGCCATGATCGCTCCGACAGAGATATCAGTTCCTGCACTGGATGCTACACAAAGTGTCATACCAACTGCTAAGATGATCAATTCACTGGATCGGTTGAAAATATCGACCAGATATCCATATAACACACCATTTTTAATTGAGATTTCAAAAAATGATGGGGATTTTATAAGGTTAAATAATAATACAAGTGCCAGACATACAATTGGCCAGAAGAGGCGATATGATGTCATCTTTTTTAATTTATCCATAATTATTTGTCACCTCCTGCAATTGCTTTCATTACATTTTCCTGTGATAATTCACTCTCTTCCAATTCTCCGACTTTCTCACCATCTCGTAAGATTCCCATGTGAGTCACGGTACGAAGCATTTCTTCTACTTCGGATGAAATAAATACAACAGACATTCCTTCATTTGCAAGTTTTACGACTAATTTCTGAATCTCTGTCTTTGTTCCGACATCAATACCTCTGGTTGGTTCATCAAGGATCAGGAAATCTGGTTCTGTCATCAGCCATCTTCCGAGGATTACTTTCTGCTGATTACCACCACTTAATGATTTGATCGGTGTTTCTCTGCTTGCTGTCTTAACCTGCAGCATCTTAATATACTTATCTGTCAACTCTTCCTGTTCTTTTCTGCTCATCAGTTTGAACATTCCTCGTTTTGCCTGAAGTGCCAAAATCATGTTTTCTCTTACAGAAAGATCTGCAATGATTCCTTCTACTTTACGATCTTCCGGACAATATGCCATTCCTTTATGCATTGCATCAATTGGTGCTTTGACATCTAATTTTTCTCCTTTGACATATAATTCTCCTCCATCTGGTTTATCTGCTCCATAAATCGCTCTTACAAGTTCAGAACGTCCAGATCCTAATAATCCAGATAATCCAACAACTTCTCCTTTATGGATCTTAATGTCAAATGGTTTGATCGTTCCTTTATGATAAAGACCTTTTGCTTCGATCACAACTTCGTCGCTTTGTTTCTTTGATGATGTTCCACTTCCTTTGATGTCTGCCAGATCATCAAATTCTTTTCCCATCATTGTTGCAACTAATTTAAATCTTGGAAGCTCTTCTGTCTTATATTCGCCTACAAAATGTCCATTCCTAAGTACTGTGATCCTGTCACAGACTGCATAGACCTGTTCCAAAAAGTGTGTTACGAATACGATCGCTGTTCCGCGTTTCTTTAGCATATTCATAACCTTAAATAATTTCTCAACTTCTCCTTCATCAAGACTTGATGTTGGTTCATCAAGGATCAATACTTTTGACTGAATGTCAACTGCTCTTGCGATCGCCACCATCTGCTGAATCGCTACGGAATAGTTTTCCAATTCCTGTGTGGCATCAATTTCTAATTCCAGATTATCAAGGATCTTCTGTGCCTGTGTATTCATCGTCTTCCAGTCGATCCTCCCCATTTTCATTGGTTCTCTTCCGATAAAGATATTTTCTGCTACCGTTAGATTCGGACACAGGTTTACTTCCTGATAAACGGTGCTGATTCCATTGTTTCCCGCTTCTTGAGGGGATGTGTTAATAATACTTTTTCCATCCATGATGATCTCACCTGTCTCAAATTCCTCAACTCCTGTAAGAACTTTGATCAGTGTAGATTTTCCTGCACCATTTTCTCCCATTAAGGCATGAATCTCTCCTTCTCTCAATGTAAGCTGTGCATCGGACAGTGCTTTCACTCCCGGGAATGTTTTATTAATATGTCGCATGGATAGAACTGTCTTCTTTTCATCACTCATGACAATTCTCCTTTCTTTTCATGATTTTTGAGCCGATTTTAATGAAAATGCCCTGATTTTTGGTATAAAAATTACAGGATAAGTCAGATTGTTCTGACCCAGAGCCTGCAATCTTTATTTGTAGTATGATTGTTAATAGTTACATGTGTGTACTTAAGGGGATTTTCAACAATGTTTATTAATATGCACGTTTGTTAATAACTTCTTTTGTAGTATTATCTTTTGTAAATACCTGCTCATCTACATACTGGATCTTATCTACTTTTTCACCTTTCATGATCTTCTTAGCTAATTCAGCTACACGAGGTCCATGAAGTGGGTTACATTCAAATTCAGCATTGATCTCTCCAGACTGAACTTTCTTTAATGCTGCTTTGATCGCATCGAAAGAAATGATCGTTACGTCTTTACCAGGTGTTTTTCCTGCTGCTTTTAATGCATCGATTGCTCCGAATGCCATGTTATCATTCTGTGCTACTACAACATCAATGTCTTTGTTCTGTTTTAAGAAAGATTCCATAACTTCCTGACCTTTTGCCTGTGTAAATTCTCCTGTCTGAGAAGCAATGATCTTGAAGTTTTTCTGATCTTTGATTCCTTCTTTAAATCCTTTTGTACGTCCGATTTCTGCAGAAGAACCAATCGTTCCCTGTAATACAGCGATGTTTACGTCACCTTTTTCTTTTCCCTTTTCTTTAATTAACCATTCAGCCGCTTTCACACCTTCTTTTTTGAAGTCTGATCCAACCCATGCTGTGATCAGTGAATCATCAGAAGTTTTGATCTGACGGTCAACTGTGATAACTGGAATGTCAGCTTTCTTTGCTTCTTTTAAAACTGTTTCCCAACCTGTTTCTGTTACAGGTGCGATTGCGATCACATCAACACCCTGTGTGATAAATTCTCTGACCGCTTTTGTCTGATTTTCCTGTTTCTGCTGAGCATCTGCAAATGATAATTTAAATCCGTTCTTTGCTGTTAATTCAGATTTCATAGACTTTGTATTCGCTACACGCCAATCACTCTCAGCTCCAACCTGTGAAAATCCGATGTTGATCTCTGAAGTTTCCTTCTTTGAAGAACCACTGTCTTTCTTGTTTCCTCCACCACAACCAGTAAGCATTGTTCCGATCATCATTGTTGCAAGTAAACCTGCAGCCACCTTCTTAATACTTCTTCTCATTATGATTTCCTCCTTTTTCTTTTTTGATTTTTTCGTTTTCCTTAATTACAAGTTATATTTTACTTGAAATTGTATTTCTTTCAATGCAATTTCTTTTGCATTCGGTGGATTATTTTATGAAATTTTTATCTTGTCTGTTTAAAGTTTGATTTTTTTTGATAATGGTTTGAATTTTTTTGATTTTTGATTATTTTTTCTCTGCTTGTCTAGTCTTCGGTACAACTACGATCACCTTAGTTCCAATATCTGGTTCACTTTCAAGGATCAACCCATATTCTTCTCCATAATATAATTTAATCCGCCGATTTACATTTGCAATTCCAAACCCTGTTGTCCTGTTTACCCATATATCTTCATACATTTCTTTATTGATCTGAACTACCTGCTCAGGCTGCATACCAACTCCATTATCTTCAACAATCAGGAATATATTATTTTCATCATCTACACTGGAAATCTTTATCATTCCTTTTTCTCTTTGTTTTTTCAATCCATGATATAATGCATTTTCTACTAATGGCTGTAAAGTGATCTTTACAATATCATTTTTCTTGATCTCATCTGGGACATCAATAGAATATTCCATAATATCCCCGTATCTTAATTGTTGTATCTTTAAATAATTTTCAACATGCTCTAATTCTTCCCTGATCGTTATCTTATCTTCTCCGTGACTTAAACTTGTACGGAAAAAGCCAGACAAGGCAGCTACCATTTCTACCACTTTGTCATCCTGATGATCAATGGCAAGCCACATGATCGTATCCAATGTATTATAAAGGAAATGTGGATTAATCTGCTCTTGTAGTAACTGCAGCTCTTTTTTTCGAAGATTTTGTTGTTCTACTTTTACATCTTCGATCAATCTCTCTACCTTTTGTGCCATATGTTCGAAATTATTTGTTAAGATCTGCAGCTCTTCTGTTGTATTTTGAGGTCCATGTACATCAAAATTTCCCTGCGCCACTTCCTTTGTCATCTCACATAACTGTCTGACTGGATAACTAATGCTTTGCGAAATCAATTTCGATAATTTCCATGTTATCAGAGACAAAAACAATACAGCGATCAATGTGATCGTGATCGTATGCATGATTTCTTTTTCCAGTTTTACACGCATACTCTCCATATTCCCAATCTCATAGTAAATGTATTCGGATACTTTTTCTTTAATGATCTCTGTAAATACATTCACATTTAATCTTAATCTCTGATTATTTTCCATATAATCGTTTTTTAGATCTGAATGTTCAATTTCTTCAATGGAAATCTTCAGATTATCCAACAGTTTTCCTATCTGTCTCGTTCTTAATTTACTTTCATCTGTTACAGCATTTTTATTCAGTTCCTTTACCAGCTCCTTCGCTTCCTTAATCTCCTCATATGGTTTCATCGCATCAAAACTCTCTGCACCGATAACAATACGATACATTTTATAATCCATATCTTCTGAAAATGAGAAATTAAACTTGCTAGCTACTGATACGTTTTTTACCGCCTCATTATAGCTTTCATTAAAATTTATCATGATAACAAGAAGCGTGATAATCCCCACTAACGCAGGAATTATCACGACCATCCTTAACCATTTTAGTTTTTTTTCTATTGAGAACTTCCGAAATCGAGCAATAAATTCTCTCACATATTTTTTCATTACATCCTCCTTGATCTATATTCACTCGGAGTACATCCTTGCGTTTTTTTAAACAGGTAGCTAAAGTAATGTGGATCCTTATATCCCACTTCATAGCTGATCTGTGATGCCTTCATATCTGTAAAACAAAGCATTTCTTTTGCTTTATCCATTCTGACTGATGTCAAAAATTCCACAAAAGATTTCCCTGTTTCTTGTTTAAACGTTGTACTAAAATGACTGCTGCTTAATCCAACCTGATCTGCAACATCACTCAACGATAATGTTTCTTCTTGATAATTTTTCACAATAAATTCTTTTGCCTCCGTTATCAATGAAGAATGTTTCTTCCCTAATCTTTCATTTCGCATTCTGATCGCTTGTCTGATAAGTTCTTCGATATACTCCGCTGCTTTCTCTCCTGTTGAAACTGCAGCGATCTGTTGTTTGTAATCCTTAAACGTGCGATCGATATTTGCTTTCTCAACTCCCATTTTCTCAACGAATTTCATAACACCTACCTGTATATTAATCAGCATATACTGACAAAACATAAAGGAATCCATATTAGATTTTCCTAATGTCTTGGTATAATCCTCTACAAATAAATGTACAGCTTCTTCTTTTCCATTTTTCAAAAACTCTTCCAGCGATTCTGAATTTACTTTGGTAAAATCTACTTGCTGCAGATCTTCTGCTCTTTCTATCTTTTCATTATCTAATTTATCAAAAAACACTGCTTCATTCCCAGAAGACTGATACTGGTATGCAAAAGCCTTGCTTGCACTATCGTAAGATTCCGAAAGGTTATGTAATCGTTCCACTGCACGTCCAATCCCTGCAAACCATTGTAGTTCTTTCTCTTTTTTCATACGCTTTGTCAATGATGCAACATAATCTTTTGCCACTTGTATGGTTTCCTCTTTATTCTGTGCCTTGATCATTAAAATATAGCCCTCTGTTACACGGTGAAAAACAATCATATTTTCAAACTGGCTACTTACTTCTTCTACGATCGCATCTTCTTTGGTACGAAGATCATATACTGCCTCTGTATCATTCTCATTCTTTGAAAATATTTTAAATAACATAAAATTGTATGCCGGTGCCATAAGATCTATTCCAAGTTCATTCCCTTGTTCCATTAATTTAGATACAGATATCTTTCCACGAATCAGATTCCCGAAAAATTGATATCTCATATTTTTCATTTGTGTTTTTATATTTTTTTGTATTTTTTTTATATCTTCTTCCTGTCTTTTTTTCTTATCAAGCTTTTGTTTTACTTTATTTAGTGCTTCTAATAACTGCTCACCAGTTACTGGTTTGGTCAGATAATCTGTTACACCGATCTTGATCGCTTCTTTTGCATAGTCAAACTCCCCATATCCAGAAAGTATGATGATCTGTATTTTGGGCATTTTTTTCTTTAAGATATCACTTAATTCAAGTCCATCCATAAATGGCATCTTGATATCTGTGATCACGATATCTGGATGTAGTTTTTCGATCATTGGAAGAGCCATCTCACCATCTGGTGCTTCTCCCGCAAATTCAAAACCATTTTCTTCCCATTTTACGTTATTCTTTATACTCTTACGAATGATCTTTTCATCTTCTACTAAAAATACTTTGATCATATTACCTTCCTCTTTTCTAAAATATTATTATACTCTCTTATAGAATTATATTCCAGAAATAAACAAGAATATATCCATACAAATAAAAAGGGGAAGGGGATATTGTATGGATATGATTCTTATTTTTTAATTTCAATCTATATTATTCTGTTTCAAATCGGTATGTTGTCACTGCTTCATACTCTTCGCCTTTTCTTAAGATAACTCTTGGCTTTTTCTCTATATTCATAGAATTAGGCAAGAATTGTGGTTCTAATGCAACACCATCTCTGTTCTCATATGGTTTTCCAAATTTACCATCACTTCCTCCTGCCAGAAAGTTTCCTGCATATAACTGCATGCATGGAAGTGTTGTTGTGATCGTTAATTTTCGTCCACTTTCTTTATCATATAAGACTGCCTGATCTTTCTCATCCTTTAACATAAAACAATGATCATAGCCTCCAACGAATCTCAACTGTTCATCATCATCATGAATCCGTTCTCCAATCTCATGAAAACTTTTAAAATCAAATGGTGTATTCTCTACATCCAAAAACTCACCTGTTGGAAGACCATTCTCATCTGCATATGCAATCTGATCTGATTTGATCATCAATTGATGATCATAGATCTTACTGTCTTTTGCTGAAAGATTAAAATAGGAATGATTGGCTATATTGATCAGTGTGTCTTGATCTGACATTGCTTCATATTCCATCTTTAATTCATTTCCAGATAGACGATATACTATCTTTAAATAAAGATTCCCTGGAAATCCTTCTTCCATATCTGGAGAAAGATAGATAAAACGGATTCCATCTTCTAAAATCTCATAGTTAAAAATCTTCTGATTAAATCCATTTATACCACCATGAAGCGTATTCGGTCCGGAATTTACTGCAAGTTTATAGGTCTTTCCATTCAACTGAAACTCTCCATTTGCAATTCTGTTTGCAACACGTCCGATGATGCATCCTAAAAATTTATCATCTTTATGACAATCTTCCACATCTTGATATCCAAGAACGACATCTCCATAATTTCCATCTCTGTCTTTTGTGAACACAGATAAAATATGACAACCAAGGTTACTCGTGATCACTTTTATCTCATCATTTTGTAATTCAAATAAGCAGACTCCATTTGGTCTTTTTTCGATCATTTTTACTTTCATCATTTTACAACACTTTCTTTTAAATTTTATCTGATATCTTTATTGATCCATTTTCATTATTTGCCTTGGCCATAGTAAGCATTTGCCCCATGTTTTCTGAAGAAATGTTTATCCTGCAGATATTGTGGTGCTGGCTTTGCTTCTGGATTTAAATGCTCGCAACGGTATGCCATCTTTGCGACTTCTTCTAAGACAACGGCATTATGAACTGCCTCGGCTGCATCAGCTCCCCATGTAAATGGTCCATGATTTGTACAAAGCACTCCTGGAACATAAACTGGATTCTTATCTTTAAATGTCTCAATGATCACCAATCCTGTATTCTTCTCATAGGCTTCTTCAATTTCTTCTTTTGTGAGGCTTCTTGCACATGGAATTTCTCCATAGAAGTAATCTGCATGTGTTGTTCCATAGCATGGAATGCTTCTCCCTGCCTGTGCCCATGATGTTGCCCATGGGGAATGTGTATGTACAATTCCTCCTAAATCTTTGAATGCTTTATATAATTCAATATGCGTTGGTGTATCAGAAGATGGATTTAAATCTCCTTCCACTCTGTTTCCATCAAGATCCATGACAACCATATCTTCTGGAGAAAGTTTATCATAATCCACACCACTTGGTTTAATAACAAATAAACCACTTTCTCTATCAATTCCACTGACATTTCCCCATGTATATGTGATCAGACCTCTTTTAGGAAGTTCCATATTTGCTTCATAGACTTCTTTTTTTAATTGCTCTAACATCTTTCGTCTCCTTTTTACATGACATCAATTGCAACTCGTTCAAGTACAAGACCTTTTTGATATTGTTTGATAAATTCATCAAAGCCTTCCACATCTTTTTCATCTGGAGCGATCGTTGTACCTTCTTCCCCTGCAAATACTTTGTCAGAAAGATAGGTATCAAGCGTCTCATCTTCTGCTTTATCCAGCATATAGGCTGCAAGGATCGCCATTCCCCATGCACCACCTTCTCCAGCTGTTTTCATAACTGATACCGGCGCATTCACAGCTGCTGCCATGATCTTTTGTCCAACACCTTCTGTTTTGAATAATCCACCATGTCCCAGCATTTTATCAACTTTGACATTTTCTTCTTTCATCAAGATATCAAGCCCCGTCTTCAAAGCTCCAAGTGCTGTGTATAGATGAACTCTCATAAAGTTTGCAAGATTAAAATTACTATCTGGTTTTCTTACAAATAATGGCCTTCCTTCTTCAAATCCTGTGATATGTTCTCCTGAAAAATAGTTGTATGCAAGTAATCCACCACAATCCTTGTCACCTTCTAATGCTTTATTGTAAAGAGTTCCATAAAGCTGATCCATATCTACATCTTCCACACCAAAGTTCTGTGCAAATTCTTTAAATAAGTTGACCCATGCATTCAGATCTGATGTACAGTTATTACAATGTACCATACCCACAAGATCACCTGATGGCGTTGTGACAAGATCAATCTCATCATAAACTTTCTTTAATTCTTTCTCTAAAACGATCATTGCAAAAACACTTGTTCCTGCAGATACATTTCCTGTTTTTCTTGTCACGCTGTTTGTCGCAACCATTCCAGTTCCTGCATCTCCTTCTGGAGGACATAAAGGAATTCCAGCTTCCAGATTACCAGATGGATCTAATAATTTTGCTCCTTCTTCACTTAAGATACCCGCTTTATCTCCAGCTATTAAAACTTTTGGTAAGATATTTTCTAATTTCCATCCAAATTTTTTATCTTTGATCAGGTTGTCAAATGTCTTGATCATCGTCTGGTTATAATCTTTTGTTTCGATATCGATTGGGAACATTCCAGACGCTTCTCCAACACCGAGCACCTTTTCACCTGTTAATTTCCAATGGACATATCCTGCCAGTGTTGTCAGATAATCAATATCTTTTACATGTTCTTCTTCTTTTAAAATTGCCTGATACAGATGTGCGATACTCCATCTTTGAGGAATGTGATAAGAAAATGCTTCCGTTAATTTCTCAGAAGCTTCTTCTGTCATTGTATTTCTCCATGTTCGGAATGGCACTAACAATTCTCCATCTTTATTAAATGCCATATATCCATGCATCATCGCACTAAATCCGATACTTCCAACCTTAGTTAGTGTAATATCATATTTTTCTTTCACGTCATTTACCAAGTTTTGGTAACTGTCTTGTAGTCCACTCCAGATGTCTTCTAATGTATAAGTCCATATATTATTCTCCAGACGATTTTCCCAGTCATGGCTTCCGGATGCGATCGGATGATGATCTTTGTCGATCAGTACAACTTTAATCCTTGTTGATCCAAATTCGATTCCCAATGCTGTTTTTCCATCTGCGATCATTTGCTTTGTTTCCATGGTACTACCTCCATTTTCTAACGATAAACTACTTCATTCCATCTTAATTCATTCTTTAATATTCTGATATCTGTATTCTCATCAATGACAACACTCTCAATTCCCATAGCCTCTGCCCATGCAACCATCTGATCTACACTAAGATCATAAGAAAATGCTGTATGATGTGCTCCACCAGCTAAGATCCATGCCTCTGCTCCTTTATAAAGATCTGGTTTTGGTGTCCAGAATGCCGTCGCTACTGGAAGCTCTGGCATTGGTTTTTCTGTCTTTTTACAATCCACTTTATTAATGATCAGACGGAAACGATGTCCAAGATCGATCAAAGAAGTGGCTATTCCTTCTCCTTCTTTTGCTGTAAATACAAGTCTTGCAGGATCTTCACGATCTCCCATAGATAATGGATTTACTTTGATAGAAACAGGACCATCTGCGATCGTTGGGCATACTTCTAACATATGAGCCTCTAAGATACCTTCTTTTCCAGGAACAAAGTTGTATGTATAATCTTCCATAAAGGATGTTCCTTTTGCATCTTTCTTTCCTGCTGTCATAACTTTCATCAGTCGTACCATTGCTGCTGTCTTCCAGTCACCTTCTGCACCAAATCCATAACCTTTTTCCATTAATCTCTGAATCGCAAGTCCTGGAAGCTGTTTTAATCCACCAAGATCGCCAAAGTGTGTAACAACTGCCTGATAATCATGGTCTTTTAAGAATTTTTCCAGTCCGATCTCGATTCCTGCCTGTACTGCCACATGTCTTCTGAATTCTTCTGGATCTCTGCCTTCTAATAAGATATCATATTTATCATAGTAAAGCTGTGTCAACGCATCAATATCACCTTTGCTGACTGCATTGACATAATCTACAACTTCATTAATTGGATATGCATCGATCTCCCATCCAAATTTAATCTGTGCTTCGACTTTATCACCTTCTGTAACCGCAACATTTCTCATATTATCCGCAATCCTTACCACGCGGATATTCTTGCTTTCTACCATTCCGACTGCACTTCTCATCCAAGATGCGATCTTTTCTTTTACTTCTTTGGATTCATAATATCCAACAACAACTTCTCTTGGAATTCCCATTCTTGTCACGATATGTCCGAATTCCCTGTCTCCATGTGCTGACTGGTTTTCATTCATAAAGTCCATATCGATCGTGTCATATGGAATTTCTTCGTTAAACTGTGTATGAAGATGTAATAATGGTTTCTTAAATGCCTGTAATCCTGCGATCCATGATTTTGCTGGGGAGAATGTGTGCATCCATGTGATGACACCGGCACATTCTTCATCTGCATTTGCTTCTTCAAATGTTCTTCTGATCGAAGTACTATCAATTAATGTCGGTTTCCATACAACTTCAAATGGTAAGATGCCACTTTCATTGAAATTCTGCACAATGATCTGTGCATGTTTTGCCACATGGCTTAAACATTCATCTCCATATAAATCCTGTGATCCTGTTGCAAACCAAAATTTGTAATTTTTTTTAAGTTCCATTTTTTGCCTCCCAGTTTTATATCTATTCTTGATTCCTATTTTTACATGAGTTTCCGATCACCAATTTCGGTTCGATCAAATACTCTGTTTTCATGTCTTTATCTGATCCACCTTGTATCTTTTCTAGCAACAACTGTCCTGCCATCTCGCCAAGTTTTTCCTGTGGATGAGCAATAGTCGTTAAAGAAAGTGGATGCTGATGTGCAAGCATTGAATTATCATATCCTGTAATCGACAAGTCTTCTGGAATTGAAACACCAATCTGATGCAATCCTCCAATGATTGAAAATGCGATCTGGTCATTGTAACAGACAACTGCATCCATCTTTCTTTGATCCTTTATCATCTGAACAACCGATGTTACTGGTTTCGTCTGACGATCTTCTGTATGAAACCAGACAACCATATCTGGATCATATTGATATCCTGCTTCCTGAAGTGCCATCACATAACCTTTATGTCGTTCTCTTCCTTGATGATCATCTGCTTTAAAAACTCCTACGATATGTTGATGTCCCATATCGATCAGATATTTTGTAAGCAGATAACCTCCTTTACAGTCGTCCATAAGAATGTGGGGTTTGTCTTTCATCTCCTCATAGACTCCGTGAATAAAAATGTAGGGAATTTCATATTTATCAAGATTCTCATAAAGTTTTGGATGTCTGCATACAATCTCACTTTTACTTGGCTCAATGATCAAGCCATCAATATCTTTTGTAAGAATATCTTCAAGACATGCTGTCTCTCCTCGTCTGCTATTTTCTGTTGTCTTAAAAATAATGCTGTATCCATCTTTGGAAAGGACACTGTTGATTCCTTGGATCAATCTAGGGAATATATAATCAGAAATATAGGTTGTAACCACTGCAATGTTCTTTGATTCCTTTTTATGAAGTGCCCGTTCTGTACAAAACGTTCCCTTTCCATGAACTGCAATGATATAACCTTCTTCTTCCAGAATTGACAGCGCCTTACGTACGGTATGGCGGCTAAGATCATATTCCTGTACTAGTTGATTCTCTGACGGCATCTTATCTCCCGGTTGATAGACACCAGATAAAATATCATTCTTCAGTGATTCCTTTAATGTGTGATATTTCATTTCTCCTTTGTTCTTTCCCATGTTTGACATCCTCCTTCCTTATGGTTCTTATTTTAAAACTTGTACGGTCCTCTTTACAAGTTGTTGTTTATGGTCGATATTAACAATATTTTCACTTTATTTCTATGCACTTTTAACAAAAACTATTTTTTCTATCATTCTGCTTTTCCTTTTCTACTATCTCATGCTATACTGACTATCAAGAAGGAGTAATATACGATTGGAGGATTTCATGAAAATTTTGTGTGTAACAAAATGCCCGACTGGAATGGTTCAAACCTATGTTGCGGCAGAGAAACTAGAACAGGCAGGTAAGAAACTTGGCATTGACCTTTCTGTGGAAACACAGGGAGCTATGGGAATTCAAAATCAGTTTTCCCCTGAACAGATCGATGAAGCTGATTATATTGTGATCGCTGCTGATGTTGCGATCGACGAAGCTTCCCGCTTCGGTAATAAAAAGCTTTATGTCACATCTTTAGAAGATGCCATTGTTCATCCTGAGCAGATTTTAGAATCTCTGACAACCAAGTCATATTCTTATCAGGATGCAGCTGTATCGAATAAGAAGATTCTTGGCTAGAAAAAAACCATCACATTTATGATCTTAATGGTCACTAATGTGGTGGTTTTTTTCAAATATATATGATGATCAGATCAAAATACAATTTGTAAATTACGTTTATTTATGTTAAACTAGAACATACATTCGAAAGGAGCTGTTTGATATGGAAATCTCATCAAAAGGTTTATCTTTAAATAAAAAACTGAAGATTTTAGCTGATGCAGCAAAATACGATGTCGCCTGTACTTCCAGTGGTTCTTCCCGCCGTGGAAAGAAAGGAATGCTCGGGAATACAGAGGCTGCTGGAATCTGTCATAGTTTTTCTTCGGATGGGCGCTGTGTGTCTTTGCTTAAGATCTTACTTAGCAATGAATGTATTTATGATTGTAAGTATTGTCTAAACCGAGTAAGTAATGACAGGGTTCGTACAACATTTACTCCAGAAGAGATCTGTACGCTTGTTGTGGAATTTTATCGAAGAAATTATATTGAGGGCCTATTTTTAAGCTCTGGTATTGTGAAGAGTCCAACGTATACAATGGAATTGATGTATCAGGCGATTTATCTGCTCCGTACAAAGTATCATTTTAATGGATATATCCATGTGAAAGCGATTCCTGGAGCTTCAGATGAGTTGATCACAAACATGGGATATCTTGTCGATCGTATGAGTGTGAATTTAGAACTTCCTACGATTGATGGACTTAAGAAACTGGCACCTCATAAGAATCCAAAGAAACTCGTTGCTCCAATCCGTCAAATTCAAAACGGGATTGTAGATCATCGTTTAATGATCGGGAAAGATGCTTCCATGGAACGCTCTAGAAGTAACAAATACTTGAAACATACGATCTTTCATGAAAATCCTTATCAGCGGATTCAGACTGGTTCTTCCCCATTGACGCTTGCAGATCCTTCCCTTAAGAGTACTTTGCGTCTACAAAACAATGGGAAACCAACTCCTTTTGTTCCTGCTGGTCAGAGTACACAGATGATCATTGGTGCGACTGGGGAAAGTGATCTGCAGCTTTTATCGACAACACAGAAGTTATATCAGCAGTATGATTTAAAGCGTGTGTTTTATTCGGCTTATATTCCGTTAAATGAAGACTCTAATCTGCCAGCTCTTGGAACTGCACCGCCGCTTCTTCGTGAACATCGTCTGTATCAGGCTGACTGGCTGCTTCGTTTCTATGGATTCAAAGCAGATGAATTGCTTTCTGTGGACCGGCCGAATTTTAATACGATGCTTGATCCGAAGTGTGACTGGGCGCTTCGCCATCTGGATATTTATCCGGTTGAGATCAACCGCGCTTCTTATGATGTGTTACTTCGTGTTCCTGGGATTGGTACAAAGTCTGCGTTCCGTATTGTAAAGGCTCGTAGACATGGTACTCTTAATTTTGAACATTTGAAAAAGACGGGCGTTGTGTTAAAACGTGCGAAATATTTTATTACTTGTAGTGGAAAGATGATGTATCGGATACCGATTGAGGAAGATTTTATTACCAGACAGCTGATCGGTGAGGATGCAAAACAAAACTGGGCGATCGATCATCCACAGACTTACCGTCAGCTTTCTTTGTTTGATGATTTTAATTTCCAGTCAGAAGTTACTATAGAAGATTCTTCGAAAACCTTGTTTGGGCAGATGTAATTTTCGTTATTTTTTGTATTCTGGAGGCTATTATGACTGTTTTTACCTGTGAAGATAATTTTGATGCGATGATGACTTGTGTTTATGAGGCCTGGGCATCAAGACTTGGTCATTCCAATATTAAATTGAAGACAGAACCGATTGGGAATCTGGAATTATTCTGTGATTATCGGCATGTGGATGCTGATCCGGAGAAAACTGGCAGTGTCGTTCGTTCTATCAAGAGTAAGATTTCTTATCAGGCTTATATTATGATCTATGAAGCTGCAATGTCTGATGCCGAGGATAAATTAGATACGATTTATCGTTTTATGGTTGCTGGATTCCATTATGGTGCTCATGTTGTGGATTTTCTTCAGGAACCTGTGGTTATGCGGATGTTTGAATTGAAACGCAAGGTTGGAAATGAAGCTCATTCACATATTGAATTTATCCGTTTTGCAAATATGCCTGGAAATGTGCTAGTGAGTCATATTGAACCAAAGAGTAATGTATTAACCTTAGTGGCCCCTCACTTTTCTGACCGTCTTCCTTCGGAGAATTGGATGATCATTGATGATCAACGTTTTATTGCAGTTGTTCATCCTGCTGATCAGGATTATTATCTGACAACACTTTCAAATGAAGAAATGGACCGCCTGTCAGTAAAAACAGACGATCCGTTTATTGATCTATGGAAAGACTTTTTCAATACGATCAGAATTAAAGAAAGAGAAAATTCTCAGTGTCAGAGGAATCTGATGCCTTTGTGGTATCGGAAACATATGACGGAATTTCAGTGATTTTCAAATTTCTCTTATAAATTTTTCGCTAATTCTTTCACTTTCTCAAGCTCTGGACATTCTTTCATCGTACCTTTCTCTACCATGTTCGGAGCTGTGATGATTCCTTTGTCTTCCCATTTTAAGTAAGATGTCATCGCCTTATACTGAGCGATCGCTGCATCAAAAACATGATCTGCTCCTGCGTTTAATAATAATGCTGTTTTATTGAAATGGAATCCTGTACTTCCACATGCATATAATCGGTCAATAACAGTTTTTAGCTGGGCTGTGATGTCAAACCAGTAGATTGGAGATGCAAAGACTACCATATCTGCATCTTTTAATATTTCTAAGACTTTTGACATATCATCTTTCTGCACACATTCCCCCTGATGTGCATAGCAATATTTACACCCTAGACATCCTTTGATGTTCATTGGTGCGATATTTAAGATTTCTACTTCATGTTTATCTGCTGCTTTGGCAAATGTTTCTGCCATGATTTCTGTATTTCCGCCTTTTCTTGGGCTTCCATTTAATATTACGACCTTCATATTTTTGTTTCTCCTTTTTATAGTTCTTCTTGTTTTAGATATTCCAAGAATGCTTTGCATCCTTCCACTACATCTTTGTATGTATCATCAAAATTCCCTGTATACCACGGATCTGCGATGTCTCTTGGATGTTTGGAATAGTCTAATAATAGATGAATTTTTCCATCTGGGTCACCGCCTGTGATACGATTCATATTTCTTAGATTCCATGCATCCATGCCAATGATATAATCATATTCTTCGTAATCTTGTTTTGTCATCTGGATGGCTCGGTGTTTTAGGACTGGGATTCCTTCCTGTCTTAGTTTATTGACTGTTCCATGATGTGGCGGATTGCCAATTTCTTCTCTGCTCGTTGCGGCAGAGTCGATGTAAAATTTGTCTTTTAGACCTTGATCATTTACCATATCTTGGAAAACGAATTGGGTCATAGTGCTTCGGCAGATATTGCCGTGGCAGATGAATAAAACTCTAATCATAAAATTCTCCTGTTCTGAAATGCCCTATAATGCCGAATTTTGCAAGGTTTTATCGGCTTTTTCGAGCATTGTATTTTTCTTGTTAATTACTACACTTTTTGCAAACCACTTCAAAATAGGACAATTCAAGGCAATGTGTAGTAGTCAAATCGTAGTCAGTTAAGGGGGGGCAGACTACTGACGGGTGGTGTGCATTATTTAACGAAAGGTAGTTCTGAGATAATTCGCATACCCTTTTATTATCTTCTATAACAGTACAAACCTTATCTTTTAATTCATAAAATCTATATATTTCAATTTACTATAAATTATAAATTTGATATGGGTGTCAAAACATAATAATTATCGCCCATAGAAATCTATGTTCCTTGAAAATTTCTTATAAAACAACAAATATCCATTGTTAGCTCTGTTTCGTAAGTAAGACACCTTCTGCGGAAACGGCTAAATGTACGGTCACTGACAGGCTGCTCTTTAAAACTGGTGGTATGGAGGGCATACTGGAAACGGATATCAAAAAGAAGGGAATCCATGAATTCCTCATCCGTCAGTCCCATAAGCTCTTCAAGCACCATACCGCCAACGATCACATTTACAGGAGCATTGGGGCGGTAAGGGAAAACATACTATCCTCCAAAGTTAACTGCTGACATTCATTTTTTGCAAAAGACATGGAATCACCTCTCAAATAAACTGTGATTATTATACCATCTATAGATGATGATTTGTTGGTTTATATGAAATTTTCAAGGTTCATAGGGCGTACCTTTTGACACCCTAATCATACTATTAATAATCAAAAGAGGCAATAAAAGGAAGAAAGTTGCCGATTAGTTATAGGAAAGCCTTTTTCGAACACGCTCCTGGAGTGGAAGTTTGAATTGCAATTAACACGAAAAGTTATTGTTCACTGTAACATTCCGCGAGGTGTTTTTTTGCGAACAAAGTTCACAGAAAACCCGAGAATTGCGGCGCGAAATCATGCGAAGCGTGTTACTGTGAACGGTAACCACGAAAAAGATTTTCGTGAATTATGATCTTGGAAAATATTGACTGCTTATAATAAGATCAGTATAATGATGTAAAAATATAACGGCTCAAAGGGAAAGTCTGACAATATAGCTGAAGCAGAACTTTTGGGCACATTATAATGGGAAAGGAGTGGAAGGAAAAAGAGAAATTAACAGCAGCACAAAATGAAAAAGCAAAATAATCAGGAGGAAAATCAAAGTGAAAAAGACAAGAAACATTTTAGTCAGCTTATTGGCATGCCTTTTCGTAATCCTGGCAGTACCTACAGCAGTAAGCGCAGCAGCAAAGGCACCTCAGTGCCCGAAGAAACAGACTCTGGAGTTTTATCGTGCTTATATTAGTGGAAATGAACTGCCCACAGAAGGAGATGGATATATTTATATAAAGAATTTATCCAGGTCCGCTGTAATCACAAACGTAAAATCATCTAACAAATATTATACCGCATCAAAAGCAGCTGGCCTTAACGCTATTTTTGTAGAAACGGCACCAGGTCCCATACATTGTGTAAAAGATGGCGAAAAAACAAAACTCCGTTTTACAGTAAAACAGAATAGAAAGAGCTATAACCTGTCTTGTGCCGTAACATTCAAAAAGCACTCTCGAGTATTTACAAGTATAAAGATCGGCTCCAAAAATTATGCTGCTCTTGCAAAAGGCCATTGGATGTAGAGGATAAAGGAACTGCTCCAAAATCAAAAGTAAAGATTACTGTTAAAACTGTCAAGAATTATAAGGTGGACAGTATTGAAATCTGTTATAAAAATAATAAACCCAAAAAGATAAAAAATGGTGGAAAGGTTTCTTTAAAAAATGCCGCAGCAATTTATATAAACTATCATATAACAGCGAAACCCAAATATTATAAAAGGCCAACTGCAGGTTACAGAGGTTTCTTCTTTGGCGGAACTGTTAAGAGTCCATTGTATGAATCTTTTATGCTAGAATATAAATAGTACAAGCCAAAATGAGAAATTCCAAATACACATAGGCA
>OLQA01001352.1_pt1 | contig 21884 bp, 18 predicted proteins | sample 1673151 | NCBI WGS metagenome assembly OLQA01 (sample SAMEA3136760, study PRJEB25190) | human gut metagenome | biome: human gut; feature: human-associated habitat; material: faeces | place: Austria | collected 2013 | reverse complement strand
GTCAAATTTAAAGCTTACAAAATAAGTTTTTCAAAGAAATTTGTTTAGATTGTATAGAATGCCGCATCCTAATATAGTAAATTTGAACAAACACAATAAAGGCACGCCGAATATGACGTGCCTTTACAACCCTCTTGAACGGGTCAAAATTTAAGAGTTTGTCAAGCATTAAGCGAGTTTAAACACATGTCCGATTATGCGTTTGTGATCATCAGCAAATACGATTTTTGCATCCTCAACTGACATTTCTACACCCCAAACTAAATTATTTTGTTTTTCATCTTGCTTAGACAATTCCTCCGCCGCCCTCAAAAGTATTTTTTCAGCCTTTGGATTTTTATTATTGGAATTAAACTGATATTCAAAAATAAGCTCATTTAATTTTACCCTATTTACTATAACCTTTTCTGAATTGTTAAGCCGCAACAGTTTGTCTATTGGCAGATTATCTTTTCTTCTCCGTATAGTAGCAAATTTACGCATTTTCACCCTTTTTCTCCTTCTTCTCTCGTAAATATTCCAAATATCGTTTCATGCTCACGTTAAATACGTTTACATAGCTTTCTAAAACATCAGATATTAGTTTTTCAATTTTAAGATAACTTAAAAGATATAAAACTATTGTATCTTTATTATTCATTTCTCCCTTGACAGAAATTCCAAACGTTATAGCAGGCCGTTCTTCTTTAACTTTGTCGTCATTTTCTATTATTATAATATTTTCTTTAAATTTAGGGGCGATTGTAATAAAATCATCCCAATCAGTAGATATGCTGCTTTGCCATTCATTGGATGAATAAACAACTGAGTTATTACTATTATATGCAGCTTCAACCATAGATGACTTCCAAGGCAGATCTTTTAAATTTGTTGAAATAGAATCATCAGAACATTTAGCATATAATTTTAAATAGTTATCATTGCTACTTAGCCACCTAAAATGGACCCGTAATTTTACGCTTTTCGAAAAACAAAAAGCAAGCTTTTCAACACATTTTGCACAAAATTCGATTAAAAAAGAAGAAAAATTTTTATTTGTAATTTCAGACTTCATAAGATTTTGTATTTCTTCTGGAATTATATGTGAAATATCATTTTTTGCTATCTCTAATTGATTTTTCAATCTATTACGATATCTTTTTACAGTCCGTTTGGGCATAAAATCTACCCATTGCGATATATAGTAGGAACAATGGGTATTAAGCAGATTGTCAAAAATATTTTTTAAATCCATTGCAATCCAGGACATTTCTCTAATCCTATTTATTATATTTACGTCTACATATATTCCTGTTTTATTTATATCATTAAGAGAGTTTACATCTATAAAAGGATAGTTGTTCATTATTTTGATAGGATAGAGCAGCTTAGAAATCAGTCTCTCCCTTCTATCGGTGTATATAGAATAATCATAATCAAAACTATTTCCTTTGTTGGTTTTACGAACAATTATTTCACAACAATTACGAAATATGTTGAGGGAATATATTGAATATCTGTACTCTTTGTTCCGTTGTGGATCGTTTTGACTCCAACCAATGCCAGTAACCAATGAAAGTAATGAATGTTCATGATTATATAGATTTTCGACTGATTGATTATGAACGTGCCCTGATAATAGCATATCGACATCGAAAAAATCCTCTTTCATAAACAAGGATTTAATATCAATTTCATCCGTTGGAGATAACCATGACAAAGGATGATGAGTTATAGCTATGGTAACATCTATATTTTTGCCTTTTTTCTGAAGCTCAGTCCTGTTAGTATCTAGTTGTTCTTTTAAACAATTTAATTGATATTCGCCTATTCTCAGTTTTTTATAACTTTGACTTGCATATTCACTCCATGCTGTGTCTATTCTTAAAAAACAAATATGGTTTCCAACCACTTCAGTTATTTCACAGCCGAATGTTTCACTCATTGCGACCTTTTTATTGAAAGTTTTTTCTATATCATTTGCAAATGATATAAACTGTTTGTTTGTTTTTTCATACAAATTCCATTCTTCCGCATCTTTTATGGAAGTTTCTCTTGTCTGAAACGATTGTGAAAACAGTACAGTTGGAGTGGTTCTTTCTCTATCGTGGTTGCCTGGCACAATTTGAATATCAATTACGGACAAATTAGAAATCTGATATAATTTATCTTTAAGATCATTGAAAAAGGCAATAGCTGCTCCACTATTGTTGTAATCTCCTTTGTCTATTATGTCTCCCGAAACAACTATAATAAGATTTACAACGTGATTTTCTTTTATCTGAGCAACAATATCACCAATTAGTTTGTTAAGATCTGATTGATATGTGCCATTGTTTTTTGTATCCACAATGTGTAAATCAGATAGATGTAATATAGAAAAAGTATTGTTAATACAAATCACATCCCTATGTATATTTACTGTTGCTTTTTTTACAAAAGCTCTTTGATCAGAGCTTCTTTTATAATGGATCGTCTTTCAGCTAAGAATTGCAGAAAATTAGCATAAGAATAATTCATATCTGGCATATAATTAGTTAAACGATATTGGGTCTTATCTTCATCAGTTACATAGTTTTTAGAAAACCATATATTAAAGTCTTCATCCTGTTTTTCAATGTTTGGAATTGCCGCAAGCAGTTGAAGATTCTCAATATCATTTACATGATCTACATATTCTGAAATTTTATCTGATGAAACTCCCTTTGTTTCTAAGTTTTTCTTAGAAAACTTGCTTTTGGGGTATATATGGTCAATATGAAATTTATTATTGAAATCGAGGGACGGATAGAGCATCATAAGTACATTAAGGGTGTCAGTTCTATTACATTGCAAATCAAGTATGTATTCAATGTCATCTTGGGTGAATATGATTGATTTGCTTGTGCCTTTTAATCTACTTGTAATTTTTTCGATAGGAAAATCTTTTTTGCCATTTTCTTGTATGATTTCTCTTAGAATTTTAAGAATATCATCTGGGTGGCCGCCAAAAGTCTTTTTCAAGAGAGAAAGGCTAAGCCATTTTTTTATTTTCTTGCGATTTTGAACTGTAGATGTTGAAAGCTCAAAATTATTGGGGTTTCCAATTGTCATAAGATAATATGCGATTGGAATAACCGCATTATTGGATGTAAGGCTATCTCGTGAAAAGCCAAAACTAGACACAAGCAAAAATGCCTGCGTAATTGATTTTTTTATCAATTCCCAGTTCTGCTCGATAGTCAGCATGTTTTGCTTATTGAAATTGTCAACCTTAAATGCAATTTTATTAAAGTCAGATAGTACAAGCGCTGCTTTAAGTATAAAATCTTTATTTACATTAAATCCGGAACCCAATTCGTTTATATAATCGACAAACTCAGTAATTTCTTTGCGGGCATCGAGATTTTTCCATTGAGCGGTAGCAATTGATAGCAACAGATCTGAATAGCTTAGAACTGTTCCGCCACTATTTACTCTCACAAATATTTGCAATACCTTGTCCAATTCAGGTGATTTAACTTTGTAATAACTGATGCTTGGTTGTGTATGTATCGTATTATACAGTTGAGACAAAGTATCATTTGCAAAATCACTTTGTTCTTGTGTATATATTTGTGACGTTACGATGTTATTTGCCCAAAACTTCATTACATCTCCTATTTTGGACATGTTTAGAATCTTGCCTACTTCAAACCAAAAATGATTATCATCATTTTGCTTTTCATCCTCAGTTAAAAAAGAAAATTGATATTTGTTTGTCTCACTTTTTGCCGGCTCAACTATATTGAGATATAATTTTCTTTCAGGAAATGCTAAATCGTTTTTCCATTGTTTATGTGGCATCTTATATGCATATGAACCAGTCAGGCCAATATTAAGAGCTGTTAATCGCTGCTGTCCGTCCAACACAGCAATAGCATTTTTATTTGCAGCCAAATTGATTTTTGAATTATGTCTCTTTTTCTTTTCATGATAATTCTGGAGGAATGTATAAAATACATATTCATTGTTCTTTTCACTAGGAAATTCCCAAAACAGAAATGCGCCAAATGGATATCCTTGCATTACACTATCAAAAAGTCTTTCAATTTGTGATGTTTCCCATACGAATTCTCTTTGAATAGCAGGAAGTACATATTTGTTCATTGATATGTCTGCAATTACATCTGCAATGGTTAATGGCGATTCGTAAGCCATTTTGCGACCCCTCTTTCATATTTTCATGTTATTTAGATTGTAGCATACAACCTAAACTTTGTCAATACCTCATGTTGTTTTGTAACATCTTCCCACACTTATAGAAGTGGGGTAGGATGTCACAGTATGCCCTTAATACATAAAAAACAATTTCATTATAGAAAACGAAGCAAGCATTCTTTGAGGATGTTCAGAATGCCTGCTCATTTCGACAACATTTGTCAAATAATAGTGAATAAAAATCCCACCCAGTTTTGCAACTGAGTGGGATTTCTTTTTCTGCAACTACTTCTCAAAAGTATTTACAGCAATCGAATTATGAGAGAGGTTCTTGTATGTGTTCTTAACATTGTAGAAAGTAGCCTTTCCTTCCTCATTGGATTTGATCGTGAAGTTTACAACCTTACCTTTTGAGTCATATACTCCCTTCTCCACGTTTATGACGTTCTTAAGTGAGTATCTGGAGGTCTTCACTTCCGACGCTGTATATGCACCAGGGGTCATATTCTCCCAAGTGTATGACATTTCTACATACTTTTTTCCGTTCTCTGTAAATGTATGAGCATCTACATAGTCCTTTGTGAAAGCGTATGAATGTCTGTATACACGTCCTATATCGTCCTCTAGTTCAAGAACGAAGATAGGTGTGCCGTGCTGATACCAGATGTTGCCGTTGATCTCGTCAAGAGGTATTCTTTTTGTAAGAGTAATCTTACAAGGCTCTGGTTCTTCTTCAAAGTTATGACCATTGTTTGCTACCTGTACGCTAAGGTGATCCTTATCGATTGTTACAGGATAGTATGTTTTGTCTACCTTATATGTGAACAAGTCGCTCTTTGGAGCAACGATTTCCTTTATAAGATACTTGCCAAACTCAAGGCCAGAAAGTGAATACTTGCCGTCACCATCGCTTTCAAGATTACCTGAATGCTGTGAATCAATCTTGTACAACGTATCAACATCAGCCTCATAAGTACCATTGCCGTTTACATCCTTGTATACTGCAAATACCGCACCATCTATCTTGATGTTTGGTCTTGCCGCATTTACCTTGGTAAGAGATACCTCAGTGTAGTAGTTCCAGTAATCGTAACTCTTAGCGTCAGCCACTTCACCCTTCTTAACTACAACTTCGTCAATGGTCTTGCCGTCAATGTAGCCTGCAGGGATAGTTGACTTGTCCTCTGTGATAGTATAAGTACCGACAAGGATAGGTCCTGATACAGCCACACCATTCTTATCAGTTGTAACTGTTGTTGAAACCTTTACTCCAGCATCTGATGTACCAGAGATAACAAACTTGATACCGCTAAGTCCCTTGTTTGTGTTGGTCTTCTTCTGAATCTTAACATAGCCATAGTACATATCGTTAATGACTGTACCGCTGTTGGTTTTGATTCCTACAACGTTACCTTCTGCGTCGTAGATGCCCTCATTTTCTGTAGTGATCTTTGCTGTTGCATCACACTTCATAATTGAAGACATATCACTTGTGGACTTCTCGTTTACTGTATACTCGCCTCTTGGAACGTCCTTGATAGTGAACTTTCCGTCTTTGCCGAGCTTGAACTGGCAATCAGCGTCCTCAGTTGCAGATGTACCAGCATATACGCCGTCTACCGCTCTGAGGTATCTGCCTGCGCTGTTCTTTACAGTAAAGATAAGGTCTTCTCTTACTTTTGCGGTTGGAACGCTTGTGTTACCGTTTATATCCTTTATGATCTTTACGATCTCAAGGTCTCTGACTGTAACTGGGTTATCAAATGTAGCATAAGCTGTTGCACTTCCCTGAGTTGCTGATACGCCGTCGTCTTTCTTTTCAGGGTATGTTACATTTGTATACGAAACGTTCTTTATGGTGTCTGTTATACCAGCGACCCAATCATCAGAAGCAATTGGGGCTGTAGACACTCTTGTAGCCTTTGAATAGATACAATATTCGTTATCTGCAACAATCTCTGTTACATTAAACTTATTTGGGAATGGAAGATTATTTATCTTAACTTCATAAACTCCCGACCTACGTTTGTGAATCTCAAGTTTATCCGTTTCGATAGAACCATTCTTATCATATGTGTATTCACCAGTATTTGAGTTGTAGCTTACCTTAAAGGTCTTATTATGGTTATCTGTTACCTTATACTTAATAAGGCTTGCAATTTCTGCAACATTCTTCTTATATGTTGCAGAGTTGATAGATGAACCATTAACGTACTTTCTTATAATGAGGTTGCCCGACATATTATCGCCTGGCAGATCATTTTGAATAGTACCACCGGACATAGGAGCTCGGCTATGAGCAGGGTTCTTAGCTGAGCTTGAGCCTCTTGTTCCACAGAAGGTGTATATAGCATCAAAGCTTGAACCTTTCCAAGCCATACCGATCCATGCGTCCTGATATGCAGCACCTGATTCAGTTGTTTTATACTGATGATCAAACAATCCAATGTACTTTGGACTGCCGTTTACTGCAAATGTGAATCTTCGAATAAGAAAGTCTTTGGTTGTCTGCTTGCTCTGATCAGTCCATGCGCCAACCTTTTTAATAACATTGCTGCCTTCAAGGAAAGCAACGCCCTGAGAGTTGTCGATATCCTTAAATACGGTCTGTCCCTTTACAGAGATGGGCTGATTTGTACCACTCTTGTAGAAAGTATACTTGATCTTTACCCAGTCTACCCACTCAACGTCAACGCCGACCTTGTTTGATGTGAAACGAAGCAGAGCACCATATTTTGAAGAATAGTAGTCTGACTTTCTTACATAGTCATGACCGTTATATCCATTACCTGGCTTGTCAATTGTGTTAAGCTTTTCCCACAAACCAAGTTCTGTTGCTTTGGTATAATAATACGCTGGAACACCATAAACGCATTTATTTGTGTTTTGGGCATCATAAGCAGGAACAACACTACCATCACTGAGTTCCATTGTCCTATAAACAGGGTCAGAAAGTTTTTTACAAACATTTTTTTGAGCTGACGTAAGAGAGCCATATTCGCTCTCAGTGATCAGTGCAAAATCATGTCTCAATTCTCCGGTCTTTCCACTTTTGTCCTGTGTTCCTGTGAAGATATATGAATTAGACACTCCATAATCCTGAACCTCAAGCAAACAGTCGATGTTGATTTCATTGCCCGTTGGATCAGTGTATGTTCCAACGTTCTCATATTTGCAGCTTACGCCGCCTTTATTGAGAAAATCCGACTTTGAATATTTACCTTTATTATACAAGTTATCTGGAAGTCTGATCGCATATCCACAATCTGAACCATCAGCTCTCTTTGTTGCGAGAGTGCCAATATAATTGGTCTTGCCGTTTCTGCCCTCAGAGCTGAAAGTAGTATCGCCGCCATAGCCGTTTATATTTTGAGTATTAACAACTATACCGTTTCCAAGATCATAGATCGAGCTAGAAGAAACAGGGTTATATCCCGTGCCTCCGGCTATCTTCACTTCCTGCTTATCAAAGTTCTGATCCATAGTGAAGTTGTATCCGTCACTATAAAGCTTTGTGTACTGGCTACGCATATCTCCCTTGGTGAGATAAACATTTGTATCCAGATTTCCACTGTTTCCAGTGTACAATGAATCATAGGTTGTTCCATTATTATTCAGTTCACCAAAGGCGTTCAAGATATTGTATGAGGTCTGTCCCATATGGGCAGGCTTTGTTCCAACATCTCCAAGTGCTGCCTCAGCAGTGAACTGAGGCAAAGTCGGAAGGCTTGAAGCCGCAAGAGCCGCCGCCATCACAAACGAAAGAACTCTTTTTCCACCTTTGTTAAATGCTTTCTTAAACATCACTCAAGCCCCTCCTTTTCTTGATTCCAGTATTCCCAGGCTGAACTGTAATCAGTATAATAAGTATCCCCTTTAGCGTCGTATGCCTGGACCGACTCAGCGTAACAGATCAAATCAAAATCGTATACGTTGCTTATGATGTCAGCAACAGAGTGACCGTCGCCTTCTTCAGATTTAACAGTAACCTTTGTAAACAAAGGCTTTGTAGACTCCCCTGGAGAAAGCTTCTTCTTGTAATAATAGTAGCCGTCGTCCTGCTTTGCAGTCCAATCCGTTGTGTTGAAATCGATATCCGTTATATCTTCGGCTGTGCTGTCTGCATATTCGCAATACATACGAACGTAGCAATCTACTGCACCGTCTTCTTTCACACATTCTACGGAAGGGTTCTTCATTATTACATCACCGGGCTTGACATCATCTGGAGGAGTAAAGTCTTCGTTGATCTTAATAGTGTTTACTCCCACTGTGATCTTGTTTTCCTGCGAATCTCGATCTGAGAAGTAAGCTGTTGCTCCCGCACAAGCAATTGCTACGGCTGAAGCTATAGAAATTACAGCTATTTTAAACTTCCTATTCACGATCGCTCACCCTCCTTTCTTAGTTATGCTGACGCATTACTTGTTCTGGTTAATGTACTTAGTATAAGCTTCCTTCATTGTGCCTGTGTTATCAGACTGAATACCAAATGCCTTAACGTTGATATTCTGGACTGTATTTTCAAGCCCCTGTCCTTCAATTGCATTACAGAACGTAACTGTCTCAAACAGCTTTGAAGTGCTTGCTGTTGGAGCAACTACCTTGTTGTAACCATATACATAAGTATTTACCTTTGCGTCGCTTGTATCTGAAGAAAGGAGTGTCCAGTCAGCGCCGATAGCACCAGGAGTAAAGAGCTGTGTTACAGCCTTTGCATTCTTTGTGCCGTCTGTGTTTGCTGTGTAGATGTTCTCCTTAGGAAATGATACAGATACATAAATGTATGCATCATTGACACCCTTGTTTGTTACCATCGGGTCCTTTGTGATTTCCTGGGTAGGAACAACGTCTTCCGCATCATCAGGGATAGTATCTCCGTTGTCATCCGGGGAAGCGTCCCATTCAGGCTCTGTAAGGTCTATCTTTACCTGGCCGATATCGATCTTGTTTACAGCGTCATCACGGTCTGTAAAGTAAGCTACTGTGCCACCAACAGCGAGAAGCGCACAAAGTGCTGATGTTACAACAAGTGTCTTCTTTGAGTTGCTATTCATATAGATTATCCTTTCTACTATTTTTCATCTTTGTTCTCTTTTTTTCTCTTGACTTTTCCTAACGAGAAAAGACAACCCAGTGAAGCCATAGCAAGCAATCCAGATGATATTTTTCTAGCTACTGAGCCAGTATGAGGATTGTTTGTGTTGCCGCCAGAGGTAGGCTTGTTAGGAATGCCTGTGCCAAGATCATTAAGTCCAAAGTTCCACTGAACCTTTGTTTGTGTCATATTGAAAGCGTTGTCAAGGCTTTCAGGGATGCTCAGAGTAAACTCAAGTTGTCCCTTAAAACCAGCTTCAAATGTGCCAAGCGAAATTGCTTTACTTAGGCTTTCAGACATCAGATCACCTGTGTATACGTTCTTTCTTCCTTCAGAACTTACCACATCAATCTTAAGGCCTATCTGCTTAAGCAGTTCAGCGTCTTCAGGAAGTTCATAATCATTGAAATATCCTGTGCTAAAGAATAGCTCAATATCGCTATTTCCACGATTTTCAATGTCAAGCGTATCACTTGACACATCGCCAGGAACCATTGATGCGAAGTTTGAGAACAGGTCCTTGTTGTTAACGATAAGGTCCTTAGTTCCGTCACTATATGACATTACAAACTGATTGTCTGCTCCGTTGCTGAGGTTTCTGAAATCACGAGTTCTCTTACACTCCTGTATCTCAGTGTTGCCCCAAGGATTTGAAGTGTCCATAGCAGGCGTAAAGTGTTTGGACTGTACAGCCTCAACTGTTATGTCAATTTGACATTTGCAATTTTCATTTGGCTTCTCCCAAGAAGACGGGATAGTAACGCTGTTGAAAAGGTCTGCTTTATCGGAAACAGAGAGTATACTATTATAATAGTAGTAACCGTCTTCCTTATATGTCCACTTGCTTGTGTCCATACCGCTGATATCGTCCATAGTGAGAGCCTGATAATTGGTCTTCCCTTCTGCCGGAGTAGTAGCAAGTTCTACCTTGGCTCTTACATAGCAGTCGGCACCAAGATTAGTTATTCTTGGAATCTTTGAGATCACAGCACCAGGAGCAAGATCGTCGTACTTATTCTGATACGGCACTTCTCTTCCGTCATCAATAGAATATTCTGAAAGTGAAATGTCCACGGTATCCATTGACAGGTTGTTTACTACACTTACAGTAGAATCATAAGCAGCTAAAGTTCCTGAAGCAGCCATGCATCCGATACAAGCTACTGACAATGCAGTGAATTTAGTTTTCTGTTTCAAAACGCTTTTCCTCCTTCCTCAAAATTTACACAGCTTTAGCTAAAGATATCTGATATATCCTTTCATTTATTCCAAGCATATATGCAGATATCCCAGTATAAGCTGAACGTATGATTAAGCTTTGTCAGCAGTAGTTGTGCCCTGAGCAGGGCTTACAGGATTCTGATTGAGGTAAACCTGATAGATCTCAGAGAGTGTCGAAGCAGTATCTTCTGGGATGTTCTCAGACTGGATAGCATAAGCATTGATATTGATCTCATAGTGATTGTTATCAATGAAGCCCTCAACAGCATTCTCCAGCTTAACCTTGTCAAAGAGAGTAGCTGTTGTTTCGCCCTTAGCTACGATAGACTTGTAAGCAAATACATAGTAGTTATACTCTGTGCTTGACTTTGTGTCTGTGTAGTCTGGAAGAAGCTCCCACTTATCCTGGTTGTAACCGTCTGCAAGGCTCTTGAATTCGCCATCGCCAGACTTAACGAGGAACAGTTCCTGCAGAACAGCTTCCTTGTCAATCCTTGTACCGTCGGCAGCAGCCTTGATAAATGTATCCTTTGGAGCAGCGACCTTGATAAAAACATAAGCTGAGTTCTTACCTGTGTTCTCAACCTGTGGGTCCTTTTCAACTTCTCCTCCTGGTGGTACGTCCTCCGGTGGTGGTGTTGGGAAGCTTGGCTCATCAAGATCGATCTTTACTTCACCAACCGTAAAGTTGTTGACAGCAGAATCTGTATCTGTAAAGTATGCACAGATACCTGATACTGACATTACTGCACAAAGAGCGCAAGTTGCAATGGCAATTTTCTTAGAATTCTTCATAGAACTTCAGAAACAGTATCTTTTACTGTTTCTTTCCTCCTTTCCAGTTTGAAATTATAATTTTTCTTTGAGAAGCTTATGATATTTAACATATTTCTCAATAATGTAAAAATAAAAAAACAGAAAAAAATGCGAGCCAAGGCAAATTTACAATCTTTTTTTATTTACACACATATGTTAAATTCTTCTCACATTTATATAATACCACATTTTTATATAAAACCAATAGGTGAAAGACAAATATTATGGAAAAAATTTAACCATAAAAAAGCATTTTATTGTGCAAAATGTAGAATATTTCATATATCCGACAAAAACATGAAAAAGCAAGAGCGATATAATGAGAAATAAACCGCATTTGTACAATCTTCTTATTTAATTGTGCTTTTTTGCATCTTAAGATTTGCAATTAAAAAACAAAGTTAAGTATATTTTTTCTTTTTTGATTTTAATTTTAAAATTCGCACTTCAACAATGCTGCAAAAATGGCATGACCTGCATTATGAGAAGTATGACCGTATATAATCAAAAAATAGGATATTAATACCAGAAGTATCTCATTATAATTGTAATCTTGCTTTGTGTACAAAGTGTTAATATCTCACTATGAATTGTAATATCTCATTATGAATTGTAATTTTTGCAATAGCTGCCGTTTATTTTGATTTTAAAATGGAACAAACGGGGCTGCTTTTGGCCCGATTTCATTAGTTTTTTTGAATTTAAAATGGAACACTCGTTATTTTTATTGCAAGTATACATGAAATATTTTGAATTTAAAATGGAACAAAAAGCTGTTTGAAGCAAATAATATTATTAAAAACATTATAGTTCCTTTTGAAAAATAGAGAAAAAGATATCCGTTCAAAAAGCATCGCCTGCTGGTTTAGAGGTTCTTGTTATACGTTTAAACATAGTATTCACCCGCAAAAAGAGAGATCACGCATTGCACATGATCTCTCTCATTCCCATTTGTTCCATTTTAAATTCAAAATCACATTTATGAATTTTCTGTTAATGTTCCACTTTAAATTCGAATGTTCCATTTTAAATTCAAAATTTGCATGTTCAATTACAATTCATAATGAGATATATTACGCTTAAAACGAGTAATTATTCAGGGACAATTACAATTCATAATGAGATATTAATATCTTAGACATTATTTTTGTAGAGCAATAATACAATTTATAATGAGATATATTAGAATTACAGATTATTTCTGCCTTATTAATATTACAAAAATGGCATTACTTACGTTGTTGTAAGCTATGCTTTTGTATAATCAAGAAAACTATGGATCATTAATGTAGAGATATCTCATTATGAATTGTAATTTTACACCTGATGTGCGTTTGCTCATAATATTCACCCGCAAAAAGGAGCGATCATGCATTATGCATGACCGCTCCTTCTCTATTTTTCTAAAAGAAATCCATTTAGATTTTTGAACTTTTGAGTTTTAACGGCTATAATGTTCAAAAATTTTCGTTTTTGCTAGAAAAAATTTTTGGGTTTTTAATGTTTTTTGGGTTTTTTGGGCTTTTTTGGTTTTTTTGGTAAATTTTGGGTTTTTCGTACTCTTATAAATGCAATTTTCGCTCTGCAATCTCCTCGGTGCGCCCAAAATTCCAGAAATTTACACCTATGTAGCCGCATGTCCTTCTGGCGATATTTAGGAAGTTCTGGTCTGTGTTCCCGCAATTGGGGCATTTCCATACGTATTTGCCGTCTTCCTTGAAGAGCTTTATCTCTCCATCATAGCCACATTTCTGACAATAATCACTCTTCGTATTGAGTTCAGCTTACATTATGTTATCATAGATAAACTGTATAACCTGAATTACCGCCGGAATATTATTCTGCATATTTGGTACTTCCACATAGCTTATAGCTCCTCCAGGGGAAAGTTTCTGGAACTGAGATTCAAACGCAAGCTTTGTAAACGCATCTATCTCTTCTGTCACATGAACGTGATAAGAGTTTGTTATATACGCCTTATCTGTTACACCTTTTATAATACCAAACCTTTTCTGGAGACACTTTGCAAACTTATATGTTGTGCTTTCAAGTGGTGTGCCATACAAAGAGAAGTCGATATTCTCTTCTTCCTTCCATTTTGCACAAGCGTCATTCATATGTTGCATAACTTCAAGTGCAAACGGCGTTGCAGAAGGGTCAGTATGCGATTTTCCTGTCATATATCGTGTGCATTCGCAAAGTCCTGCATAGCCAAGAGAAATAGTAGAATAGCCGCCATACAACAGTTTATCTATTGTTTCACCCTTCTTAAGCCTTGCCAAAGCACCGTGCTGCCAAAGGATAGGGGCAACATCCGAAGGTGTGCCCTTGAGTCTCTTATGTCTGCACATCAAAGCCCTATGACAAAGTTCCAGACGTTCGTCAAAGATCTCCCAGAACTTATTTATATCCTTATGAGAAGAACAAGCTACATCTACAAGATTTATGGTTACAACGCCCTGATTAAATCTTCCGTAATATTTAGGCTTGCCATTTTTATCAAGATATGGAGTCAGGAAGCTTCTGCAACCCATACAAGTATAACAATGTCCCTCTCCGTTCTTATCTTTCTTAAGTTCCAGCATTATCTTTTCAGATATATAGTCTGGAACCATTCTCTTTGCTGTGCATTTAGCAGCAAGCTCTGTAAGATAGAAATACGGTGCGTCCTCTGTTATATTCTGTTCTTCAAGAACGTATATAAGTTTTGGAAACGCCGGTGTTATCCAAGCTCCCTTTTCGTTTTTTACGCCTTGTATTCTTTGTCTGAGTACTTCTTCGATTATAAGAGCGAGATCTGCTTTTTCTCTTTCGTTCTTAGCTTCGCCAAGATACATAAACACAGTAACAAAAGGAGTTTGTCCATTGGTGGTCATTAGTGTAACAACCTGATACTGTATAGTTTGGACTCCCCTGTTTATCTCTTCTTTTACCTCTTTTTCGACAAGTTCGCTGAGCTTATCTTCTGTAACGTTGATACCAAGCTCTTCAAAGTTTTTTCTGAACTTATTATATATCTTTTTACGAGAAATGTCAACGAAAGGTGCAAGATGAGCTAACGAAATGCTCTGTCCGCCGTACTGAGCAGAGTCTACCTGTGCTACTATCTGTGTTGCAACATTACAAGCAGTATGGAAGCTATGTGGTTTCTCAATGAGCGTGCCGCTTATAACTGTGCCATTTTGAAGCATATCCTCAAGATTAACAAGGTCACAGTTGTGCATATGCTGAGCAAAATAGTCTGAGTCGTGGAAATGTATAATTCCCTTTTCGTGTGCTTCTACTATATCCTTAGGAAGAAGTATCCTATTTGTAAGATCTCTTGATACCTCTCCTGCCATATAGTCTCTTTGTGTACTGTTTATAGTCGGATTTTTATTGGAATTTTCCTGTTTTACCTCTTCATTCTGAAGTTCGATCAAAGAGAGTATCTTTTCATCCGTAGTATTGGATTTGCGAACCAGCTGACGATTGTATCTATACTTAACATATTCCTTTGCAAGTGCAAATTCGCCATGAGCCATAAGCTGATCTTCGACCATATCCTGTATATCTTCCACACTTACGGAATGGTCCAGCTTTTTGCACTTATATGTGATGTAGTCAGCTATATCGGCTATATTTTCATCTGACAGATTTGAAGATGTGCAAGCATTTCTTGCTTTCTTTATCGCCGCCTCTATCTTTGTTGAATCAAATTCAACTTCCTTCTTGTCTCTTTTAATGACTTTCATTTTAAAAACTCCTTTCACAATTTATTTCCAGGGAAATAAAAAAAGTGTTCGGAGCTTGCCACTCACGAACACTTAACTTATCTAATTATTCCTATACATATAATATATCACTTATATAATGGTTTGTCAAGTACTTTTTAAAAAATATGCTGAACATGTTTCATCATTGCTTTTATATAAAAAATCAATAAGTGATGAAATAGCATAAACAAATGATACTGTTGATAATTTTGGATCAAGTGTAGATTTAACACTTCCATCATGAAAGTTTTTAGATAATAAAGCAACCATATCACCAGGTTTTACTTGATATTCATTGTAAGGATTATCCCATTGATAATCTTTTTTTGCACTTGCACTCATATAGATTGAACCGAATATATCCATGAAAATAGGATAGTATATATTTTCTTTATAGAGTGAAAGTGTTGTATATGCATAGGCCTGAAATTTTTCATATGTTGTAGAGGCTTGTTTGATTGCTGTTACACATTTTTCATACATAGATGACTGATGACGATAAAATATGGCCCAAAGAATATCTTCCTTACTGTCAAAATAGTTATATACTGTTGTACGTGTAATATGACAACTTCTTGCAATATCTACAATTGAAACGTTATCTATCCCTTTTTCAATACATAAGTTCTGAGTTTGATCTAAGATATTATTAATTTGAATTTGATAATGATTTTGATATTTATTCCCCATATCACTCACTCCTTGCATCTATACTATAGCATTTTTAAATGATTTCAAATACTCTTTTCTTGTAAATTTAAACATAATGTATATTTTACGAACACTTAATTAAATTTTAACACACTGTATAAATTTTGCTGTTATGATAAATGTGTCAAAAGACAGGGAGGAAATTTATAATGAAAAAATTAAAAAAAATAGTGACTTTATCACTAGCAATGGTATGTATATTAGGAAGTGCAGGTTGCTCTACATCAAATAAAGATACAGCCAATAAATGGCCAGAAAAAATTGTCTTGGCACAAATGCCAAATGAAAATAATCCCAATGCTGATTCACAACATGAAAAATTTGCAGCAGCATTATCAGAATATCTAGGAATTGAAGTAGGGTCTGTTGAAGGTACTGATTATACAGCTGGTATTGAAGGTATGGCAAGCAAAAATGTAGATGTTATGCTGGTTTCTCCAATGAGTTATTTCCAGGCAAAGGAAAGAGCAAATGCTGAGTTGTTAGTATCAACACCAACAGCTGCAGATTATAAGACAGCATTTATTACAAAAGCAGATCGAGATGATATTAATTCTTTAAAAGATTTAAAAGGGAAAACTTTTGCATTTGTAGATCAAGCATCTTCATCTGGTTATTTATATCCAAAAGCCAAATTAATCAAAGAACTTCAATTAGATACAGATAAATTAGAAGCTAATGATTATTTCTTTAGTACTGTTGCTTTTTCTGGCGGGCATCCAACTTCATTAACTGGTGTTACTATGGGCGATTATGATGCAGCAGCAGTTGCAAAGGCAATTATCACTCAGATGGTGAAAGCAGGACAATTAAAAGAAAGTGATATTAAGGTAATTGGAGAAACTGATGTTATTCCAAATCCTTGTTATGTTGTAAGAGGTGATTTACCACAAGATTTAAAGGATAAGATTAAAGAATTTTTCATGACATATGATGATGAAAGTTATTTTGAAGCTGTTCATGAAAATAAAGATATTCGATTTGTGGAAGTTACTGATGAGACTTATACACCTGCAAAAGAAATGTTAGAATTATTGAAAATTGATATGGGAGATAAATAAGATGGGGAAACCAATTTTAGAAATTAAGAATTTAGAAAAGGTATATAATGAGACAACACATGCTTTACAAGGCATGAATGTTTCATTTCATGAAGGTGAATTTGTTGTCATTATTGGTCCATCTGGTGCAGGTAAATCAACATTTATCCGTTGTATTAACAGAATGATAGATCCATCTCAAGGAGAAATAGTTTTTGATGGTATTCATATGGAAAAAATGAGAGGCAAAAGTTTAAGAAAACAAAGAAGTATGATTGGAATGATTTTTCAACATTACAATCTTATTGGAAGAACAAATGTTATCAAAAATGTTCTTCATGGGCGTCTTGGACATATGAGTCTGATGAATAGCTTGTGTGGACGTTTTTCCAAAGAAGATATTCAAGAAGCGGCAACTCTTCTTAAACAGGTTGGGTTAGATGAACAAATGTATAAAAGAGCAGATGAACTTAGTGGGGGACAAATGCAAAGAGTTGGAATATGTAGAGCGATTATTCAACATCCCAAACTTCTATTGGCAGATGAACCAATTGCATCACTAGATCCTCATTCTGCAAATAAAGTTATGGATACACTTTATAAAATGACTTGTGAAAGGGGATTAACATGTATTGTTAATCTTCACCAAGTTGATTTTGCAAAAAAGTATGCAACAAGAATTATTGGAATTAAGGCAGGACGTATAGTTTATGATGGAACACCAAACGATTTAACTGATGAAATGATTCAAAACATATATCAAGGTAAAGAAGAACAGATTGTTTTAAAACAATCACATCAAAGTGTTTTTCTAAAAGAAGGTATGGCTAATGGGTAATCTTGCTCTTATTCCATCAAGAAACAGAAAAATTTATCTAGCATTTTTCATTAGTATTATATTTGCTTTAAGTTGTCTTTATTTAGAAATAGATTTATTAGAAATGATATTAGGATTTCCAACATTTGTATCTTTCTTTATTCATAAGTTTATTCCACCGGACTTTTCTAATATTGCTCAGTATGCTCCTGCTGTTGGTGAAACAATATTATTTGCAGTTGTAGGAACATATATTTCAACATTCTTCTCTTTATTATGTGGTATGTTGATGAGTGAGATGACAAATCCATATAAACCATTAAGAATGTTAGTAAGAGCATTTATATCTTTTTTAAGAAATATTCCTGTATTAATTTGGGCAAGTTTATTGGTTTATGCATTTGGAGTAGGTGAAATAGTGGGCTTACTTGCCTTGATTATTGCCACTCTTGGATTTTTATCACGTAGTTATTGTGACAGTCTTAATGAGATTCCCAATTCAAAATTAGAAGCTTTAAAAGCAAGTGGAGCAAGTGACTTACAAATACTTTGGCATGGCTTGTTACCATGTTTTGTACCAAGCTTAATCAATTGGACACTTTATTCTTTTGAAATTAATATTCGTGCATCTACAATATTAGGAATGGTAGGAGCTGGAGGAATAGGGGTTCTTATTCAAACAAATATTAAATTATTTAAGTACCATGAGGCTTGTGCCATTATTATCATTGTCGTAACAATTGTCTTATTAACAGAGTTTATCACAAACAAGATAAGATTATTGGTACATTAAGGAGAGAGTATGGATATTCTAAGAACAACAAAAAAAGGAACAGGACTTCGCTATTTTATCTCTATAATTATTGTTATTTTTGTATTTTTAATAAGTGTTCATTTATTAAATTTAGACTTTACAAAATTTTTAAATCGATTAACTAATATTGGAGAAGTTATCTCAAGAATGTTAGTATTTGATGCATCACTCATTCCAAGTATCCTATTAGAAGTTTTGGTTTCAATCTGTCTTGCTTTGACATCATTGGTTATTGGAACCATCATATCTTTTGTATTGGCTGCTTTAGCAGCAGATAATTTAGCCCCTAATCATTATATAGCATGCATAATCAAAGGAATTGTTGCTATTATTCGTGCCATTCCTGCTTTAGTCTGGATACTTATGGTTGTTGCCAGTGTTGGATTTGGAAATACGGGAGGAATGATTGGACTCATTTTTCCAACAGTTGGTTATTTAACAAAGAGTTTCGCTGCTTCTTTAGAAGAAGATGGTTATGAGAGAGTTGAAGCTTTAAAATCAACTGGTGCCAATTGGATTAACATTGTTGTTAGAGGTGTTGTAGTTGAAACAATGCCACAACTCATTTCATGGATTGCAATGAGATTTGAAAATAATATTGCTGAAGGAATATCACTTGGAATGGTGGGTGTTGGAGGTGTTGGGTATTTATTAAATAAAGCTATCATGAAATTTGATTATCCTGCAATTTCAACAATTATCGTTGTTATCTTTGTAACAATGTTTATCTTTGAAGTTATGACAGTAAATATAAAAAAACGTTTACACACAAAATAGGAGAATAAAAATGCAAAATATAATTCGTTTACCATTAGATAATGCTTACAATGTAAGAGAATTAGGTGGATATTATACAAAGGATAAGCAAATAACACAATGGCATCGTTTTCTAAGAAGTGATGATATTTCTCAACTTACAGATCAGGATATTGAGTTCTTATTAAATTATGGGGTCAATAGTGTCATTGATTTAAGATCACAATCAGAATGCCAAGCTCATCCAGATTCATTAATGAATATTGAAGGTATAGACTATTATCATTTACCATTTATGAGTGGGGATATTGACGATGTGACAAAAATTATGGATAATCTTGAACAATTTGATTTAGGTGATTTTTATGTTGAACTCTTGAAAGAAAAAGAATTGGTTGCTCAACTCTTATCTCTTATAACAGATGCAAAAGAGGGGTGCTTATTTCATTGTTCAGCAGGAAAAGATAGAACAGGGATTCTCAGTGTTAGTGCTTATGAATGCTGGTGTCAGTAATGTAGATATTGAAGCAAACTACCACTTAACATATACCTATTTAAAAGAAAAACCAGGGTTATTAGATATGATGCCTTCTGATATGGATTTATCATGTATGTATTCAAAACCAGAAACAATACGTAAAGCTATTGATTATATATTAGATCATTATCAAGATATAGAAACATATTTGATGAATTGTGGACTATCTAGTCAATATATTAATAAATTAAAAAATAAGTTATTATAAATCTTTTAAAGAATAAAATTTATGAAGAGTGTTAGAGAGCAATAAACAAAGTGAATAATTAAATTATTATTTATGACATTGGTAAAAAGCTAAGAGAAAACTCTTGGTTTTATTTTCTTTTAACAAATTGATTTGAAATGTTTTATACGGGTTTAAAATCTAAGGTTGGTCATCTTTTAGAGCATGTTTAAGATTATTCTTAAATTAGAATAAGTTGACATTGTTTGTTTTGGAGAATAGTATAAATATATAATAAAAATATCATTTGAAAAAGAAAGGTGGTCATATTATGGGAAGACAGAGATTTAATATACATACTCATACTGCAAGATGTGGTCATGCCGATGGTACAGATGTTCAATATATTAATAGTGCTATTGATGCAGGATTTCAGATACTAGGATTTAGTGAACATATTCCTTTTGAAGAAATTAGAATTAAAGGAGCACGTATGTTTATGGAACAAAAAGATGAGTATTTGTTGAGTATGAGAAAACTTCAACAACAATTCAAGGGCAAGATTGAAATAAAAGTTGGATTTGAAGTAGAATATTTAGAAGATTATCTAGACTATTTAAAACAAGTCAAAGAAGAATGTGATTATTTAATTCTTGGACAACATCTTAAATATGTACATTCCCAAAATGAATTTTATGATTATGACTGTTATTGTTCAGATGAGGACTTATTCATATATGTTGAACAGATTGAGGCTGCATTACAACATGACTTGGTTACATATGTTGCTCATCCAGATTATTTTATGCAAGGTCGTAGAGTTTTTTCGAAAGGGTGTAAAGAAGTAGCACATCGTATTGCTAAAGCAAGTCTTGAATACGATATCCCTTTAGAGAATTTTGGGAAATTATTTCTTCATATGGCTGTAAGGTTCTATATGGTTATGATGCGCATTCTCCTATTGCTTTTCTTGAGAGAAACAGAGAAATGTTAGCTAATGACATATTAAAAGATATTCCTCTACATTTTATTGATTCAGTTTTAATAAAATAAAAAAGGAGTCAAACTCCCTTAAATAATATAATATGTTTATATAAGCAGCGTTCTTTTAAAAGGACGCTTTTTCATTTAAAATGTCTTGATAATAAAAACTCTATCCAGATAAAAGGTACACATAAGAAGACAACTTGAATACTAAGTATTGTAATTATAAGACTACCATGATCTAAAGCAATGCGAGGTAATAAAAATAAAGTCACTCCAATTAAAACAATGCCTACAATAAACCAGCTTTTTCCCATACATGCCTGAGCATAATCCCAAGTTTCTTCATTCATCATGCTGCGTTTTGTGCGATAACCATAAGATGTATTTCTACCTTTTGGTGGTGCAAACCACATCAGAATACCAAAAACAATCATAATAATGGGAATAAACAATGATAATGCAGTTATAAATAGTGGCATATGAATTCTTTCTTTCTAAATATATTATACTCCTATTCTATTTAAAAAAGTCAAAAATGATAAATAATATATTTCATGTATGTTTTTATTCAAATTAACAATAATAAGTGAGAAAATGATAGCTCTTTTACATAAACTTAACAAATTTTATACAAAACTTTGCTATTTAAGAAAAATAAAAAGAGATAAACTGTAATTGTCTTGAAGGACAGATGTTATATGAAAGAAGGATATAAAAAAATGAAAAAATTAGGAGCTTTATTATTGGCATGCGTATTAAGTTTTAGCTTAGTTGGGTGTGGCGGAGATGATAAAACACCAACAAGTAATGGAGATACTACAAATGTAAGTGGTAAAATTACATTAGATGGTTCAACTTCAATGGAGAAATTGGTTAAAGGTCTTGCAGAAGCAATTAAAGAAGATTATCCAAATTTAACATTAGAACCACAATTTACTGGTTCAGGTACTGGTATCAAATCTGTAATTGCTGGAACAGTAAATATTGGAAATTCATCTAGAGCATTA
>OLQA01001351.1_pt1 | contig 21905 bp, 14 predicted proteins | sample 1673151 | NCBI WGS metagenome assembly OLQA01 (sample SAMEA3136760, study PRJEB25190) | human gut metagenome | biome: human gut; feature: human-associated habitat; material: faeces | place: Austria | collected 2013 | reverse complement strand
GGAAAAGAAAGTTTCCAGCGTTGGAAATTTATTTTTCCAAGGCTGGAAAGTTTTTGGAAAACTGCGTGAGAGTCTTCGTTTAGTACTTTAGCGCAAAGATCTGCGTCAGGAGGTCTAGGTAGATGGTGCGTGCCGATGCATTGACCCCGTGGGCATCCTTGGCGTCACCGTCAGCACGTCGTATGGCGGAGATGATGTTGAGCGTCTGCTGCTTAGAGTAGAGGCGCATGGCCGACTGGTACATGCGTGCCATCGACTCATACTTCAGGTTGAGCGCCTCCTGTATGTTTTTCTGACTATTGGACGGCAGGTAGTGCGCTACCATCAGATTGGCAAAGAAGCCGTAAAGCGAAGCGACGATCTGCGGTACGGGGTATCGCTTTTCGTCCTCCGCCATGGCGAGTGCTATCTGCAGAGCCTCGTCGTCCTTGCGTCGCTGCACCGCATTGAGCAGGTCGTAGGGACCGTACTTGCGCGACTTGCTCACCACCTGCTGCACCATGGCGCGAGAGATGAGTCCGCCGGCGCCCTTGGCTGGTATGGAGAGCTTTTGCAGCTCCGAGTAGAGCGTCTCTAGGTCGTATCCGACCCGCTCGATCAGCGTCGAGATAGCTTGCGGAGCCAGCTGCAAGCCTAGCCCCTCAGCCATCTGGATCATCGCCTCTCTCAGTTCGTTGTCACGTCTGACGGGTGTCGACTCGATGAGCGCCACCTGCGACTTGAGCGCCTGCGCATTCTTCTTAGCAGCTGCGGGGAGCGCGTCGTGGTATAATATAAGGAGTGTGGTACCCTCGGCAAAGGTGGTCGCATCGCGTATCAGCTCGGCAATGCCGTACGGCTTTTTGAGTACGGAGCTCTTCTTAAGATCCTGCGCATCACGCAAGACGATCAGGCGCTTCGGAGCAAACATGGAGAAAGTCTGCGCCTGCTGCAGCACTTCGGGAGCTGTCGTCTCAGAGCCGAAGTAGACGGCCAGCTGGGTCGTGCGCTCCTCCTGAGGGATGTAGTTCTCGACGACCAGCTCCTCTAGGCGATTGATGTAGTAGCTCTCCTCTCCGTAGCCAAGCACGAGGGGCGGGAGCGGTTGACCCGACCGGATCAGGTCACTAATCTGTACGAGTTCAGTCATAGCTGCATCTTCCTATAGATCGGAGACGATACCAACCATCGTACCGTCTCCGCTTTGCGTTGCACAGCAAAGGTAGTGAATTGGTCTGAGCCACGGGATTGGCTCTTCTTACTTGAATGTCCACAGCGCATACCCCCCGCTAACCCAGCTTTCACTTGAGGCGAAGGTTAGAACCGACCGCCTCAACGGTGCCAGCCTCTATCATCGCGGCCAAGGCATCTGAAAAAGCCGCATCGACGTTGCTGCCCCTGCGATTGAAGCCTAGCTTGCGAGCCGCTAGGAGCGTCAAGCTATCCTGGCTCAGAGCTACTTGCTCTCTGAGAGTCTCGCTGAGTGCGTTTATCAGCTCCACACGAGGTATGTTCGCCACCTCTCTCCCAGAGTCTGTACGATAGGTGTGGTAGTCGCTACTATCCTCCTTGCTGAGCCATATAGCTTCGCTTTCGTCTTGATAGAAGGGAGTGAGTAGCTCCTTGACAGTAGCCTGCAAGGTCGGGGTGACACGCCCCACAGCTGTGAGGGTAGCGACTCTCTTGCAGAGGAGTGCGAAGGTGATAGGCTGCTCGGTGGCGATAATATTTCGAACGAGCTGAGCCATATCACGCATAGAGCTCCTTGCCGTGGATTGTGTTATGGAGTAGCTCCGATACTGCTGTCCTTGGGATGTCGCCTCAACGAGTTGCTCCTGAGATATGTCAAAGTGCACCTTGGACGTAGTCTTGACCTCTACGGGTGCGGAGAGTGCCGTAGCGAGACGTTCCTCTATTCGACTCAGTACACGTTCCTTATTATTGAACCAGTCGACGCTCCACACCCTCATGACCTGCCACTGGAGGGCAGATAGTACGGCGGGTTGCCCCACCTCTCGATCTCTGGTGGTGGGCGTTTTGTTATAGCTCTCCCCATCGAGGAGTATGCCGAGACGATAGACCTCGGGATCTTGAGGGTCACAGATAGCGATTTTTACTCTAAAGCTAGAGCGCCCCACATTCGTCTTGACCTGATGCCCTCTGGCGGCTAGCTCGGCAGCGATTTGATCAGCCAGCAGTGTGTCGCTGCTCTCCACCTGTGTCTGCGAGTAGGTGGGCAGGGACTGAGTCTCAGCATATAGGAGGAAGTCCTTGAGCCCTTTTACACCCAGCGCCTTGGATCGGCGTAGGTCAATATCTGCGGAGCGAAGCGTAGAGAAGATGTACATCTCTTGTCTTGCACGGCTCACGGCGACATTGAGTCTTCGCTCACCGCCCGCATTGTTTAGCGGACCAAAGTTCATCGACACCTTGCCCTCCTTGTCGGGTCCGTAACCTATGGAAAAGAGGATGATATCTCGCTCATCACCCTGGACGTTCTCCAGGTTTTTGACAAAGATCGGCTCAGGCATCTGGTCAACGATCTCTTGTAGTGCCGGCTCACGGTCTAGCTGCGCCTGTAGCATATCCTCTATGAGTCCTTGCTGAGCTACACTAAAGGATATCACGCCTATACTCTTCGTTCGCAGCTCTGGATCTTTCAGTCTGCGTATCACCTCTCGTATGATGGCTTCTGCCTCTGCGGCATTGGTGCGTCGGCCACCCTTGTCGTAGTAACCCTCTATGGGTACGTGATAGACTTTTGTATTCTGATCATCTACTGAGGGGAAGGTGATGAGCGATCCATCGTAGTACTCACTATTAGAGAAGGCTATCAAGCTCTCGTGCCTAGAGCGGTAGTGCCAAGATAGCTGGAGAGCAGGTATCTCTAGTGTGCGACAATCCTCAAGGATGCTCTCCATATCATCTATATAAGCCTCCTCCACATCTACATTGGAGGTGGCGAAAAAGCTCGTCGGTGGCATCTGCTTAGGATCGCCCACGACGATGAGTGCTTTGCCTCGAGCTATAGTCCCCACCGCCTCACTGGTAGGCATCTGAGAGGCCTCGTCGAAGATGACTAGGTCAAACTGCTCCTGCGTCATGTCTGTATACTGCGCCACACTCATGGGGCTCATGAGCATACAGGGGCAAAGCCGAGGAAGTAGAGTGGGTATCTGTGCAAAGAGTTCGCGCATAGAGACGCCTCGTCCGCCATTACTAATGTTGCGATTGAGTAGACCGATCTCACTGCCAGATACCACATCGTCGGTCATCCGTGGAATGCCTGCTGCTAGTCGTGCATACAGCTCCTTTTGGGTCAGCAACTGGAACTCTTGGATCATCGTCCGGTAAGACTGTATCACCTGATCGAAGATCATCCCCTCAAAGGTGGCCAGCACCTCAGAGCGTCTGATACGCTCCTCCGCCTTGTACTTGAAGAGTGCCTTCATAAAGGCCTCTTTGATCTGAGCGGGCTGATGCTCCCCCTGATACATGGTCCTTACGACGCAGCCGAGACCATGAGACTCCAGTTCATCGGCGTACTCAGACCAGTGTAGCCAGTCTCGCATCTTGTCTGAGTGGGTGCTCCAGCGGTCTAGCTGATCGATAGACTCCTCTATCGTAGCGGTCTCTGGCATCGTATCTTCTGGAGTCTCTAACCCGAAGTAGCGGGATAAGATAGTCCTTAGCTGTTCGATCTCCTCGTGCCTCTTGTGATAAAGGATTAGGTCATCGATCAACTTGTCTACCTCAGGCTCGGTGATGAATGCATTGAACTGCTTGAGTCGCTTCATGAAGCTACGCTTGGCAAAAAAGCGCGGAATGAACCACTTAGCCTTTGCCGCACGCCACTCCGTACGGAGCTGCTCTACGTCTTCCGCTAGGATTTCTGGCGCATTGTCTCTCACTATTCGCGCTTGTTGCTCCTTCGTCTGCTGGAGATCCTCACGATGCGTGAGTGCTTGCCTCAGAGTCTCTTGGCTACGACGCATCTCCTCCACGACCCCTGAGCTATCTGTCAGCATGGCTCGGTCTAGTCTGAGCCCCTTCAGGGGATGGATCGCAGGCTGTCCGACCAACTTCACGACGGTCTCTAGCCGTGTGCCTAGTAGCTCCTCAACCCCTCTGACGCCTTCTGTCATCAGGAGCTGATCCAGCGGTTCCTCAAAGGTGAAGCTGGCCAAAGGCTCTACCTCTAAGCTCTCATAGTGTAGGATATACTCGTATAGAGAGAGCTTATCCTGAGGATCTTTGTCGTGCAGCGCATTCATATAGTCTATGAGCTGCTTGCGCATCTCAAAGATCTTGTCTGCCTGCGCCTGAAAGCCCTCAGGTGGTAGGATGTGCGCTACTTTTAGTGCCTCTTCGAGCTGGGTGAGGACATGCCTTTTGGTTGCTTTATTGGAGTGTAGCTCTAGGCAAAACGGTCCTAGTCCTATCTTCTCTAGTCTACTCTGCACGACATCCAGGGCGGCCATCTTTTGCGCTACGAAGAGCACCCTCTTGCCCTGATAGAGCGCATTGGCTATTAGGTTGGTGATCGTCTGCGACTTGCCTGTGCCTGGAGGACCATAGAGGACGAAGGAGTGTCCCTTGCCCCCCTCTATGATGGCGGCTATTTGCGATGAGTCAGCTGTCAGTGGTAGAGCTAGTCCTGCGGGCGAGGTCTCTTTGTCTAGTTGCCTTAGATCTGAGGTGCTCTCTTCGGGATGCCAAGTGAGCTTACCCTCTACGAGACTGTTTAGGATATCATGCTCTCGGAGCGTATCATGATTAGCATGGATATCATTCCACATGAGGTACTTGCTAAAGGAGAATATACCCAAGAGGCACTCCTCCTCTACGTCCCATCTCTTCTGCTCCTTGAGCGCATCACGTATTGTGGCAAATATGAGCGACACATCGACACCACTCTCATCTCTAGGCAGCGGGTCTAGACCTCCGATGGAGATGTCATAGTTTTGCCTTAGAAACTCTATCAGCGTGACGTTGAGTAGTATCTCCTCGTCTCTAGTCCTGACGCAGTACTTACCTCTCTTGTAGACCATCTCCACAGGCAGGAGCAGTATCGGGGCATAGCGCGCCGTCTCGCTCCGCTCTGTCTCAAACCATCGGAGCGTGCCGATAGCCAGGTAGAGGGAGTTAGCACCCGTCTCTTCAATAGAGCTACGCGCCACCTTGTAAATGTTCTTAAGGATGTCATTGGTCTCAGCTTCTGTCTTGTAGGTGTGCAGCGTACAATGCGCTATATCATTGCGGATCAATTCCTCTAACTGCGGATAGAGCTTAGAGCGGACGATCTGCTCTGAAGAGTCAAAGGAGAGCTCTACGTTTGGCTTACAAGCAACGGTGTACTCCTTACCATCCTGTAGATAGTCCTCGATGCTTGCCACATCAAAGGATATGAACTGTATACCTCTGCGACGTAGATTGGTATTGAGGAGCGAGTTGCGTAGAGAGAAGTCGAGCAACTTGCGCTCCCAGATGTCAAACTTCGTCAGCTCCTTCTTACTATCCGCTATACGAGTCAGATCGTAGCGGTCATGCTCTACGACATTGATGACACACTCCTCATGCGCTACGCCTGCGGAGGCAACGGCGTAGTTGCCCTCAGATAGAGCCTTCGATGGCAGAGGTCGTATGCCCTCTAGTCTACACCGCTTGACATCGATAAAGATGTCAAAGAGTGCGTGATCTGCTAGGTTGAGCTCTGCAATCTGGATCGCCTGCTCGAAGGAGGTCTGCTCGCTGGTCAGCTTCGTACACTCTAGCACCAGCATCTCGCTGATACCTTGCGAACACTTCTTCTCTATAAAGGAGGCATCGTCAGAGACCCCTACGAGGGCGCAGTCATCCACGAGCCATACACCCAGATAGGCATGTCCTTTCTGTAGGATCACGACGCTATTCAGGCCGATGCTCTCGAGTACGCTAGCCATCAGCAGCGTCAGTTCGATACAGTTACCTATCTTAGTCGCTAATACCTGATCAGGCATGGTGATGCGTTGCCCTATGACCTCATAGCTCGCTGGTATAGCTCGATAGACGATCCCCTCCTGATGAAGGGTCGCAAAGAGCGCAGCCACTTGCAGACGCACCTCGTTAGGATTGCCTGACTGGTACTCCGTTAGCGCGGAGGAGCCTGTCATACGCTTGAGCGTCGCGGCCACTTTGAGCGTTAGCGCCGTGATAGCGGGGTGATTTGGCGTGATGAAGGAGACCAACATCTGAGGCAAAATCACCGACCCCAGCCAGTGGTCATACGGCATCATCTCTAGCGAAAAAGTCTCCTGCCCCACACGCTCGCCATGGCTTGTCACGGTAATCGTAAAGTTCGTAACTATGCGCTCAGTGAGCGCAGCCAACTTAGCACCATCAGGGACAATCTCAAAGGGCACTACACGTACCGTCTCATCAGGACTAACCTGCAAGATCTCTGTACTCTCGTACGGAGTCACATACTCACCCTCGCATAGCACCTGCACATCTTCTAGTGGGGCCTCAGAGGTATTGACAATGTCGATCGACTGGCAGATGGGGATCTTGTTGTGACACAGAGCATAGTTGACGACTTTCAGGTACTCGGCATTTATCTTCACGCACTTCATCTTCTCTCTACTATAATAATTTATTACCAATCAAAGACGATGCTCTTCATCTCCTCAGGAGATTGGCGGAGGCTCTCGACGGTGCGGATGCCGAGCTGGAGATGCTGCTCCGCAAAGTGTGCCGTCACGTAGCTATCGCTCTCGTCGCTCTTGACCCCCTCGGGTGTCATCGGCATATCGCTCACCATCAGGAGAGCACCCGTCGGGATGCGGTTCGCATAGCCCACCGTAAAGAGCGTAGCCGTCTCCATATCTATGGCATCCGCATGGGTCGTGCGGAGGTACTCCTTGAAGTGCTCGTCATGCTCCCAGAGCCGTCTATTCGTTGTGTAGACCGTCCCTGGCGCATACGATATGCCCGCCTCGAGGAGCGCATTGCTACAAGCTTTGAGCACATTAAAGGAAGGGAGCGACGGCACCTCACGAGGCATATAGTCGTCGCTCGTACCCTCGCCACGTATCGCCGCAATCGGGAGGACGTAGTCTCCCAGCGTCAGCTGCGACTTGAGCCCGCCACACTTACCGAGGAAAACCACTGCCCGGGGCTCAATGGCCGAGAGCAGATCCATGATCGTCGCCGCATTGGGACTCCCCATGCCAATGTGTATCATCGTCATCTCCGCATTGCCACAGTTTGGCATCGAGGCGCTCTCGCCTAGGATCGGCTCGCCGATCTTCTTGGCGAAAGCTTGCAGGTAGCTCGTGAAGTTGGTCAGGAGTATGTGTGGCGCAAACTCCGAGAGGCTCCGTGTGGTGTACCTCGTTAACCAATTGGTAGCAATCTCTTTCTTTGTTTTCATTGGTGGAAATGGTAACTTTGCACCGTCTAATAGCAGTAGTGCGAAGCAAAGTTAATGAAACCCCTCCACTTACCCTCCTACCCTGCTCTCATTGAGGAGCAGTCAGGGCGTTCGGTCATATATGACGTCTATCGTCAGAGTATGGTCGCGCTAACCCCTGAGGAGTGGGTGCGTCAGCACTTCCTGCACTATCTCACGGATCATCTAGGCTACCCGCGCCTCTCCATACAGGTGGAGAGCCTCGTCGCCAGCTCCATACGTCAAGACCGCTTTGATGCAATGATCTACGGCCCTGGCGGACGAGTCCTCGCGCTTGTCGAGTGCAAGGCTCCCGAGGTGCCACTCTCACAGGAGACGGTCAACCAGATCTCGCGCTACAATGCGCACTATCACGCACCGCTCCTGATGATGACCAACGGGCTCACCCACCTCGTCCTGCAGATAGACTACGCCACCACCACCGCAAAACCGCTCGCCGAGATACCCTCCTACCAGCGAGCCCTCGACATACTCCAAACCTCTAATCTCTAACTTCTAACCTCTAAAGCCTCATGCCATACTTACTAGAAGCAGAGCATATCGTCAAGCGATACAAGAACCACCTCGCCCTCGACGATGTCTCCATACAAGTCCAGCCCAATAGCGTATTCGGACTCCTCGGTCCCAACGGTGCTGGCAAGAGTACCCTCATCAAGATCATCAACAAAATCCTCCTCGCCGACAGTGGTACCGTACTGCTCAACGGCCAGGAGATGACCTACGAAGATATACGCCATATCGGATACCTTCCCGAGGAGCGTGGACTCTATAAGAAGATGAAGGTCGGCGACCAAGCCATCTACCTGGCTCGTCTGCACGGACTATCCCGACAGGAGGCGCAGCAGGAGCTGAAGCGCTGGTTTGAGAAGTTTGACATCATGCCTTGGTGGCATCGTAAGGTCGAGGAGCTATCTAAGGGAATGCAGCAAAAGGTTCAGTTCATCTGCACCGTCATTCACCGTCCCAAGCTCCTCATCTTTGACGAGCCCTTTAGCGGTTTTGACCCGGTCAATGCGGAGCTCCTCAAGCGTGAGATCCTAGAGCTACGAGACAACGGCTGTGCTGTTATCTTCTCCACGCACAACATGCAGTCTGTCGAGGAGATCTGCGACGACATCGCCCTCATCAACCAGAGCAAAGTGGTGCTTCGTGGAGATGTGACCGAGGTCAAGCGAAGCCACTTCGACGGCGTCGCCTCGCTACTCATCGCAGGTGAGGGGTATCGCCCCAACTGGGTCGAGTCTCTGACCGAGCAGCAGATCGAGCTACTCGAGATCAAGCGGGAGGGACACGATATGCGCGTTCGCCTCAAAGACCCGCAGCAGCGTGACGTACGCGCCCTTGCGGGACTAGTCCCCACCGACCTGCACCTCCTAGAGGTAGCGCAAGAGATCCCCTCCATGCAAGACATCTTCATCCGCACCACCACGGCTCAAGCTCAGCCCGCTACGACCACCCTCTAACAAGACCCACTCTTATGAAAAAGAAATCACCCTCCAAGCTCTCCATACTCATCGAGCGAGAATACATGGTGCGTGTCAAGAAGAAGTCCTTCATCGTCACCACCCTCCTCGTCCCGATTATCCTATTTGCGATCTTCTTTATCGTTATCTACATCAGTATGAGTTCGCTCAGTGACGAGCGTGTCGCCGTCATTGACGAGACGGGACTATATAGCGATGTACTAGTCGATGACGAATACTACACCTTCATTCCAAGCTCCGAACCGCTTGAGGCTTATACCGACAAGGCGAAGCTCGAGGAGGAGGGACTCACAGCGGTCCTCTATATAAAAGACACGCTGCTGAATAATCCCAACGGCTGGAGTCTTTACTCTTACAAGAAGCTTCCCAGTGGTATCGTTAACTACATCGAAGATGCTTTTACCGAGCGACTCAAGGAGCAGCGCATCGCTCAGTACGATATAGAGGGACTGCCCGAGATCATCGAAGATGTAGAGACCACCATCTCCGTACCCACCTATCAGTGGGATGCCAAGGGCGAGGAGGCTAAGTCTAGTGGCTCGCTAGCTGGTATCATCGGTATGATTCTCTCTGTGATCATCCTCAGCTTTATGTCGAACTATTCGGGACAGGTGATGAGCGGTGTGCTAGAGGAAAAGAAGAACCGCATCATAGAGGTCATCGTCAGCACCGTACGACCTATCGATATGATGATCTCAAAGATTATTGGTGCGTTTCTCGTTGGACTGACACAGGTAGCTATATGGCTGGTCTTCGGAGGGATTATCTTTGTCGTCGGCTCACTAGTCGCCGTGGGCGGCATCTACGACCTCTCGGCACTCTCGCAGCTAGACCCCGCACAGATGGGTGGGCTCGCTGGCGGTATGAGTACGGACTCCGTTGCCGAGATGCAGTCTAGTCTAGAGGTGCTACAGAGTATCAACTTCGTACAGCTCATCATCATGCTCCTTGTTTACTTCATCGGAGGTTACCTCCTCTACGCTTCGCTCTTTGCAGCGATCGGGTCGAGTGTCTCGAGCGACGAAGATGCCAGCCAGTTTATGATGCCGTTTCTCCTCGTCATGATGCTCGGCTTCTACATCGCTATGGGTAGCATGGACAATCCTGATGGCACGATGGCCTTCTGGGGCAGTATCATCCCCTTCTCCTCGCCCTTCGTGATGATGGTTCGACTACCCTATGGGGTCGCCATGTGGGAGCTCATCCTCAGCATCATGCTCCTCTACCTCACCGCCTTTGGGATCGTCTGGCTAGCCGCACGGATCTACCGTGTCGGCATCCTCTTCACGGGAAAGAAACCCTCCCTACGCGACCTTTGGAGCTGGATACGGATCTAGTGGTTAGTGGTTAGTGGCTAGTGAAAGCCACTCAGCCCCCCACACAGCCCCCTCACCGCTCAGCAGGTGAGGGGGCTGTTTTTCTTTTTTTCTCCGTCGTAGCACGGCTAGACGAGTAGCGATCTGTGGGGATCTAGGGCTAAACGAACAGTTTCCTACCTATGAAACTAGAGTTTCATACCTATGGCACTGGAGTTTCATACCTATGGCACTGGAGTTTCATGCCCATGGAACTGGAGTTTCACCTAGGTGGCACTGGGGTCTAACGAACTTCTAGCCCTTTGAGACTGCTGCATAAAGGCGAATCGCTGTGTTGCTTTTGGGATTCGGCTTCGGTCACATACAGAGGTATGCTCCCTTCAGACCTCACCCTCAGCGCCTTGCGCTTCATCCTTTCTGCAAAGTCAGGACAATCTTGCAAGCAAGATTGTGAGACTGTTGACTTGCAACAGTCTCCCTTTGTCAGGACGCACCAGATAAAATGAACGAAGGGACGCACGGCGCAATGCCGTACGTCCCTACGTTATTCGTTAGTGAGCTTGCCTCTCGCGCTAGGCGACGGAGGCTCGCTCTAGTGTGCCTGACTACTCGATCGTGATGTCGTCGATGTATAGATCCCAAGCGACACCCTTACCTACCTTGAAGGCAATGAGGTTGCCACTCTTAGCTATAGACCTACCAGTGATGTCCAGCGTTACCTTAACCCAGTCAGTAGCGGTAATACTACCCGTGTACTGATTGTTTTTAGCAACAGACAGATTAGCATCAGCATCGTTGACAACTCCTAAGTTGTAAGTATAGTATTTCTCACCCTTGTCAGTCACGAACAGATCTGGGTCTGTTTTATCCTCAGGATACAGATTGAACGATAGACTCTTGCCAGCAACTGTTCCCTTGATATAGAAGGAGATCTTAGTCTTGCCATTGAAGTCTTTGCCCTCCTTATTCATAGCGGTAAATACATATTCATTTTTAGCAGGAGTACCATTGATGTGGAGAGCTTTACTGCCGTTGCGCCCAGCACCTGCGGCTGCAGTAGCGTACTTTTGCAGACCGAAGCGATTTAGCGCACCCGTAAAGGCAGCGAAGTCCTCAAAGTCAGCACCAGGGAAGAGTAGCTCAGCATTGCCGGGCTGGGGCTCTGGCTCCGTACCACCACCCGTGTTGTCAGGATTAACGATGATATCCTCACCATCTACGACGTCCCAGTCGGTGATCTGTCCATTGACCTGATCTACTGTGATAGCACCAGATGCGAGGGTGACGTTGAACTTGTGGTTCTTGCCAGACTGGAGAGCGAGGCTTGGGAAGGTGTAGCTGTAGCTCTTGCCGTCGCTCAGCTTGATGACTAGCTTAGCATTGGCATTGGTAGCAGGGATGACAATCGTTGGAGCGAAGGTGCCAGCAGAGAGCTGTATCTTTTGCGTAGCCGTTGCCGTGCCGTTGGTAAGCGTACCGTCAGCAATCTTCATCGAGCTGGTGGTAACGATGCCCTCTAGCTGAGCTAAGGTGATAGTCGTACCAGCGGGTAGACCAGTCATAGTGAAGCTCACGAGAGCTAGCTTGTGCGTAAACTGCAGTACGTGGTTAGCTCCATTAGCAGCCTTAGCGGTCTTGATGCCCGTCAGGTTGTTGGAGTAGAGGACATCGGTCTGATCGTTGGTCAGGTCGATAGCTAGATCGGTCGTAGCGCTAGCACTGTAAGGATAGTAGCTAACGAAGTTGACCGTCTGCCCCTCGGCAAAGGTTAGTCCAGTAGCTGCAGGTGCAAAGGTTGCGGTAGCACCTCCTGCGGTGGTCTTGTACTCCACGTTGGTAGCGGTAGCGTCACCAGTCATAGAGATACCGATGGCGTCGTTTGCCTCAAAGGCGTTGCCCGCCATACGGAGGTTGAGCGCTGGGATGTTTGACCCAAACTGCATAGCCTCCTGCTGGAGTGCCTCACTCTTGTTGTCCTTGTTACAGGCAGTGAGTGCGAGTAGTGCGAGTGCACCGACAAGTAGTTTCTTCATGTCTTGTTGTATTTAGGTGATTATTGATTATTTGCTATTTAACAGTTAAAGCTTCGACTTGATAAGTCGTCGTATGAAGAGGCTCCTGCGAAGCCTCGTAGAGGAGAGCTATGTAGCCAGCCTCAGCAGAGCCTGCGATAGCGTAGCTCTTCTTGTAGTGCTGATTGCCATAGCCACTAGGAGATGTCGTGTCATTGATGACCTCTAAGGTCTTGACGAGTGCTCCATCCTTATCTAGTTGCTGGACAGTAAGGGTAGCACCATTAGTGTGTCCTGAGCTGTAAGTTAGCTCTACCGTATAGCTAGAGCCAGCGGTCATCTGCATACGTGGCGTGATGAGGACACATTTGTTTACTGGATCGGCAGACTTAAAGGCACTGGCCTGAGCATAGTGTGTGTCGCCGTGAGAGCGCTTCTGGAAGTTACGCGTACCGACGAGTGCTTTGTTGAGCCAGCCAGGAAGTGCAAAAGGATCGTAGTCCTTACCCCCCTTGGCGAAGTCATCACTGAGCGGTAGTGCACGAGCCGTCTGTGTAAGGTCTACATTATAGATATTCTCACCAGCCGGCTTGGGGTCAGGCGTAGGCGTCTCGGTCGGCGTGGCAACGATGTTGGACACGGTGCCATCGTCCTCCCAATCCACGATCTGCCCATTGACCAAGTCTATAGATATATCTCCCTGCTGCTCGTCGAGGGTGATATTATAGTAGTAGATCTTGTTGCTGATGATGTCTAGCTGCTTGATCTCCTTGGTGTAGGTGCGTCCATTGCTGAGCGTGAGCTGTAGCTGTGCGTCCACAATATCCTTAGGAAGGATGAGAGAGGAGGCTGAGCGCTTGTCTGTACCAACGGTGAGCGGGAGCGTCTCCTTAGAACTATACGGTGTGCGCAGCTCGCCCGTGAGGAGGTCAAAGTCCCCCTCGACAACCATGCCTTGTAGCTGCATCGACTGCAGCGTCACACCTGCGGGAAGTCCCTGGATGGTGAAAACGATGCGTGAGAGGACGTGACCGAAGAGGAGCGTGTACTCCTTCTTATCTACACGAGGTACCACCTCACGGTGATGAGCCCAGAGGAGGTCGATCGGCTCCTTGATCAGATCAAGATGTATGATCCCCTTCTGAACGGCTGTGCGGTAAGGCGCATAAGCGTAGAAGTCTAGCTCCTTAACGGTGCTGGGGTAGATGCGGTCAGACGTGGTCGTAGGGTGAAAGATGGCTATCTGCCCCCCAGGCACAGCGTGGTAGTGCAGGTTATTGCGCTCCTCCGCTCCACGTGCATAGACACCTATCTGATCGCTCACGTCAAAGCGCCCGTCCGTGGCGCGCACCTCTTTGTCACTGAGACGTATGTTGCTCTTGAAGACTATGTAGTCCTTAGCTTGCGCACCGTCTGCATCGGGGCAAGTGGTACAGCGAGACTGCTCCTTGGTACAAGAGGTAGCAAAGAGTAGCGTCGTGAGTAGTATAGAGATTGTCGTAAGTAGCTTATTCATAATAGTAGGTCGGCTGCGGATTAGTTATCAAGTACATTGACACCATTGAGCGCAGGGAAGAAGTCAAAGCCAGTCTTCGCCTCCATCTCACGGAGCGTAGTCTTGTAGTTGTCAGGTTTTCCTGAGAAGCCCTCGTGCGGTATGCACCACGCCTTGGAGTGGTAGCGCTGCTGCTTGTCACGCCATACGACTACCTTGTAGAAGTAGTCAGGTATCGGGCAGTCGACCCCACTTCGATCCTGAGTGTACTTATAGTTTGTGCTGTTAAAGCCTACGCCTGTTACTACAAAGAGCGTGTCAACGCCGCTAGCAAGCGTACGTACCTGACCCTCTAGATTACTCCAAATGCCGCCATTATGGGTTTGATTTTGAGGCACCATATTGGAAAAGTAAAACGTGCTGGCGTTATCATCCCGAGAGGAAAGTCGATCTGCACTGGGGATTTGGTGTCCTCGAGAGTAGCCTTTATAAGCCCCCGTCAGGTTTGGTTGATACGAAACAGTGATCATCGGATCATAACCCCAAGCATTAGTGCGCTCAACCTTTTTATCCATTAAGTCTTTGTACAGTGGATAAGCCACATAGTGAGCTAGGTGCATCTTCGTATCATATAGTAGGAAGTAGTTGCGTGCCGAGGGATTGCTCGGGAGCATGTGCTGCACCTCCAGCGTGTTGGGGAGATTCTTCTTGGCGGGAAGCTCGAAGTATTGGCCAACCTCTGCGACTTTGCCCGTGCCGGTATCCTTGAGCGTGATGGTGTGGGTACGCTGCTGTCCCATGACGAGGCTCTGCCCCGCACGTAGTGGCCAGGTGTAGGTACGTCCGTTGGGCAGCGTGAAGAGGACCTTCATCTCGCTCGTGGTCGTCTCGATAGGTAGGATCAGCGCAGTAGCCGTAGCGGTAGCACCTGAGACGGTGACTGGCACTGAGATCTCGGCCGTAGAGCTAGCATCGACCTGCCACTGACGACTATAAAGGTCTAGCGAACCCTTTGTCGGCATACCCACGATGCGCACCTGGACACCCTCTAGGGAGCCACCATCCTCACTGCGCATCTCAAAGCGTAGCGAGGCGAGTGCTTGACGAAAGATTAGTTGCTTTGCGACATCGGGCGCAATGGCTGAGAGATTGTCCGAGATAAGCAGCGGCTTGAGCGAAGCCTGATCAGCGACGCTGTAAGCGATCTTGCCCTCCTGCGTCTGAGCATTGTAAGGGTAGTAAGCGAGGATGTCATACTTCATCGAAGAGTCCCACTGCACCTTCTGCTGCTCGTTAGCGGGATCGAAGGTCGCGAGGCCACCGCCACGAGTGGTCTTGTAGTGCAGGTTGCTATGCTGTAGTTGCTCAGCCGACCACGTGGTACTCTGCGCCGTGCGACGTACGTAGATACCTATCTGGTCGCCAGCCTCCCAAGCGGTGCCAGCGACACGTAGGTCGTAGTCCTGCTGCGATGCTAGAAATGTCTGGTTGGTCTCACTCTGAGGCTGCTCGGCACCTCTTTGCCGTCCATTGGGCTGGCAAGCAGCGGTCAGGAATAGCCCCCAAGAGAATGCTAGTAGTGTGAAGAGTAGACGATAAGTCTTATTTGTCATAGATTAACTGGATATCAGATTAACTGGATGTAATGCCGTAGCAACTAGCGAAGGTCGCCGTGAGCCTACCAAGACACGATGCAAAGGTAGCCAGCACGGATCACGCTATCGTTACTACGACGTTACAAAGCTACTAAAAAATGAAGTGCTAGCCAATGAGACGCACGTTTCTCTCCACCTGCGGACTTGTAGCTGCGCATGCTTATGTCTAGTAGGAGGGCGTCCGTTGTGGTACCCCAAGACGCTCCTTCGATAGCTTCGCCCCTACGGTATCTAGTAAAGCGGGACCTGTGTGGCATATACGACTTTAAATTTGAGCTGGGCGAGCCACTTGCGGGGAAAAATATTTTTACTACCTTTGCTGGCGATAAAGTTTATGAGAAGACTCACACATATCGATATGCCGACGCGAATGACGGCTTTGCTATTGGGGCTAGTATACGTACTGGCTCTGATGGGACAAGCTATGCACCAGCATGACGTTAGAGCCTTCTCAGTGGTAAACTATGCTACCTCTCAGTCTGACACAGACGGTGAGGAGCATCATGAAGCTAGCTCGGAGGTCTATCTAGTCAACAACGTGACCTGCTCCGTCTGCGAGTTTCATCTCGGCATCACCGACCAGTGTGCCGTAGCACCTTCATTTGCAGTGGACGAGTGGGATGCCCCCGCTCCTGAGCTACAACCCGAAGCTGTACACCTAGCCCTGAGAGAGGGCAAAGCTCTAAGAGCCCCACCAGTGAGATACTGCTAGCCACACTCCTGTCGACTATGTGGCTACAAGCGGACTAGCTCTACGCTTATACTCCGCTTGCTGTGCTGACCTTGGCTGACAGCCCAAGGTGTGAGTGACCATGATGTCGCTCTCCTCTTCCCTAGCATAGCTAGACCATACCTTTGTGACGCAATCCTATTACGTACGCCTGCTCCTCCGCTGTGTGTGAGCTAAGCTATCGGTGTAGTGGTGCGCACGATCACCTTACATTCACTGGTTAACAACACTCTTGCGATGTATTGTCGATACATTTGCTATCTATTACTATATCTCATCCCGACGGTCGCTCTAGCTGAGTCGTCCGCCTTGAGACCTGATAGTGTCGCACTGGAGCCTCATACATTTGACGAGACGCTTCAGACAGTAGAGGTGCGAGCTAATAGCAAGCGGCTCCAGACCATGCGTATCGGTCAGACGATTGAGTGGCTTGACAGCACCTATCTGACGCAGCACTTTACGGGCAACTTTGCAGCGACGCTGAGCACGCTGCCTGGGGTCAATGTGATCACGATCGGATCTGGCTACGGTAAGCCAGTGATCCGTGGTCTAGGCTTCAACCGCATCGCTTACGTTGATGGCGGACTCAAGCAGGAGGGGCAGCAGTGGGGTGCCGACCATGGGCTGGAGGTGGACGCCTTCGACCAAGATCCTGTTCAGGTAATCAAGGGAGCTGGCTCTCTACTCTACGGTAGTGACGCCCTAGGGGGAGTCATCGTGAGGCAGCCGGCAGCGACTCCTCACAAGCAAGGCCTCTACGGCTCCTATACCATGATGGGGCAAAGCAGTACCATGGGCGGTGGCGGCAGTCTCATGATGGGTTACCTATACGGAGCGCACCACATCCGCTTACGTATGAGCGGTCAGTATCATGGCGACCGCAATGTGACGGCAGACAGCATCACCTACCTCACGCGCTGGATACCTATATATAATCGTAGGTTGAAAAACAGTGCCACACAGACCTACGCCTCGCAACTACGCTACGAATGGCTCGGAGAGCAGGTCAAAGCTTCGCTGCAAGCTTCTGTCAATGGCGAGCGCAGTGGCTTCTTCCCAGGAGCGCATGGCGTGCCAGACCTCAAGCGTGTACTGCCTGACAAGAACCGATACAACATCGAGCTACCTTACAGCACAGTGCGTCAGATCTCTACACAGGGTAGCCTGCAGTGGCGAGTCTCTCCGCAGTGGCAGTTGGTCGGCGAGCTAGGCTGGCAGCAGAACTTGCGCCGTGAGCTTAGTGCCTTCCACACCCACTACGGGACGATGCCACGACCCGAGCAGGACGCTGACTTGGAGTTTGAGTTTGACCTCAAGACCATCTCAGCACGCTTACAGGCAAACTACTACGCCCCGTGGGGTGGCAAGTGGACCTTAGCCACTGATGGACAGTACCAGTGGCACAAGCGGAGAGGCTACGGCTTCCTCCTGCCAGACTACCAGCGGGCGACGAGCGGCGTGAGCCTGACCTATCAGGGCCGCATAGCCCAGGGGCTACACCTCACCAGTGGTCTGCGCTACGATCTAGGCTACATAGCGATGAGTCCCTACCACGACCCCTACCTAGCTGACTACCTCCAGGAGCGTGGCGAGTCATCGGCAACCTTGGCGCAGTACTACTACAGCAGTCAGGAAGGCGAGCGGAAGTGGCACGACCTATCGGGGAGTGTCGGCTTAGCTTGGCAGATCAATCGTTATTGGCTCTGGAAGGTTAATCTAGGCAAAAGCTTTCGCCTACCAGGCATCTACGAGCTTGCAGCAAACGGCATCCACCACGGCACCTTTCGCCATGAGGTGGGCGACCCATCGCTAGGCAGTGAGCAAGGGTGGCTACTAGATAGCGAAGTGGGCTTTCACAATGACCTGTGGAGCTGTACAGTCTCTCCCTTTGTGACCTACTTTACCAACTACATCTACCTGCAGCCCTCGGGTGAGTGGTCTATACTGCCCCACTCGGGACAGATATACCGCTACCAGTCCACACGGGCGCTCTTCACAGGAGTCGAGCTGGAGGGCACTTGGCATCTGCATCCGCAGTGGGACTACCACCTGCAGGGTGACTACGTCTACACCTACAATGTGGCAGACGGCTTAGCTCTCCCCTACTCGCCACCAGCACGCTTGAGCCACGACTTGACCTGGCACCCTACCCACTGGGCGCTCTCGCTCAAGCATCGCCTCATCGCACCTCAGCATCGCATAGCGCGCAATGAGGAGCCAACACCTGGCACAGCGACGCTACTAGACCTAGCTGTGACCTACGACGGACAGATCAGACAGAGCAACTACCGCATCTCTCTAGCTATCCAAAACATCTTGAACAGCCGCTACTATGACCACATGAGTTACTACAGGCGAGTCAATCTCCCTGAGGCTGGACGAAACCTATTGCTAACAATCAATCTATCATTCTAATCTTCAATACTATGATGAAAAGATCAATCTTCACATCAATCACGCTCCTCAGTTGTCTCGCTTTGGCGACAGCCTTCACCGCATGTAAAGAGGAGCCCAAGAATCAACCAACTGTCGACACGACAAAGCCTGTCATCGAGCTCATCGAGCCCGAAGACAATGACTCACTTCGCATCGGAGATGCGCATGGCGTACACTTCGAGATGAAGCTCTCGGACAACGACCTCGTCAAGTCGTACAAGATCGACGTCCACAACAACTTCGACGGGCACTCGCACACCCGCGATCTACGTCACGGTGATGACCAGACGAAGCCTTTTAGCTTCAATAAGGAGTACAGCGTCAACCAGCGCAATGCCTCTATCCACCACCACGACATCAAGATACCCGCCGATGCGACACCAGGTGAGTATCACCTCCTCGTCTACTGCGTGGATCGCTCAGGCAATGAGTCGATGGTGGCTCGCACCGTCATCCTCTCCAAGGACGCTCCTGATGATCATCACCACGACCATGACCACGATCATGACCATGGCCACGATCATGACCACGATCATAACCACGAATAAGATCGGGCAAAAGAGATATCTCAATTCGTCCACATCTAGCGATAGACGATAAGACTCTCCACTGGGAGTACACATCCTCTAAGCCGATAGCGACGAATTGAAGAGACAATAATTTGTTTAGTGTATGTGATAGGGAGGGGTGTTACCGTGAGGGTAGCGCCCCTCTCGCCTTTTTCACGGCTACCTGATGCCCTCCCCCTGTCGTATAAAGGAGACTATTGACTTTTGCAACAGTCTCCGTATAGGTGGGCTGACAGAATCGAAGCGGACTCAACCACTATCTCTGAGTGATTGAGTCCGCTCTGTGTGAGGTCTCTGTCCTATCTAGACAGAGATACCTTAATGCTCCTCAAGAGGAGCCTGTTACTTCGTGCGACTGATGATTACCTTCTTACCTCCGATGATGTAGATACCTTCAGGTAGCTCGTCAACTGGGGTAAAGAGGCGGATACCCTCGAGTGTGTATACCGTATCATCCGTACTATCGGGACGCAGGACGATCTCCGTAGCTAGTTGCTGCTCTGTAATCTCCATCTTGCTGTCTGTGATACGCCAACCCTTAGCCTTAGCCGCCTTGAGATGCTCGGCGGTTATTTCGTTCGTCTCGCCTATCCCCTTGAAGGTATTGAAGAGACGTAGCTCACCCTTGTTAGTTTCAGCAGAGCGGTCGGGCAGTTGAGCGATTAGTTGCGACACGAGGTCTGCTTTCACTTCATTGTTGCTACAGTCCAGTAGAGAGAGACGAGGGGTCTTTAGGACAGGAGCTACCACCTTATTCCTAGGGTAAGCGAGAGACTCGAGCTTGTCGTAATCTGCCGTGGTCTCAATCTTTGTCCACTCGCCATCGGGGATGCTTAGGGAGGAGACATCGCCTGAGAGGGTGACAGTCTGTGCCGTTAGGGTGAACTTGCCAGCCGCATTGGCAGCAGTAATCTCAGCAACGGATAGTCCCGTCACTTTGACTGGACGACCATCAACTAGCTTTGCGTCTATTGTCACTTCGCTACCTACAGCCTTGTCCGTGACGAGGGTGATGACATTGACCTTGGGGACGATCTCAGACTCCTTGCCTTCGTTATCACGTTGCATTACCTTCCAGTTGAGTGCATTGGCAGCAGCGATGTCTGCCGAGCTGTATGTGGGCGTAAGGTCTCCCTCGGCAGTAGAGGCTAAGGTGATAACTCCGGGTGTCTCCTCTTTCGTACGATTAGGTAGGTGCGACAAGGTAAAAGCGGAGCCCTCCTTATCAAACGGATTATCGAAACAGACCACAGCTTCGAGCTTTTCGAAAGTAGAGAGATCCAGCTTGGTCAGCTTATTACCTGAGATAATTAGCGACCGAAGCTCTTTGTTGTCCTTTGACTCAAAAGCGGTGATCTGCTGATCTGGAAGAACGAGACTCAGCACATTACCCACGAGCGTTATATCCTGTGCCGTGACGATGGCATTCTTCTTTGTAGTACTCTCACTCGGAGAGAGTAACTTAAGTCCACGTACACTTATAGGGTTAGAAGGATTTGTGAGGATAAAGAAGTCCTCTCCGACCTTCTTGTCCGTGGTAAAGGTTATCTGATCGTAAGAGGTACCAGTGGGCTTGAGTTCTTCGAGGCTACCACTTGAGAGCCGACGATAGACGACCCAGCCACGACTCTTGGCGAGGAAGAGGTCTGTATCGCTGTAGCTGTTCTTTTGAGCTTCAGTAGAGGTTTCGTCTACGAAGTAGATTTTGCCTGGTTCCTGCGCTGAGGTACGATCTGGCAGTGTAGACATCAGTCGTGTAGTTGCTTCACCCCGTATGCCATTACCGTAGCACTCTACGAGTTTCAAGGACGAGCACTCCGATAGCCCCAGCTCCTTGACCCTACCTTTAATGCAGACTAAGCGTGTTAGGCTACGATTCTTACCTAGATTGATACTGGTGATGTTATTCTGCTCCTGCACCTTGAAGAGCTTGACATTGCCTCCGATGGTGACTGACCTCTGCATTATGGTATAAGGAGTGAATTTATCTCCGCTCTCAATGACAGGATTTCCTTCTATATTTGAGATGAGCGGGATCTTTTCACTCTCTCCGATGAGGCAGAGACTCAGCGTCTGACTGACTGCGGGATCAACTCCGATAGTGATCTCGTCTGGATAAAGTTCTAAGACACTTGACCCTACAGTGGTAGTAACGTGCCACCCCTTAGCATTGGCATCTCGGATGTCTTGAATAGTCCAGTAAGCATGGTCTGTCTTTTTATCTGCACGATAGAAGTTGAGCTTCCCCTCCTTTACCTTGGGTAGTGACCCTATAAACTGAGTCAGATATTGACTCTTAAGACCTGTACCAGGGATGGATATATACTTCAACTTATTACACCCAGAGAGGTTGAGGCTTGTGAGCGAAGGGTTATTAACGCAATACAGCTCCTCCAGAGTCGTATGGTTAGGCGCAGAGAGGCCGGTTATCTTTTGGTCGTTGTGTATAGCAATGCGCGAGAGCTGTCCCTTGATAGTGACAGTCTGTGCCGTGAGCTTGACCGGCGATAAGCTGTACACAAACGACGCGCTCGCAGGGACACTCTCAAGGCCCTCGACCTTGAGCTGACCTTGGTACTGAAGGTTTATTTTGATGGTTTCACCGACCGCCTTACTTGTCGTAAAGGTCAGCACATCATTCGTTGCAGTCTGAGCCACACTACCTAGCGGTATCAGTGCAAGGAGCAGGCTGTAGAGGAATAATAGATTTCGTTGCATAAAAGTCTTATGAGATTGTTGAAAAAGCCCACGAGCTGACTTAGGACGACCAGATTGAGTT
>OLQA01001349.1_pt1 | contig 21919 bp, 24 predicted proteins | sample 1673151 | NCBI WGS metagenome assembly OLQA01 (sample SAMEA3136760, study PRJEB25190) | human gut metagenome | biome: human gut; feature: human-associated habitat; material: faeces | place: Austria | collected 2013 | reverse complement strand
CCCCTTAAATTCTTGGAGAGCAAATTCACCTAACCCCATCCAAATTTATTGCGCCAATAGAACACAATCTATTTTATCCATTTATCATCTTCGTAATCGTATTTATAACCATATACAATTAGAAACGCATTCACCATTTGAAAATAAGTCTTTTCATCATTCATACTTCTTATTTCTTCAAGTTGTAGAGCCTTAGTAAATGAATCCAAAGTATATTCCTTTTGAAACTTTAAACCTTGTTCAAAAGAATCATAATAATGTAAATTATTTTCAATTATATCAAATGCCTTACTAAGCATTATTTTGATTGTAGGCAAAATCAAACAATCAAATGCCAATGAGTTTTGTTGATATAACTCATTTGCCGCATCATAAAATTGTTTAAGAAAATCAAGGGCTCCACCAGCACCAATACCACCAAGTGTGTCAACTAAAAATTCAAGATGATCAAATTCATAACCATAGTCATTTAATTCAAAGATTTTCGCATCTACAGGATTAAAGTTAGTCTTTAATACACCATCATCAAAATAATAGGACATCCCTATAACACGAGTGTACTTATCATTAAATTGTTCATTTTTAAAGCATAAGTATACGTTTAAAGGTACCTCAATTCCTAAAGGATCAAATACATCCCTTGCAGTAGTTGTTTCATTTATTAATGTGATTCCTTCATAAATCAACGAATATTCAACACCATTTTCAGTTTCTGAATTTTGATAAACAACAACTCTCATCTCTTTTGACATAGATATTATAAAGCTCCTTCTTTAGTTTCTTCATTATAAATACGCACAAATTCCTTATATTCACTCGAATCTTTAGACATAGGTGCTTTGATTACAGTATTTTCATAAAGCGCAAAATTCGTATGAATGATATTCTTACTCTTATCCCATACATTCAATCCTGCAATTTTAATTTCAGCAGACTTAAACTCATTTTGAATCGCATCCACCACTTGTTTCATAGAATGACCTGTATCTACAGAATCATCCACAACTAAAATATGATCAAAAGATTGTCCCTTTAACTTTTTTAAGCTTTCATGAAAATGAATCTTTCTTTCCGTATTCTTATCATGTGTATTTGATTTTAATTCAATACTAATCAAGAAATTACGTACAAAATTAGGCATTAAAGAAATAACAGGCCCAACAATCTCCTTTAATTTATTTCCCTCACGCGTTGCACTAATTCCTACCATTGGTACTTCAAAGACTTCACTCATCTCTTTACCAATCAAATAACCTGCTCTAGCTACATAAATCACTAAATCTGGACAATACGTTTTCTTTAATTCTTTAGCCCATTCATTACATTCACTTTTTAATTTTTCTATTGATAACTCTGTATATTTCATTGAAGTTCCCCTTTACAATCATTTTAATTAACTTAGCACATTTAGTCACTTTATGAGCCAACTTTATACATGGCTTTGTATGAAATGTACAACTCTTAATAACACTCTTAAATTCAGAACTATTAGAAGGAATAGAATCCACTTCCATATAGTTTCTACCAATTTCCATTAAAGTATGTGCATCTGAACCTACTACTTTTACTAAGCCATACTTATCGGCTATTTTATTCTGCATGACTGAATAATTCTCATTCACATTTCTACCATTATAACATTCAATACAATCAATACGATGTGAATTCAAACAAATACAATCCTCATCCAATACAGTTTTAGACCTCTTCTCATCATAAGGATGTGGTACATAGACTACACCACCCTGACCTATAATACGATCTATTGTTTCATCACAAGATAAACCAGCTGGTATTTCTTCATTTAAATAAAGTCCTATAATTTCTCCTGAAGATGTCATGATTTCTTCTCCAACAATCACAAAAACTTTATTCTTTCTTTTTAAACAATATTCCTTAAACCTTAATGCACCCAAGATATTATTATGTTCACAAATCGCAATCGCATCAATATGACACAAACGACACTTCATATACAACAGTGAATGTAAAAGTAGACTGTCTTTTGAATATCTTGTATGGCAATGTGTTTCTAAACGAATCATAAGTAAATTTTCTCCATATGCAATATAATACCATACGAACACAAAATAAAAAAACCTTCCATTTTCTGGAAGGTATAATAATTATCCTAAAATTGTAGATATTACAGTAAATGTAGCTGCATCTACAACTGCTGTAGTAGTAACATCATTTAATACAAATGTGACTGTATATTGGTTTGTATTTGAATCTAAAGAACAAGTAATATTAGATACATCATCTTGTACTAATCCAGAATTTGCCAATGCTGAATTGATAGCCTGTTGTTGACCTTCATCAAATGAAGTTGAAGACTTTTCTTCTTTTTTTGTAGTTTCTTCTTTAACTGGTTCTTCAACCTTTTCCGTTTCAGCAGTCTCTTCTTTAGCTCCACGCTTAAAACTACGTTCTTTTATAATCCCATCTTTACCAATCTTATATTCATAAGATCCACCATTCGTATTAAATGAAACAATATATGAACCTTTTTGTTCTTTGATTGATACATTTTCACATTCACTTTTCGTGGCATTCGCATCATCTCTAGCTACTTCTAGAATATCATCTTTTGTGATTTCAAAGCCTGACTTACCACAGCCTGTTAGAAGTAGACCAAAAGCTGTAAGGAATATTAAACTATTTCTTTTTACCATCATCGTCTCCTCCATAACCATATCCATATCCGTAGCCATAATGGCTTTCATCACTCATATCCACTTTATTTAATACAACACCAATTACGTGTCCACCATTACGTTTTAAGTCATTAATAGCAGTTTTTACTCTTCGTTTATCTGAAGATTTCGCATCCACTACATATAATACGCCATCACTCACATTACTCAATGGAATTGTATCACTAGCTACAGCCATTGGCGGTGAGTCTATAATAATATATCCAAATTCTTTACGAGCTTGTTCTAAAAAGCGTCCCATTCTTTTAGATCCCAATACTTCACTAGGATTAGGTACTCTATGACCTGCTGTAATAACAGTCAATGTTTGACCACCATCATATTGAACTTGTTGAACACCCTCATAAGAATTAATACTAAGTCCTTCTTGAAATTCGGAAATAATATTTGTAAGTCCAGAACGATTTGAAATATGCAACGTTTTATGAACCGATGCATTTCTTAAATCACAATCAATTAATAATACATTTTTATATTTAGCTGCCATAATACGAGCCAAGTTACAAGCAATTGTACTCTTTCCTTCATTTGGAACTGTACTTACACAAGTAATAACCTGCATAGCCTCATCCATTTGACTAAACTCAATATTTGTACGCAACCCACGATAAATCTCATCTACATCAAACTGATTTCTCTTTTTCTTTGCCATTTCTATCTCCTAAAGAAACTAAAACGCTTCTTTTTCTTTACAACCTCAATATTTAATATATCCATATCGCTCAAAATACGCTTAGGATTCTCAAAAAATAATATATCCGCATTCTCAGATCCAATACGCTTACTTACTACAGAATACGCATCACTCAATTTAGAAATACGATGCCCACTTGCTCTATGTGTATCTGTACCAATCACATCACAATATCCATCATCTAATAAAGATAAAGCATTTGATTGAATTGTCTTTCCATGCATTCCTAAAATAGAAGTACGATTAATTTGTAGAACACAACCCATATCAATCCAGTTATCAATAATCGAATAATCAAGTCCTGAATGAAAATAACGCTCAATATGCGCAATCACAGGAACAAAACCCTTTACCTTCAATTCATACAAACAATCATCTCTATAATCAATTGAATGAATGTCACGAAGAACATTATATTCCACAAGCATATATCTAGATCCATTTAGTGTAGGATATAAATCCATATCCAACCCATCAATAAACTCACTATTCATCATGACTTCTCCACCACAATAAATTGGAATCGGACTCATTTCTTTTAATTCCATTTGACGAGAAACAATCTCATTATAAATAGAAACATCTAATTGTCCAGGAATAAAGTGTGGTGTACTACAAATTCCGACAAAACCATCAGCCTTAGCAGATTCTAACGCACTTTGAGCATCCTCAATAGATGGCATACCATCATCAATACCCCAAGCGATATGTGAGTGAATATCTATAAACTTAGCCATTATAATTCAGGAATCTCGCAGAAAACAGGAATACCCAAATATTTTTCTGCCTCTTCTTTCGTACGCAAACGATTGTCAAATAAGAATCTTAATACCGCATAACCAACACCAATGACACCACCAACTAAAGTAGCCAACATTGTGTTCATCTTAATATTAGGTCCACTAGGTACATAAGATAATTTAGCCTTATCTACAACCTCAATATTACGAACATTCAAATTCTTCTGCATAGTTTTAGTAAAAGTACTTACTGTACCATTAGCGATATCCTTAGATAACTTAGGATCTGTAGTTGTAGCCGTAATCGTAATGATTTCAGTATTCGCTTCATTCGTTACTGTAATACACTTTTTAACGCTTGCCGCATTTTCCATACCAACATCCTTAGCTACCTCAGACATAATGTTATTCTGCGTTAATAAATTAACAGCATTCGTAACCAACTTACTATTGGCCATCTGTGAATTATAATCCAAAGATCCACTCTCACTAATTTGTGGAGTTAAATAAATCGATGTACTAGCCGTATATGTTGGAGCAATCAATAACTTAGTTCCAAAGAAACCACCGACTCCAAACAATATACATAATACGATAATCAATTTAATATATTTCAAAACAGCACGAAATAATTCTAATAAATCAATCTCTTCCATTTCATCTAGATCATTACTAGGCATACGATCTAATCTACTCTTTGCCATAAAAGCCCTCCCTTTTCATTCATAAGACATACTCATTAAATATAACATAATTGAAAATGAGTTTCATTAATTCACTAGAAAAAAAACTAAAAAATTGAATTTTTTAGCTTTTATTTAACATAAGTTAATCTCTTCTAAACAAATCACGAGTATATATTTTATCTTGTATATCATCTAAGCAACACAAAATAATTTAACATCTGAATTGGTTTCTTAATAATCTTGTAGTATATACTGATCAATAAACTAAACTACTAACTTTTCGGACCCCTTATACCATTCTCTTTTTAAATTTTCATTATCTGGAAGTCTTATAACTAAATAATCTGATTGATGACCTAACATTTCATAATACAAATATTTTAAAACTTCTTTTAAAAATACTTTTGTTTTATCTAAATTGGTAATACAACAATCATAACCATCAAATATAACTTTTGATATTGGAATAAGATATTCAAAACAATAATAATTACTGTTACTTATATAATCATCTATCATCTTATCAATATTTAGTAGCTTAAATATCTCATATAAAATTTCAGGCCCTCTCGATAAAGTTAAATAATAAACGTTTTTTTCCAAACCTTCTCTAAATGCAAAACCATTAATACAGTAATCTGTTTCTAATCTAAACTCAATATTACCATTATAATCTTCATATTTTGCATCGCTAATATTCAATACAACATTCTTATATAATAAATTAATTTTATTATTGCATTTTTCAAACGATACATTGTATTGTTTAAAAAATTCAGTCATAACAGATTTTTTAAGTAATAAATTTCTCAAGTTATCATTTTCAAATAAATTAGAATTATTTAATCTTCTAGACAAATGAAACATTTGTATGAATTCTAATTCTGTTGTTACCCTTTTTTCAACAATCTTTCTTATCTCATCATCGATATCATCACTGCATAAAATCTGATCAATAATTTTATTGTAATCATCGTGTGACAAATCAAGAAAATTCATCACCGAATTTTTCAAAAAACAATACGATTTAGCGTTTAAATATTTCATATTCTACAATCTCCAATAATAGTAATGTTATTAAGTATAAACATTCTTTACAAAGTGTATCATTTTAATTAACGATATAAAACACTATTATAATTTAATACATGTTTTTCAATCTAAGTAGTACGTACTATAGCTTTTCTGTTTTATCCATTCCTTAAGTTTCTCTTTGCATGACAAAAAGAGCACTGTAGCGATTTAAATATTTTGAAGTTCTTGTCATAAGTGTAGTCTCTCTTTCGTTTACACTTATACAATAAACTTTAAGTAGACATCATTAATGTCGAATATATTAACAAATCACCAATGTATCTGTTAAGCCTAATTGTAATAACTCATTCGTATCGTATTCATCAAATGTTTTTGTATCTAGCAACTCTGTAGATTCATCTATTTTTAAATTAAATTCTGTACACATGTTTCATTACCTCACTTACAGGTAAATTGTACAAGCCTATTTGACATTAATGATGTCAATATCCCTTTTTATTAAATGTGACTTTTATTTAAAAATATATTGAAAATCTTTTTGAAAATAAAAATAAAAATAATGTACAAAGAAGCTCCAAATAATGCCAACCCCACAATGTTAAAAAAAGAAGCTTCAATAAATGGTGAAATTGATTTTAAAATTATAAACATAGTTAACCCAGATATAAAATACGTTGTGGTTCCAGAAAATAATTCTTCTAATCTAATGTAATGTCTAGCATAAAGCAATTGTATACCGAAACCAACTGACTCTGCCATTACACTTGCTATACATACTCCATAAAGTCCAAACATTGGTGTAAGTGTTAAATTTAACATTAAGTTGAGTCCTGCTGCTATTACTATTGAATTAGTATATTTTCTCTGTTGACCTAAAGGAATTAAAAATTCAATAGAAATAAGGTTAGCTCCACTCACCATTAAAATAATTGGCGAACACAACATCAAAACATCTGTAACTTGTATATAATTCTCTGGCAAATACCAAGTGACAAATAATTTAGCACAAGCCAACAAACCCCAAAAAAACAAAAATGAAATGAAACAAATTACATGGCAACTCATTTTCATATACCTATATACTTCATCCTGACTATTTCTTTTTATGCAATTAGAAATACGTGGAGACATAACTTTACAAAATGATGGAACTATCGCATAAAATAATTGTAATAAAACTTGTCCTTGTGTATATATAGCAGTTTGTGTATAAGTTGAAAATATTCCTAGAACAGTTTTATCCAATAATGTATAAATACTACTAGCAATTTGTGGTAAAAGTAATGAAATTGCTTCAGTAATATATAATTTATCTATAGTTTTAATAATTTTAAAATTCACACATTTTTTTAATGCAAAATACCACATATACACATTCATAATAATTTGAGGTATATATAATGTTAGAACATAGACATAAATATCATTATCTCTTTTTACACATGTAATTAAAAGAATGAACCCTACTATTCTAATAAAAACATTCCTAATTGTTACTGATTTAAAATCTTCTAAACCAATAAATAACCATGATATATCAAACATATATGCTAACAAATATATTATATAAAACAATGCTAACTTATATTTGAAAAAAATTAAAACATATAAAACATATAATGTTATGACAAAAGCATGCGAAATAAACTGAATTTTGTATATTGAAAAAAAAGTGTTACTTAATTTATCCTTATCTCCGAGACATTTTGCTATTTCTCTAGGTCCGAGAAGAGTGATGCCTAACATGCCTATTAATTCAAAATACGAACAATTCGCTTGTACAACCGAATTTAATCCTATTAATTCTTGATTCAAAATTCTAGTTATATAAGGCACTGTAACAATCGGTAAAATTAAAGCCAAGATTTGATATATTAAAGTATAAGAAAAATTCTTAAACACATCTTTAAAAGTTAATAAATAATTTAGATATTTTTTCAAATAGTTCACCACTTCCCTTTTGTGTATCAAATAATATAAGCACAGATCTTAAATGAATTAATATTCACTTACGTTCTAATTTCAACACATCTATCTAATAAATAGCGATTTATAATAAAGAAACCACAATTATATGCCCATATTAAAGAATTGAATCTTAAAATATTATACAGGTATTAAATTTTAAAAATAAGTCTGTTCATTTCAAAGGCCGGAATAAATACTGTGTTTAAATAATCATGGATAATGAATAAATATAATGAAAACAAGCATACTATAACAATGTTTAAAAGAACAATATTTGAATCATTCCATATTAATGCGTTTCTTAAATTATGTTTCTTAATATTAAATCCCTGCTGACACATATAAGAAACACAAATATAATTTAAGAAAAAAACATTTCTGTACAGTCGTAAAAATTCAAACGAATGATAAATTACTGGAATAGTTAAAACCATTAAAATGTTTATTTTATAAATATTATTAATCCATTTCTCATTTCGATGTTTGTTTGAAATATAATACACGATTACAATATTGATAATAAAGTAAATAATAATAACAATCAAACTAAAAACACTGATCTTCTCATTAAAATAGAAGTCTGTTTTATCTATATTGGTTAATGCACTAATAATTTCTTGTATATATTTAAATACGACAACTTCTATAAAGAATAACATTGGAGCTATATATTTAATATTTTTTTTATTAATAAATTTAATTAATAAAAAAACTAAATAAAAGACAAACGTCACGTGCAGTAATGATGCGATCAAATCATATATACAAAACAATAAACATGATTTCACTTTGTTTCCATCTTTTATTAAAAATGAACATCCTTTAATTAGAAAAGTCATTGCTAAAAAGTTCCTAATTTGAGTTATATCCATTAAATATGGGTATAAAAAATATAACACAAATAAAATATTCTTGTTTATTAAAAATTTATTTGCTGCTGAAAATAAATTGTAAAATCCAAGTAAGGTCATAAAAATCAATAATTCTTTATAAGACAAACCAAACTTTGTAAAAATGTAACACATTGTTTTAAATAATCCATTATTAGAAAATAATGTAGAAAAACTAATATTATTACCATATAATGTATAATAAAGTTCATATGTAGAATAGTCTGCATTACCATAGCTATATGCCATTAGCATAATCATATAAAGTAGTAATAATATGCAACAAAACTTTGATTTATTCTCAAATAAAGATAAAATAATTAGAATCAATCCAATAATATATAATAACATAACTATTTATCTAAACCTTATAACCTTACACTGTTCCCCATATAATATGAAGCCTAAAACGTAAATTTCCATAAAATGTACTCGCACTAATATCTTTGTCAAAAAATAACTTCATTCTATTATTTAAACTATTTTTATAATTAACAATTTCTAAAACTTTATTTCTTGTTTCAAAATCCATATATTTCGAAAAACAATTATTAAAGTTTGTAGCATTTAAATATCGAGGTTGCAAGCTTTTATTAAATAATCTTTTTACTCGTTCTTTAAAAACTTTAAATCTATTCTGTTCTAAATAAGTCCCGACAACATTATTTCCATGTTGTCGATATGAAATATGTGCAGTTTCATCATATATTGTATTTCCTAATAATTTACACAACATATATACCCATGTATCATGCATTGTGCAATAATCTGGAATATTTTCCTTTAAAATATTTAGTGCACATCTATTAAAAACTGCAGTACATCCAGTACATAAATTTTCAGTTAATGCGGAGTATTTGTTATTGTTAAATAGAACTCTATTATGTGATAATCTATAAAATTTTAAATTTTGGTCAACAATTCTCAAATTAGAATAATATAGATTAGGTGTATTTGCACTTAAGCTTTTTAATTTTTCAATTGCGCAAGACAATTTATCATCATCCCATACATCATCTTGATCACAAAAAGCATAAAAATCTGACTCTGGCGCACAGCAAACTAGATTTAAAAAAGATTTAGCAGGGCCTAAATTACCATTTTTGTAATATTCAAAATTTTTAAACTTATTATCATATTCATCCAAAATTTCAAGTGTCTTATCATTAGAGCCATCATCTCTAACTAAAATTCTAACATCTACTTTTTTTTGATTCAAAACACTATCTAATTGTTCTCTTAAATATTTTTCTCCATTATACGTCGATAACAAAACTGTAACACTATTCATTTATATACCATTCCTTTTACATATATAATTATTTCATATTTATAAAAAAATTTGAAAATTATAAATAAAACTTAATAACTTTTTTTTATATCCGATGAACAAATTCCGGGTGTCCTCTTTAAATGTACAATATCTTTTCCATTATCACAACACCATTGTTCAGCTTTTTTAAATCTTTCTCCGGTATGATCTTCACCTAAAGCTAAAATATCAAAATCAATTTTTTCTAACATTTTCTCATCTAAAACATCGTACATAATTACTTTATCAACTATTTTTAAAGCTTCTACCATTTCTATACGCTCTTCATTTGAATACATGATTTTCGCATTTGGTTTGAATTTTAATATAAATTTTTCATCTTGTACAGCAACTATTAAATAATCTGCATATTTTTTACATTGTTTAAACAATCTTAAATGTCCAAGATGTAAATAGTCAAAAACACCAAAAGTTAATATTTTTTTCATATAAACCTCACTCTTTCATACCATTATTATACCAATCTATAGCTTTTTCATAATCATTAAAAGTATCAATATCTTTTGCTCTAACTTTCAAACATTTTAAAGGTAAAGCTGTACTTAGAATTTCATACAAATAATCTCCTTCTTTTCCAAGATTATTTGATTTTACTTTCAATAATCCAGTCCATTCATAATTTCCTTTTTTATTATCAAAATTAATAATTTTTTGATTCATCATATTAACAAAGACAGGATTGTCTGAATTGATTTCATTAATGCCTAAACACTCATCAGGAAATTCCATAAATTTTTTGAAATCCTCTGGATTAATTAGTAAATCACCATCAATCTCAACAATATATTCCCGTCCATATGGTAATGCTTTATTAAAACTTTCAACAATTCCACTATTCGTAAAGTTGTAATTAAACACAAACATAATATCTTTTCGATACTCATTTACAACTTCAATCACTTTATCAGCTTGATATCCAACAACGATTCGTATATCGGTATAATCTTTTAACAATTTCAAAATTTGAATTATTAATGGCACTCCATCAATAGTTATTAAAGCTTTTGTTGAACCTATACCAAGTCGAGTCCCCATACCTGCACAACAAATAATAACCGTGATTTTATCATTATCCATAATCAATCCACCCTCTACAATAGTTTAGTTAAAAACTCTGAACACTTTTTTTCATCATAAAAAGCATAATCAATATTTCTAAGCAATGAAGGTGCAATAGGCCTTACACCTCCAAAACCAATTGAGATATCAGCAAGTCTAGCCATTCCAGAGTCATTATCACCATCACCAATTACAACCATTGGTTGAACAAATTGTTTTGCAATTAACTCTTTATCAGCTACACTAACTACATTAGTAATATAATTATCTTGTACATTTGCTTTTGAACAGAATAAATGATCTTTCATACAAATTTTTTCCATTAATTCTGATATCCACACATCTAAATTGCCTGTAATAACATAACAACGATGCGAATTGGTTTTTATAAATTCAACTATATTCTGATTTAAAGGTATATCGTTAACAATATTTCTTACCTTTGATACTTCAATATTACTTAATATATCCACTCTTTTTAAAAAACTGGTCTTAAATGGAATTTCCCCTCTCATCGTAGCTTCAGTTAGTTCTCTCATTTCTGCACTTTTTCCAATTTCCTCAGAAATTGTCGGTAAAATTTCAGATTTAGTTATTGTAGAATCTAAATCAAACAAAAATATATAATCACTCAAAATAATTACCTCCTCGCAATATTTTTTATATTAATTTAGATTCGTCAGAAAAATCATTGTAAATAATACTACTACTTATTTTCCAATCTTGAGTATGCTTATTTATTGGCTTCTTATCCTCCGTTGGAGGAATCATATAATCATTCCCAAATTGAATTTGTAAATATTTTTTATTATCATTAGGAACTTTTAACTTGACATTTTCAAATTCTACATATCTGCCCGGTATCATTATATCCTTTGAAAATAATGCTCTTGAAAACTGTCTTGTATCTATAAAACCATGTGTAAATTTTGTATCACTATCCTGATACTTATAAGTTTCTTTCAACCCCTTATTTAATATCAATTTCATAGGTAGAAACTTAATTATATTTAACATCACTAAATCTTTTATTCCTTTCGATTTATATCCACGTGCTTGTAAGCCTTTTAATACTACTAGTTCAGACCATATATATTGCTTAAATTGTAAAAATCTATTACTTGGGCAGTTATGCAATATAAAAATATCTACAAATAAACCCTGATGCATTTTCCAGTTTATATAAGAATTTTCAATAATCCGAGAGTTATTTAAACGAACTTTCGCCATTGTAACAAATGATTTATCCTTGGAATAGTTTTTTCCCCATTCTTGTAAATAATACTTTTCTTTATCTCCATATTTTTCGAATTTACATCTGAATTTATTAAAATCCTTTTCTGTCATGTATATATCTATATCATCATCCCAGGGTATAAAGCCTTTATGTCTTTCTGCACCCAAAGCCGATCCAGCCATCAAACAATAATCAATATCATATCTGTTACAAAACAAATCAATATCAACCATAATTTCTAATAACTTTTCTTGTAAATCAATAATGCCATAATCATCATTTAAATCATTTCTCATATATTTCATAAACATCACCTTTATATTAATTACATTAAATAGAATCTTTTTAGAATATTTGTAGTTGAAATAGTATCATCACAAAGTTCAAAACCAGATTTCTTCACACCATTAATAGATGCTTTATTATCAGGTCGAATAATCATGTATATATTCAATGATGGATTACATTTTCCAATAAAATTCAATACATGTGGATAAATTCCCTGTCCTCTGTATTTGATATTTGTTTGACAAGGGCCAATTACTGCTTCACCTTTTTTTAAAAAGGGGTATTTAAAATTTTGCGGTATTAAATATGAACTATGAATAATTTCACCTTTTTCATTTTCTACGTAATATACTTTTGCTTTTCCAAATGTTAAAATAGATATATAAAATCTAAAAAATTTTTCATGAAAATTTTCCTGCTTGCACCCCCCCCCCGAAATAGAAAGACGCCATGGTTTTATATTAAATATTCTCACGTCATGCGTTTCCGTAAATTTTAAATTAAGCTTATCATCTCTATTTAATTTAAATAGTAAATAACGTTTTCCCATAAATGTTATTGCTCCCTTGCAAATTTTTTGAAGATTATACCTCTTAACCAGTTTGGCATTAAAACTTGTAAAATTAATCTTTCAAGTAAATTTATATAATATCTTTTAAATGTAATTAAATCGTTTTGTAACATATAATTTTGAATGCCACATTCACTTTTAAAATATTTTATTCCGCCTCTTCTTTGATACATTTCTTCTCCAACTCGAACAAAAACTAAAGATTCCGATAGATTTGCAAATTTTTTATTGGCTAATGCTAATCTTATCCATAAATAATAATCTTCATTCCAAAACCAATCCTGATAATTACCAACTTCTAATATATCAGATTTAACAAACATTACAGTCATATGATTAAAAGGACATCTGTTTTTCAAATATTTTTTCAAATTACAATCATCTAAAGGCACTATTCTTTTTCCCACAATATCATTAATATTTTCTGTAAATTCCTCTATTTGTCCACCAACAATAGAAATATTGAGATGATTATATAAGTAATCTAGTTGCTTTTCACATCGATCAGGTTTAGAACAATCATCTGTGTCCATACGTGCAACCAGTTCATTTCTACATTCTTTTAATCCAACATTTAATGCTAGACCTAATCCTAAATTTGTTTCATTTTTTACTCTGTGAAGCATAGGATACTCATCTAATACTGCATATAATTCATCAGTTAATGGCCCATCTTCAACTAAAACAATTTCATCAGGAGCAACTGTCTGATTTAACATTGAATCAATAGCAATTCTTAAATATTCTGGATTCTCTTTTTTATAAAGAGACATTAATACTGAATATTTTTTTTGTTCTGCTGATTCCTTTACAAGTTCTATTCGCTTTTCATCATTTTTTTTTTCAATTGTACAATTCAATATATCTTTTGCCTCTTTTTGTTTCATTTCATATTCATTAGAATCCACTTTTTCAGTTCTCAATAAATAATCACCAAGATCTTCTGCTGTAGCCATATCATCTTGAGTGATACCTTCTTGTTTGATGAATGCTTTCTTAACTGTATCTAGAATAATTTTTAAATCTTCTTTAAAAGTAACCTTCTCAATATATTTAAGATCCCAATTCATCTTGTCTTCCCAAGAAATCGCATTACGACCATTCACTTGTGCTAAACCACTTAGTCCAGGTTTAGCTGTATGTCTCATTCTTTGTTCTTTACTCATAAAGACCATGTCTCTTACAAGCTGTGGTCTTGGACCAATAACAGACATTGTACCATTTAAGATGTTAAATGCTTCTGGAAGTTCATCAAGACTTGTATTTCTTAACCATTTACCAAATTTAGTAAGTCTTACTTCATCTGGAAGTAAATTTCCATTTTCATCTCTTTCGTCAGTCATGGAACGGAATTTATACATTTTAAATACTGTTTCTTTGCCATCTGGGCCAACTAATCCTGGTCTATCCTGTGTAAATAAAACAGGAGAACCTAGTTTAGTACGAACAAGAACTGCTACACCTAAATAAATAGGACTAAATACAACAATTGCACCTGTAGCACACGTAACATCAATAGCTCTTTTTACATACTTCTCATAGAATCCCATTTCACGAGGTGAAATAGGATCAATCGATTCTGCTTTATACGTTGTTTTCTTTGCCTTATTCTTCATTACTGTTGCCGTTACTGCAGTAGTTACAACAGCTCCAGTAAGTAAACAACCTAATACTTTCTTTTTAGACACAACTCTCTCCCATTACTCAAAACAAGCTTTAATTACTTCAATAATTCGATTTTGTTGTTCTACTGTCATTTTGTTATCACTAGGTAAACATAATCCTCTATTAAAGATGTCCATACCTATATCTTGTGTTTCACCTTTAATATATGCATTTGTCTTAGCTCTATTGATTCCATCTTTATTAATAAATGGATTTAATCTATAAATCGGTTGCATATGCATTGGTTTCCAGATGGGTCTTCCTTCTGCATTGATTGACGCAATCGCTTCTAAGATTTCTGTTGGACAAGTTTTTCCTTGTTCTTTTGTATAAAGAACATCTTGTTCAGAACGAACTTGTTTAGTCATTGCATCTTTATCAATAATCAAACATGATAACCAGTAGTTTGGTTCACAATCTTCTGGAATTGGATTCATTTGTACTGGTAATCCCTTTAATCCTTCTTTGTATCTATAGTAAATTGCTTTCTTTTGTTGAATATGTTCATCAAGATAAGGTAATTGACCTCTTACTACACCTGCAACAACATTACTCATTCTGTAGTTATAACCTAATTCTTCATGTTGATACCAAGCTGCATTTTCCCTTGATTGAGTTGACCATTTTCTGACTTTATTAGCTGCTTCTAAATCATTAGTTAAGAAACATCCTCCACTAGATCCTGTAATGATTTTATTACCATTAAAAGATACAGTGTTGTATTTTCCAAATGTACCTGTTTCGATACCTTTATAAGTAGCTCCCATAGATTCTGCTGCATCCTCTACTAGAATGGCATTGTGTCTATTTACTACTTCCATAATTTCATCCATTTTACCTGGAGTTCCATATAGATGTGCTAACACAACGACTCTTACGTCTGGATAAATTTCAAAAGCTTTTTCTAATGCTTTTGCATCCATATTCCAAGTTTCTGCCTCTGTTTCAATAAATACGGGTTCTCCACCTTCATAAACAATGGGATTGACTGTCGCATCAAATGTCATGTCAGAACAGAAAACCTTTTTACCCTCTAAAGCACCGTGTCCTACTTTTGGCATACCATATGCTTCAATACCAGCTAGCTTCATAGATAAATGTAAAGATGCAGTACCACAAGATAAACCAACTGCATATTTACAACCAATCTTTTCACAAGTCATTGCTTCTACTTGATTAATATTTTCCCCTACAGTAGACATCCAATTTGTTTCATAAGCTTGTGTCATATACTTTAATTCTTCACCATGCATAGTTGGGCTTGAAAGCCAAACCTTTGATTCAAATGCCTTAAATTGATTATTCTTATTAAACATACTATTTCACCCCTTGATTTATTTCTTCTGGTCTTCTAAATGTTGGTACAACACTTCTCAATGCTTCTCTAGCATCATTGTCATCCTCAGAATCAATTGCGTTTCTTAATACTTCAAGCTTTTCGTCAATTTCTTCTTTAGAAAGTGGTGTATCCTTTTCAATGAAGATCAAGTCGTTATCTGTTTTTGTTAATGTTTGACTATTTATTAATAATTCTTCATATAATTTTTCTCCAGGACGCAATCCTGTTTCTACTATTTCAATATCATGAGCACCTGATAGTTTGATCATGTTTTGTGCTAAGTCTAGAATCTTAACGGGTTGACCCATATCAAGTACAAATAATTCTCCATTGTTTGCCATAGCACCTGACTGTAGTACTAACTGACTTGCTTCTGGAATTGTCATAAAATAACGAATAATTCGTTTATCTGTTAGTGTTACAGGTCCGCCTTTTGCAATTTGTCTTTTAAATAATGGAATTACACTTCCTGCACTTCCTAAAACATTTCCAAAACGAGTTGCACTATATTTTACTTTTCCATAAGTACTAGCAGATTGAACCATCATTTCACACATACGCTTCGTTGCTCCCATTACATTGGTTGGGTTTACTGCTTTATCAGTAGATACCATCATAAAGCGTTGTGCTTCATATTTTTCACAAAGTTCAATTAAATTCTTTGTTCCAAATACATTGTTATAAATGGCTTCCACACAATTGTGTTCCATTAAAGGAACATGTTTATGTGCGGCTGCATTAATCACAATTTGAGGATGGTATTTCTTAAATACTTTTTCTAATGCTTTCTTATGCGTAATTGAACAAATTTCAATTTGAAGATTTAAATCATTGCCATAGGCAATCTTTAATTCTTGTTGTACATCATAAGCACCATTTTCATAGATATCTAAGATAATAATCAATTGTGGTTCCATCTTAGCAAGTTGTCTACAAAGTTCAGATCCAATGGATCCTCCACCACCAGTAATTAAAATTACCTTATCTTTATAATAAGCATTGGTAGCTTCATTTGTGACAGCTAATGGTTTTCTAAATAATAATTCTTCAATATCAAATTCTCTTAAGTTACGCTTACTTTCTGCTGTATATAGTGTTGGATAGTCATATACCTTTACTTTATATCCAGCATTCTTATAATGTTCATATAAACATTTCTTTTTAGCTACATCCATCGTTGGAATCGCAAATACAATTTCTTGTACTTCATACGCCTTTAACTTTTCTAAAGTCGCATCATCCGCATACCATACGGGAATGCCATGCACTTCTCTACCCACTTTTTCTTTATTAATATCAATAAAACAACGAGGTGTATAGACTGCATTTTCATCATTTAATAAATCTTCTGCAAAATTAGCACCAACACGCCCTGCACCAACAATCGCAATCTTAATTTTTTGAACTTCTTTATTCGTATCCGTTTCAATACTTGAAAATCTATATAGTAACTTCGCTAGAAACTTACCCTTTTTCGTTACATTATCACTATATAAATAACAATATCTATAAATCATACGAATCGTAATGGAACCCAATAGGTTTACACATACTAAACTTAGCGTTCTCACAAAACTCATTTGTTGAATTGGCAAACACATTTGAACTATATAGAGAAGTATAAATGCGATACCATCTGAAACAATCATACGAATATAGCCTTGAATACCGCCATAACGCCAAATCTGACCATAAATATGACCAATTAAACGACATACAAAGATAATCGCAAATGCGAGTATTGTTAGTTTTAAAGATTCAGTGTTTGTTAATGACTCGTTACCACCATACAACCATATTAATAATAAGGAAGATATCGCATAAACAATCACATCATACACAACCAAAGACCAACGCGTATTATTTTCTTTTCTATTTTTACTCATCCAAATCTCCCATTCCATAAAAAAAACTCGCTAAAAAACACGAGTCAATACATAATCATTCTATAAATAGATACACTTCTCCCTACCTAAAGCAAATAAAAAGATGAACAATTCAATTAAAAATGCGGAAAACCAGCTATTTTTAATATCCTATGTATGTACCCTATAAATACTGATTCTAAAAATAAACCGTACCCTTCCCAAGAATAACAGTTGCTTATATATTATAGCCTAATACCCCCCCCCGTCAATGAACATTTGTTACTTAAGCTTAGGTGAAAACATTAAATATATTTAATATTACCCTTATTTAAAATGCATAAGCATCATATAACAAATTAAAAATATTTTTTAGAAAATTTCCCTTAAATAAAGACATTTATCAATAAAGTTAACAACTGATTTATAACCAAATGAATGTAATCGGTTACACGAACGTTATTTCTCATTGACAAGAATGGATTTAACCCATATTATCTTAAGTACAAAGAGATCTTTTTCCGGAGTGAGAAAGATATTACTATTTTTTAAAGAAAAGAAGTTCATGGTGAGCTTCTTTTCATTTTATAGACATTTTTTTATAGACATTTATAGTTGTAAAACACCAAAATTATCACTTCCTGAACAATAAATTCATAATCAAATTATTCTATAATGAGATTATACAAAGACATTTCAAAATTCCTTAAATGAAATTTGGATTATTTTGTTTTGGAACACAAAAGCCAAAAGAGAAATCTAAATGTTGCCAAGACAAGAATCAAATATGATAAAAGCTAGGATTGTGCCTAACCACTACGCGAATTTTTCGTTCTAAGGAAAAGTAGTACCTTATTGCGGACTATGCGTCCTGATTTCTTACAAACATATTATGCATGATGAATCAAAACTATAAATGTATCTATTGTTATAAATTCTCTATTTCATCCAATCCAGGTGCAACTGAAAAAAATCATTATCAACTGCATTTCTTAATGAATCTGTGTTTTTCTTTAAACAAGTTGCTACATTCACTATAGAAATCCCTTGATCATCCTTCTTTAAGAAATTGAAGCTATGTTTAGGTAGAGGCAAATCCAATATATCTAAATTGTGTGTTGTATAGAACAATTGACTATTAGGCTTTAACTCATTGATCATTAAGGATAAAAATCCTATTTCAATATCTGAATATACATACGAAAACTTTTCATCACAATAATACAAACTATGCGTACCCAATTTAATAGAAGATACAATACTGGCAATATCTAAACCAGCCTTTGTACCACTCGACAACAAAGAATCGTTTACCATCTTTCCATCTTGGATAATTATACTTTTATCTGCCATTTTAATCACAAATGCATTCTTTAATTCTTCTATTCTATTTACACTCAAAATACTTGGATCCAACACTCTTAAAGTATGTTCTAGAACATTAAGATATTTCTTATTAGCCTTAATACCATAATTAAATATAGAATCTATTGGTAAACTTCTTAATTTCTCTAATTCCATTATATAATTTGATTCATTCAATCCAACCATCATTGAATCCAATCTTTTAGCACAAGACTCATAATTATCTCTTAAACAAATATCTGTAGATACAATATGAACCTTTATATTCTCAGAAGCATAAATATGATCATCACTAGGACCAAATACAGCATGAATTCTATATAGCTTATTATCATCCACAAAATCCATAATAAAAGAAGCCGTTTTATTGTTATTTGAAATGAATCTTGTGATTATATCTGCATTCCGTTTATCAATAAAGTTAAAAATAGAAAGGATTACTCTACCAAGAGAAGTCTTACCAGTTGCATTTGATCCCATTATTATATTTATTTTCTTATACCGAAAATTAGGAAACCCTTCTAAATATTCATTTTCGACTTTTCTTGGATAAGAAAAGTTCACATGAAAATCTCTAAAACAACATAAATTATCTAGTTTTAAATCCATTATGATCATATGCATCAACCTCTTTATTCTCAAACAAAAATAAAAGACCAACCCCCGGCACATAGGAATGCTCAATGATAACTCACCTACCCCATTCTGGGACCCAGCGTTAATCCTTCACAAGTTGATCTGTGCTTATATTGTACTATAAATCAATTTAAAAGCATCAATGAATTTGTCAATTATTCGTGTTTTATGCTAAATTATAAGTGGAGATAGAAATATCTTCAGTGAACAAGCACTATAAGCTGAGGACACTAGGAAGTCGTTAAAAGGTCCTAATCGTAGTCACTATAAGTGATGGGGTGACAACCACCAGTAAAGTTGAAGACAATGGGAAGTCGTTAAAATATCCTAATCATTGTCGCTATAGCGATGGGCTGACAGCCAGCAGAAAACTTGGTTTATGATTTGATGTCTTAGGACATCTTTTTTTGTGTTTATGTATGTGAATGCAATATGAATCTTATATTAATATCACATATTAGTGTTATTGATATTTTATATAAACTATTATTTGATTTAAAGTATCATATTAATATTTTAAATCTCTTTAATCTATAGTATAATCAAATCAAATCAGATTAGTTTAGCAAATCATTTGATCAATGGAGTATACGAATGGCAAAAAACACTTTAAATGTAGAACATAAATCGTATAAAAATATTGATGAGCAAATAACATATTTATACGAATCAAAAAAGATAATTGTGGCAGAAGAAAATAAGCATTGGCTTATTGATGTAAATTATATTACTTTAATAAACCCATACAAAGAAATTTTTGCAACTGGAAAAGATAAAGATGGAAAGCATATTTATAGTGAGTATGTTGATTTCAAAGAACTACTGAAAATAATGAAAATAGAGCTTGAGTTTACTGATACTCTATATAAAAGCATTCGAGATTTTGAAAGAAAATTTAAAAACGTAGTTTTTTCAGTTTTATGCAAACACTATGTAGAAGACAGAAATGATCTTTTTTTGTATAAATTATTCAACAGAAATAAATGATTTTTCAAATGATCATTTGCAGCATATTTATCCTATGTTTTGTGACAACATGTGTAAAACATTAAAGAAAACAGGTTATATAGAAAATAATTTCGAAGTAACAACTAAAGTAAATCTTTTAAAAAAATTTAATCTATAGGTACAGGAAAAGAAATTAATGGATACATTTCTGATACATCAAACCGACTAATTACACATTACACAAAAAAGCATGTTGTTGCACCACTTTGGGTAATTCCAAATGCTTTAACCCTAGGTGAAGTATCAATACTATTTTCAATGCTTAATGAAATTTTACAAAATGAAATATATACGATAATGAAAGGAGAAAGTTTATATACAAAAAGTGGTAATTACGAATATAAAAAATTAAATAAATTTTCTGGCCGACTCGAATTCATACGAACAATGAGAAATACAATCAATCATTACGAACCACTACTACCACTATTTGTAGGATGCATTAACAATCAAACCAAAGCAATAAAATCTTCTCAAGTTTATACAGCATTATGTGAACTGAATGATACATGGCATTTTGAGCCCAATAAGTCTCAAACATTTTCAACAACCTTAAATATCAACACAAAACTAACAACATACAATATTCCAAAAATTCGGTTATTAGAAATGATGAAATCGTACAGCTATAACAAGAAATAATAAATAAAAAAAACTGGACTCCATCTCAATCAAGTTGAGGTAGGATTCCAGGGTGCGCATCTCACGCCTTCGTCAAGTTCATTGTACCACATATTTTTCAATGCTACAATCTATAAAATTACTTTCTAGTGATTACGCATGAAATGATCTTCAAAATTTCGCGATTTAAGATTATTTATTT
>OLQA01001348.1_pt1 | contig 21926 bp, 15 predicted proteins | sample 1673151 | NCBI WGS metagenome assembly OLQA01 (sample SAMEA3136760, study PRJEB25190) | human gut metagenome | biome: human gut; feature: human-associated habitat; material: faeces | place: Austria | collected 2013 | reverse complement strand
TGGGTCGTCGTTCGCAAACGGCGAGACCTTTTTACCTACCAAAAATCAGGAAGATAGGCAGAATAGTCCGGTGGACTGTTCTGCCGCAAGGAACCCTATTAAGGGGTTCCTTGAAGAACTCGCCACAGCGAATTCTTAGAAATAAAGCAACGCCGCACCCTCGATTTTTCATTGAGAATGCGGCGTTACTTTATGCCTTCATATAAAATTCAAGCTCCCTCTGACCGAGAAAAAGAGTGAGATACTGCGCACCCTCAATCACAGCCGGGAATACCCACGGCAGCAAAATCAAAAGCCGACAAAATGCAACGAACCCCGAGGGGTTACCTCGGGGTTCGTTGCTTGAAAAAGGAGATTTATGAAAAAGACTCGTACTCTAAATTAAATCAACCCGCGCTGTATTCGGAAAGCTTCAGTTCCACGGTTGCGGACTGCTGCGTCGAAGAGCGGTACACCTGAAGTGTTACCGTATCGCCCGGCTTCTTGCTGAGGATTGCGGAACGCAATGTGGATTCACTGTCCAGCTGCTGGCCATCAATAGCGGTAATCACATCGCCCACCTGCAAGCCGGAAGCCTGTGCCTCACTCGAATTGAGCTGTGCCACATACTCGCCCTGCGGCAAGCCGTAGAAGCGGCCCGTCATGCTGTCGATGAACTGACCGGAAATACCGAGAACAGCTCTGTCCTTCACATAACCGTACTGGATGAGGTCGGAGATAATCGGCTGTGCCGTATCGATCGGAATCGCAAATCCAAGGCCCTCATAGCCCGTAGCGGAAATTTTCGCGGAGTTGATGCCAACGACCTGACCATACTCGTTGATGAGTGCGCCGCCGGAGTTACCGGGGTTAATCGCCGCATCGGTCTGGATATATTCCATCGTGTAGCCGGTCGTGTTATTGGCAATCGCGCGGTTCAAAGCGGAAACGTAACCGATCGTTACGCTGGAGCTCAGCTCGTGGCCGCCCGGGTTACCGATGGCCATGACCTTATCCGCAACACGCAAATCTTCGGAAGAACCAAATTCCGCAGCCGTCAAGCCCGTCGCATCGATCTTTACGACCGCAAGGTCCGTCACGGTATCGCTGCCGATCAGCTGCGCTTCATACGTCTCACCGTCGGAGGTTATAACCTTCAGGGAAGTCGCACCCTCCACAACATGCGCATTCGTGATGATGTAGCCATCTTCACTCATGATGATGCCGGAGCCTTCGCCCGCCGGGGAAACGCTGCTGTCCGACGTGTCGGTCTGCATAAAGCCGTAATTCTGTGTCACCTGATAATTCTGGATGCACACGACAGACGGTGTAAGCTTTGCGGCAATGTCCTGGTCGCTCATCGCGGAAACCGTGCCGTCGCTGCTCGCGCTCGTATCCGAGCTCGTGTCGCCGTTCACCACGCGCGAGATTGTGAACGCAGCATTGCTGCTCGCTTCGGAAGACTGCACATTGATGACGCCGTTTTGAATCATCACGACGAATACGCCAAGCGACGCCGCCGAGGTGATCGCACAGCAAAGCACAACGGCTAAAAGCTTCAAGCCGAATTTCGAGCCGTGCTTTTTGGGCTTCGGCTGTTTTTGCGGCTGATGCACCGGCACACCGTAATACACAGGCTGTCCGTTTGGCTGCACCGGCGCGTTCTGCTGCGGAGCGCTCTGTGCGTTCCACGTATATGCGGGGGTGTTGTTCGTCGGATACTGTGCGTTATGATAGGTGCCGTAGGCGTTTGTGCTGTTTACAGCGTTATTAGCGGAAGTATTGGTGTTCACCGGTTCAGACCCATTGTTCGGGTCAAAACCATTTTGGAATTTCTCATGATTGTCACTCATGGTTCCTTACTCCTTTCACATAATACCATATTCCAAACGGTTTTTCAACCTTTTTTTCTTTCCGTTCGGATTATCTATATTATTTCGGAGTTCTGTGAAGTTCATGTGAAGTGCAGTGAACAGTTTCATGAAAAAAGCAAGAAATCTCTGTCACACAAAAACAACGAAAGCCACCGGTGCGTGTTCCGGCGGCTTTCCTTATATGCTGATTTTAATATGCTGATTTTATTTTGTCGTCAGATGCGCACTTTTCAGCGCCTTGCGAATCAAAGCGGAGAGCGGTACGGAAATGATGATGGCGAGAATCGCGTTCACCGTGCTCGAAGCCGCTTTCGTCGCAAGCGCAATCGCCGCAGCCTCCGGCGCACTGCCCGCAAGCACCGTCGTAATGTAGGACTTTGCGAGATACAGCACAATGTATGTCAGGCTGCCGCAGATGCCCGCCACAATGCTGCGCGGTACGGTAATGGTAAAGTCTTCCTCCAGCATGTTGCCGGTGATTTTACCTTTGTGCGCGATGAGGCCGCAAACCGCAGCCAGCAGGAACTTAAATACAAACGTAAACGGAGCCGAAGCGATGTACGCCGGGTTCGTCAGGTCGTAGAGCATCGCGCCGATACCGGAAGCCAGACCGCCTCCGATCGGGCCCATCACAAAGCCCGCAAGCAGGCAAAACGCGTTGCCGAGGTGGATACGGGAAATATCCCCCACCGGCACCGGAATCGGGAAGCTCAGGTAGTTGGAAACGAACACCAGCGCGCCCAAAAGGCCCACGGTGACAATCTTGTAGATGGAATTCTTGTTTTTCATTTTGATTACCCCTTTGCTTTGGGGCGCGACTGCACCGTTCGTGCGCCGTGCCTTGAAGATTGCACCCAGTATAGCACCGCGCTGGTATTATCGCAATGGCCAGATTTAATATAATTTTTAAGGTCAGATGGTTTTTTCACATTCCAAAAAGCCCGCCCCGGTTGCATTTTCGTCAAAAAAGCGGTATACTGGCGGTGCGAAAAGTGTCGTTCGCTTTTTGATTATCTATAATATGAAGAAGGGATATTCATGGCAAAAGTAAAAGCCGTTATTTTTGATATGGACGGAACCGTGGCCAATACGCTCACTTCCATCGCCGGATTCGGCAACGCCGCGCTTGAAGCGCACCGCTTAAAAACGTTCCCCGTAGACCGCTACCGCACATTCGTCGGTAACGGCGCAGATATTCTCATGCGCCGCATGCTCACTGCCGCTAAGGGCACATACACCGAAGAAGATGTAAAAGCCCTGCGCAAAACGTATGACGCTTTATATGAAAGTGATCCCACAAAAGACGTAAAGCCCTACCCCGGCATCGTAGAGCTGCTCCAAAAAATGCGTGAAAATAACGTCAAAGCCGCCGTGCTCTCCAACAAACCCGATAACATGACGTGCTATATCGCCGAAAAGCTGTTCACCGGGCTTTTTGATGTCGTCCACGGACAAAGGGAAGGCGTACCGAAAAAGCCGGACCCCAGCGCCGCACTTTTATTGTGCGAAGAATTAGGCGTCACCCCCGCCGAATGCCTGTACGTCGGCGACAGCGGCGTTGATATGCAGACCGGGCAGAACGCCGGCCTCTTCACCGCCGGCGTCACCTGGGGCTTCAGGGACGAAAAAGAGCTCGAAGAAAACGGCGCCGATACCCTCGTCCATAACGCAGAGGAGCTGGAAAACCTTATCCTCTAAGTTAACGGCAATGGAGATTAAAAGTTTTGCCCGCCTTTTTAAAGGCGGCGGGGGTTTGGGGCAGCGCCCCAAAAACTAGGAGGGTAACTTAAAACGTCCCGTGGACGTTTTAAGTGTAGGGAACCCAGTTGCATGCGTTTCCTGAAAGGCGGCTAAAGCCGCCTTTAGAAAAAGCATCGCATACAAAAGGAGAGCGTGCAGCCACCCAAAAGCTGCGCGCTCTGTTAATTTTTAAAAGCTCTCAAAACAAGCTCCTCACCGTCTCATACACGTCGAGCACGTACACGTCCCGCACGTCTGCTTCTTCGCCCCGCACGCGTGCCGCCGTCTGTATTCCGTTGGCAGCTCGCCGTAGGCCTCCTTAAACGCCGCCGTAAATCGGCTCTGGCTCTCATACCCCACGGCCTGCGCCACGGACGCAATGTCGTTCTGCGTTTTCAGCAGCAGCCCCGCCGCAAGCTCCATGCGGTGCTGCTTCATGTGCGCCGCAATCGTCGTGCCGTACACTTTTTTGAACACCGTTTTCAGCGTCGTGGTGTTCATAAGGAACTCTCTTGACAGCGTTTCTATCGTGATGCGCTCGCTGATGTGTTCAATCAGGTAATTGTGCACGTTCCGAATGATCTCCTCCTGCGAAGCCTGAAAGTCCACTTCCTTTTCCGGGCACGTGATCTCCATCACCTGCTCCACAATCTCGTGCAAAAGCCCGATCTGCTCGGTGTCCGACGCCTTATAGTAGACTTCCTTGCCATCGCGGCGGCTCATGATAAGCCCACTGTCTAAAAGCGACTTCAAATGGTGCGAAACTGCCGGACTCGACATATCCATCATCGCTGCAATGTTGATGACACATTCTTCCCGGTGACTTAAAAGCCAGAAAATGCGCACGCGCACCGGGTCGCTCAGCTGCTTGAACACATCCGCCACGGCCGAAAAACGCTCCGTATTCATCAATTCTCTATGCAGCGCTTCGTCGTGCTTGTGCCTGCCGTGGTCGTGCGGCAATACAAAATCCGCCATAAAAAGCCCTCCGTTTATCCGTTTCGGAAATCCCGTTCGCCCGTTTGGAAGCAGCACCCGAAAACCCCTTGATTTTTTATTCCGGCCCCAGTATACTACAACTGTAACGATTAAGCAAGTATTTAATCGTTAGCACCACATTTCAAAACAAAATGATTTTTTACGGAGGTTTTCCCCATGAAAAAAACGTACAGCATCGAAGTTGACTGCGCAAATTGTGCCAACCTGATGGAAGAGGCAACCAAGAAAACCGCAGGCGTTGCAAATGCGACCGTAAACTTCATGACCCAGAAGATGATCGTTGAATTTGAAGACGGTCAGGACGCTAAAGCTGTCATGAAAAATGTCCTCAAGGCCTGCAAGAAGGTTGAGCCGGACTGCGAAATCGAGCTTTAATTTACTTCGGTCTACCCGTATAGCCAGAAATAATGACCGGCTCCGCTTTCTCGGTACAGTCGGTCTTTTTCACACGGTAATGTGTCATTTAACTGCTATATAAAATTGCAAGAGGTATCCTCATGAAAAAGAAACAAAAGATTACGCTGTACCGCATCATCATCACCGCCGTGATGCTGGTCGTGTTACAGTTCTTACCTATCACGGGCATTCCGCGCCTTATCGCGTACTTCGCCGCCTATCTCGTCATCGGCTACGATATTTTGAGAAAAGCCGGCAAAGGCATCCTAAACGGCCGCGCGTTCGACGAAAACTTTTTGATGGCGCTCGCCACCCTCGGTGCGTTCTTCCTCGCCATTTGGACAAAGAGCGGCGATTATCTTGAGGGCATCGCCGTGATGCTGTTCTATCAGATCGGCGAGCTGTTCCAAAGCTACGCCGTCGGCAAAAGCCGCAAAAACATCTCCGCGCTGATGGACATCCGCCCGGACTACGCCAACATTGAAAAAGACGGCAAGTTAGAACAGGTCGATCCCGATGAAGTCGCGGTCGGCAGCATCATCGTCGTGCAGCCGGGCGAAAAAGTCCCGCTCGACGGCGTGGTCGAAAGCGGCAATGCAAGCCTTAATACCAGTGCGCTCACCGGCGAAAGCCTCCCGCGCGATGTCAAAGAGGGCGATGAGATCATCAGCGGCTGCATCAATTTAAACGGTGTTCTGAAAATCCGCACCACAAAGGAATTCGGCGAGTCCACCGTTTCCAAAATCCTCGACCTCGTTGAAAACGCCAGTTCCCGCAAGTCCCGTTCGGAAGCGTTCATCTCCCGCTTCGCTAAAATTTACACCCCGGCGGTCTGCATTTCCGCTGTACTGCTCGGCATCGCCGTACCGCTCCTGCGCATGGCGTTCGGCATGGATGCCGCTTGGGTCGATTGGATCTACCGCGCGCTGACCTTCCTTGTCGTCAGCTGCCCGTGCGCACTTGTCATTTCCATCCCGCTCAGCTTCTTTGCGGGCATCGGCGGCGCAAGCCATGAGGGCGTGCTCATCAAGGGCTCCAACTATCTTGAAGCCCTCTCCGATGCAAAAATCGTCGTGTTCGATAAAACCGGCACGCTCACGCAGGGCGTGTTTGAGGTCACTGCCGTCCACCACAACACGATGGACGAAGCAAAGCTGCTCGAGTACGCCGCGCTCGCCGAGTGCGCCTCCTCCCACCCCATCAGTAAAAGTTTGCAGAAAGCCTACGGCAAAGAGATCGACCGCAGCCGCGTAACGGACATTGAAGAAGTCAGCGGCAAGGGCATCACCGCCAAGGTCGACGGGCACGAGGTCCTCGCCGGCAACGCAAAGCTCATGGCGCTGCACAATATTCCATATAACGACTGCCACAGCGTCGGCACCATCATTCACATGTCAATCGACGGCGAATATGCCGGTCACATCGTTATCTCCGATGTCATCAAGCCCCATTCCAAGGAAGCCATTCAGAAGTTGAAGCACGCCGGTGTTGAAAAAACCGTCATGCTCACAGGCGATGCCAAGCGTGTGGCTGATCAGGTCGCCAAAGAGCTTGGCATCGACGAAGTTCGCAGCGAGCTGCTCCCGGGCGATAAGGTCAACGAAGTCGAAAAGCTCCTTCAGAATAAGCCGAAGAAAGCAAACCTCGCGTTCGTCGGCGACGGCATCAACGATGCGCCGGTGCTCACCCGTGCTGATATCGGCATCGCCATGGGCGCCATGGGCAGCGACGCCGCCATCGAAGCCGCGGACGTCGTCCTCATGGACGACGATCCCAAGCAGATCGTCAAGGCCATCCGCATCTCCCGCAAGTGCATCGGCATCGTCAAGCAGAACATCGTGTTCTCGCTCATCATCAAGTTCGGCTGCCTCGCGCTCACCGCGTTCGGTCTTGCGAACATGTGGGCAGCCATCTTTGCGGATGTCGGTGTCATGATTATCGCGGTTCTCAACGCCATCCGCGCTTTGAAGTACAAAGAATAAAAGATAACATACCAAAACGCCCTCCCGCTGCGGTTTTTCCGTAAGCGGAGGGCGTTTTTCGTTTTCTGTTTCAGCTTTTAATCTTTGTACAGATTGCCCGTGTACCAATCCACCATGCCGTTTTGCACAGCGTCCTCAAAGTAGTCGGGCCAGTAGTCCGGCGCTTTGCCGGAGGGATACCAAATGTCCGGGTACAACGCGTTTTCGTTCTCCATGATTTTTGAGGTGTCCACGGTCGCATCTTCGCCGTCACGCACCTTGCGCGCCACGATCACCGTGCGGAAGCCCTCATATTCATACGAGCATGTTGAAAGCATCACCGTTTTGTCGTTTTCGTTCAGGTCAACGCCGGTGTTCACCATGCTGCGTTTCATCACGTCGTAGTAAAACTGCATTTTGTCTTCCGCAGAGTCAAAATCGCCGCGCAGATAGTTGAACAGCTCCCCTTGGTTATCGTATGTATTCGTCTTGAATACCGAAACAATCTTCCATTCCGCCGCTTCCTTTTCGGTGTCATAGCGGAATACCGGACAGCTTTTCACGGTCTTGGCACTGCCAAAACCGATCACCTGCCAGAACATTCTGCCGTCCTGCATGCTGTGCCCGTGCAAAACCTGATTATCGGAGTCCACCGTGCACATACCGTCCAAAAAGATGCTGCCGTACTTCGTGCTTTCCTTTTTGTAGTTGCGGTAAAGGTAATACTGCGGGTCGTCTGCAGGCGGCGTCAGCACCGGAAAATTGATATCCGTGCCGTCCAGCTGCACCCAGCCCGTAATGTCGCTGTTCACACTTTGCAGCTTCAAAACAGCCTCGCGACGGCGCTCCAGCTCTGCCATGCGTTCGCTGTCCGCCGTGTCGTCTTCGGAAGAAACCGGGGCCACGCTTTCCGTGTCGCCCGCTTCGGAGTAGATTTTCTGAATCTCACCTACGTTTTTATCCGTCACATACGGGTTCACAATGAGCTCAATTACAAGCACCGCCGCCGAAACGACAAAAATCACCGAAAACAGCGTGATGAGCACCGGGAACAGAATTCTCCGCTTTCTCGGCTGCATACTTTCTTCGTCTTCATAGACCGCCACGCGCCGCATATGCTCCGGCTCGCGGTATTTGCGCCGCACGCGTTACGCCTCGTCCACCGGCAAACCGGCAAGGTAGCGGCGCACCATATCGAGTGCTTTGGAGGCCGCGCAGTGGCGGTGCCATTCGCGGGATTTCAGTCTGCCCATCGGCTGGCGCTTTGCCACCCACGTGTTCTTGCCGTCACTCAACGCAATGTACACAAGGCCCACCGGCTTTTCTTCTGTGCCGCCGTCCGGACCCGCAATGCCCGTGATACCCACGCCGATGTCTGCACCGCTCTCACGCACAATGCCTTCCGCCATCGCGCGCGCCGTCTGTTCGCTCACTGCGCCGTATGTCACAAGCGTCTCGTGCGGTACGCCGAGCAAACGCTCCTTCACGCAGTTTGCATACGTCACACAGCCCGTCTCAAACACGGCGGAGGAACCCGGAATATCCGTAATGCGCTTTGCAAGCATACCGCCCGTGCAGGATTCCGCCGTCGCAAGCTTCTTGCCCGCCTTTTTAAGCTCACTGACCACAAGCTCCTCCAGCGTCTCCACGTCCACACCGTACACGAAGTTGCCGATGCGCTTCTTCAATTCTTCCACCACCGGCACGCACATCGCGTCCGCTTCTTCTTTCGTTGCGGCCTTCGCCGTCACGCGCACGAACATCTCGCCTTCCTTGGCATACGGCGCCACGGTCGGGTTGCTCTGCTCCATCAGGTCTTCGATCATCTGTGCCACCGGCGCTTCGCCTCTGCCGTACACATGCACGCTGTGCGAAGCGATGACCGCACTCTGGAATTCCTCAAGGTACGGCACGGCATAGTTGTGCAGCATCGGGGTCAATTCCGAAGGCGGACCGGGCAGCATGATGACGATCTTGCCCTTGTCCGTCCGGAACGCGCAGCCGGGCGCAGTGCCGTTGTCGTTTTTCAGCGCGGTGCAGCCCTCCGGCAGCATCGCCTGCTTCATCTGGTTTTCGGTCATGCCGCCGTTTGCAAAGTAATCGAGCAAATGCTGGTAGCTCTGCTCGTGCAAAACGAGCTTCTTGCCCGCAGCCGCCGCCACGGTCTCTTTCGTCAGGTCGTCGCCCGTCGGCCCAAGGCCGCCCGTCGTGATGAGAATATCACTTCTGTCGAGCGCGTCGTAAACAGCCTTTTCCAGTCTGCCCACGTTGTCGCCGACTACGGCGGCGTAGAGCAGATCAATGCCGAGCGCCGAAAGCGCTTTTGCAACGATTGTTGTGTCCGTGTTCACGGTCTGGCCGAGCAAAAGCTCTGTACCTACCGATAATACTTCTGCCTGCATGGTAAAATTCCCCTTTCTTACAGATGACGGATCTCCGTCTTTTCAAGGCAATTTTTCAAAAGCTGTTCCACATCAAGCTTCTGTTCCGCAGCCTCCACCACATTTAAGGTGGGGCGGGTGCGCGGGTGCTTCGGTGTAAACACCGTGCAGCAGTCCTCATACGGCTCAATGGAAATATCATACGTGTCAATGCGGTGCGCAAGCGTCACGATTTCCGACTTGTCGCTGCCGATAAGCGGACGGAAAACCGGCATATTCGCCGCGGCGTCCGTGCAGGCGATGGCCTGTATCGTCTGGCTTGCCACCTGCCCGAGGCTCTCACCCGTGATGAGTGCGCTGCATTCGCGTTCGCGTGCAATGCGCTCGGCGGCACGCATCATAAAGCGGCGCATAATCACGGTCGCAAGCTCCTCCGGGCAGTTGTCTCGAATTTGCTCCTGAATTTCGGTGAACGGCACGGTAATCATGTCCATTCTGCCCGCGTATTCGCCGACCTTCTTCAGCAGCGCAACCACCTTTTCATGTGCGCGCTCGCTCGTGTACGGCGGGCTCGCAAAGTGAATGGCCGTCAGCTCCACGCCGCGCTTTGCCATCATCCACGCCGCCACCGGGCTGTCGAGGCCGCCGCTGATGAGAATGGCCGCCTTGCCGCCCGTGCCCACCGGAATGCCACCCGCGCCGGGCTTCGTCTCGCCGTGGATATACGCCGCTTTCTCGCGGATTTCCACGCGCACCGTAATCTCCGGGTTATGCACGTCTACGGAAATGTGCGGGTTCGCGCGCAGCAGCGCCGCGCCCACCTCGCGGGAGATTTCCATGGAGCCGAGCGGGAACTTCTTGTCCGCACGCTTCGATTCCACCTTGAACGTCTTAAAGCCCGCAAGTGTGTCATTGAGGTATTCCGGCGCCATTTTTGTAATGGCGTCCATGTCCTTTTCACACACGCAAGCGCGCGCATAGCCGATGACGCCGAAAATCTTCGAGATGCGCTCCTCGGCCTCGTCAATGTCCGCGTCCTCGTCCTTCGGTTCAATGTAAATGGTGGACTGCATGGAGTACACCTCAAAGTTGCCCGCGCGCGCAATGCGGCGGCGAATGTTCTTTAACAGCCGGTCTTCAAACGTGCGGCGATTCAATCCCTTTAAGACGATCTCGCCGAGCTTGACCAGAATCACTTCCTGCATGACAAAATTCCTTTCCGTCTATAAACTCACGCTTACGCGTGCGAAAGCGTTTGGAGGCCCTCTTTCAAGGCGTCCGCAAACGCGTCCATTTCTTCTGCTGTGTTTTCCGCCGAAAGGCTTACGCGCAGCGATGTTTCAACGCGCTCCTTCGGCAGCTGCATCGCGCTCAGAACGTGGCTCGGTTTTGCCTTGCCGCACGCGGAACCGCTTGAAACAAAAATGTTTCGCTCCGCCAAAAAGTGCAGCATCGTCTCCGCACGCACGCGCCCTGCCGAAAGATTCACAATATACGGCAGCGCGTTTTCGGGCGAGTTCAAAACAACCTCCGGCATCGCTTTCAGCCGTTCAACCAAATGCGCCTGCACCGCTTTTACGTGTGTGAGCGCCTCTTTTTCCGTCATCATGTGTTTCACCGCTTCGCCGAACGCACAAATTTGCGGCACGCCCTCGGTGCCGGGGCGCAAATTTTTCTCTTGCCCGCCGCCGAAGCTGTGTGGCAAAATGCGTGCGCCGCTTTTCACGTACAGCGCACCCACGCCCTTCGGCGCATGCACCTTGTGGCCTGAAACACTGATGAGATCAACACCGAGCTTTTTCGGCTGAAGCGGAATTTTACAGAAGCCCTGCACCGCGTCCGTATGAAACAGCGCCGGGGCCTTTTTTCTCTTGATCATGCCCGCAATGTCTTTCAGCGGCAGCAAAACGCCTGTTTCGTTATTCACCGCCATCACGCTGACCAAAATCGTCTTCGCATCAATGGCCGCGTCAAATTTCTCTTTCGGAATATTTCCGTCCGCCTCCGGCTGCACATACACGACCTCAAAGCCCTCTTTTTCAAGCTGTGCCATCGTATTGAGCACCGCCGGATGCTCAATCGCCGTCGTCACAATCTTGTTGCCCGCTCGCTTTTTCGCGTGCGCCGCACCCAAAATCGCAATGTTGTCGCTCTCTGTGCCGCCGGACGTGAAATAAATCTCCCCCGGCTGCGCCGAAAGTCTCTCGGCGATGATCTCCCGCGCCGCAGTCATCTCCTTTTCCGCCGCAAAGCCCTTGCTGTGCAGCGAAGAGGGGTTGCCGTAGCATTCCGTCATCATGTAAAGCGCCTTTTCCGCCGCCTCTTTTGAAACGCGCGTCGTCGCGCTGTTGTCCAAATAAATTTCCTGTGTCGTATCCATCATTATCCCTTACAGTTTTCGGTAGCCGGTCGAAAAATCGACCACATTTCTAAGCGACTCACCCGCCAGAAAACGCTTTAAATTCTCCGCCATAATACGCACAATGCGGTCGTGCGTCTCCTGCAAATGGTATCCGCCGGAGATATGCGGTGTGATGACCGCGTTTTCCATCTTCCACAGCGGGTGATCTGCGGGCAGTGGCTCCGGGTCGGTCACGTCCACGCCTGCGCCCGCCAGCTTTCCGTTTTCCAGCGCCGCGCACAGCGCATCTGTGTCGACGATCATCCCGCGGCCGACGTTTAATAAAATCGCGCCGTCCTTCATCTTCGCCATGCGCTCTGCGTCAAACATACCCTTCGTTGCCGTCGTGCCCGGCAGCGTGATGGCCACGCAGTCCGCCTGTGGCAAATATTCGTCAAGCTTATCGGTGTGGATGAGCTCGTCCACAAAATCGGGCTTATCCGTACCCGTGCGGCGCACGCCGATCACCCTTGCGCCCAGCGCTTTCGCACGCTTCGCAAATTCCCCACCGATGTCGCCGAGGCCGAGCACCAACACCGTCGAGTTCCACGCCGAGCGCACCTGCCCGAGGTCGCACCACTTGCCCGTGCGCTGCACATCGCGGTACAAATGCAACTTTTTTAAAAGTTCAAGCCACACCGCGACCATGTATTCCGAAATCGCAAGGCCATACGCGCCCGTTGCATTCGTCAAAACGGTCTCCTTCGGCAGGCAGCCGTGGATATACCCGTCCACGCCCGCGCTGTTCGTCTGCAACCATTTAAGCTTATCGCCGGTCGAGATGAGCTTCGGGCTCACGTTGCCGAGGATTATATCCGCGTTCTGCACGTCCTCACGCTCTGCCTTGCCCTCTTTATAAATAAACGTCTCCCCCGGCGCGGCTTCTTCGAACCACACGCGCTGATAGGGCTTCGTCTCCATCGCAACTAAAATGTTCACAGTGTCTCGATCTCCTCTCTCCACACCGTATTGCACGCGTCGCTCGGCATACGGAAATCGCCGCGCGGCGAAAGCGTCACAGAGCCCACCTTCGGGCCGTCCGGCAGGCAGGAGCGCTTAAACTGCTGCTGGAAGAAGCGACGGTAGAACGTTTTCAGCCACTTTTTAATGGTCTCGGCGTCATACTGCCCCGCAAATGAGCGCAGCGCCATCGCATAAATTTTACGTGGAGTAAACCCAAAGCGTAGCATATAATACAAATAGTAATCATGCAGTTCATACGGCCCCACAAGGTCTTCCGTCTTCTGTGAAATTTCGCCGTCCTTCGGCGGCAATAATTCCGGGCTGACCGGCGTGTCCAAAATATCAAGTAAAACGCGGCGCAGCTCGTCGTTGCCGTGCATCGCCTCATAACGCACGAGGTGGCGCACCAGTGTCTTCGGGATAGACGCATTCACCGCATACATCGACATGTGGTCGCCGTTGTACGTCGCCCAGCCGAGCGCAAGCTCGGAAAGGTCGCCCGTGCCGATGACAATGCCGCCGTGCTGATTCGCAATGTCCATCAAAAGCTGCGTGCGCTCGCGCGCCTGCGAATTTTCATACGTCACGTCCAGCACCTCGGGATCGTGCTGAATGTCCTTAAAGTGCTGCTCCACCGCCTTCGCAATCGGAATTTCATCAAAATGCACCTTGAGCTCTTCCGCAAGGCACTGCGCGTTGCTCTTCGTGCGCGCCGTCGTGCCGAAGCATGGCATCGATACCGTGCGGATGCCCGTGCGCGGCAGGCCGAGCATATCAAACGCGTTCGCCGTCACAAGCAACGCCAACGTGGAATCGAGACCGCCCGAAAGCCCAATGACCGCCGTTTTACAGCCGATGTGCTTCAGTCTCGTCGCGAGACCCGTCGCCTGCATTTTTAGGATCGTCTCGCAGCGTGCGGAAAGGTCGGCGTCGTCCTTCGGCACAAACGGGTACGGGTACGCCGTGCGCGTCGTCTCAAACTCGGGCAGGTCCATCGAAGCGTCGATGATGTCGCACACAGGCTCGTCCTGCCACGTATTCATGCGGCGGCGCTCCTGCACAAGGCGCTCCACGTCGATGTCGCCGTAGGTGATGCCGTTCGTAAACAAATCGCTCTCGTTCAGTAACGAGCCGTTTTCGCAAATCAAATTGTGTCCCGCAAAGATCATGTCCGTCGTGCTTTCGCCAAAGCCGCTGTCCGCGTACACATACGCTGCAAGCAGACGACCGGAGTGCATACGCAGCATGTCGCGGCGGTACTGCGCCTTACCGATAATTTCATCGCTGCACGAAAGATTTAATAAAACGGTCGCGCCGCCCTTTGCAAGCGTCACGCTCGGCGGGTCTGCCACCCAAACATCCTCGCAGATCTCCACGCCCACGGTCACGTCCGGCGCAAGCTCAAACACCACGTCACGGCAGCCGTACCAGTCGCCCGCATAGCGCAGCATGCCGCTTTCCGGCGCGGGGGAAAAATGGCGCAGCTCGTAAAATTCGGAGTAATTCGGAATATGCTGCTTTGCCGGCAGGCCCAGCAAAACGCCGCGACTGAACACCGCCGCGCAGTTATACAGCGCCCCGCCGGACGGGATCGGCATACCCACCGCACACAGAATATCGAGGTCTTCCGTCTCTTCGATGAGGTCAAACAGGCACGCCTTCGCGCTTTCCATCAGCTTTCTGTCCTTAAACAGGTCGCCGCAGGTGTAGCCCGTCATCGCAAGCTCCGGGAACGCGATGACCGAAGCGCCGTTTGCGGCCGCCTCGCGGATCATCTTCGCCATCTCGTTTTTGTTGTACGGGCAGTCCGCCACCTTCACGTGCGGTGTAGCCGCCGCCACGCGCACCATTCCGTCTATTTTTATGCTCACAAATAAGCTCCTCTCAAGTGTCACCGGAGGTGACACAATTATATTCACTTGCACAAATTCCCCCTGCCGAAAAAAGAGCAGGGGGAAACTGTTTTTATTCTCATTCGCCGGTTTCGGCCGCCGTCACAGGCTCCGGTGTGGGCTCCTCTGTGGGAGCCGCCGTCGGTTCTGCGGGCGGCGTAGGGGTCGGCTCCGGCGTAGGCGCCGCAGTCGGGGCAGCCGTCGGCGCAGGGGTCGCAGTGGGCGCTGCCGTTGGGGTTGCCGTAGGTGTCGGGCTCGGGGAAGACGTCTCCGTGCCCGGGCCGATGCGGTAAATGGTGCCGCTTGGGCCGTAGTAGGAGGAAGGCAGCGTCTCGGTGCGGATGACCTCTCCGTCCTTCACAAAATCGCGCCAAGCGCTCGCCTCATAGCCCCAGTTGCCGCTTGTGGAAAGCACCTTTTCGCCCTTTTTAAGGTTCTGGTCCACCACGTATTTCACAGTGTCCAGCGGCGGGATCTCGCTCGTCGTCTGGGAATACACATTGATCGTGTCCCACTCTTTCGGGTGCTTGCCGTAGAACTGCACATGCAGCGTCACACCGTCCATCCAACTCATAATGTACACCGGGGTGTCAAGATCATTTCGGAACTGGAAGTCGATCTCGCCGTAACTCACCGTCGCGTCCAGACCGATCGGCACGTACGTAGACGGTGAAGAATGGCAGTCGCGCAGCGTGATTGTCATGCCCGCACGCAGCGCAGCGCCGTAGATCGTTGAAGAAGCCTGACAAATGCCGCCGCCGTACATCTGCACCAGCGCGCCGCCGGAAAGGCCGCCCGCCGGCAAAAAGCCCGTGGAAGCATTTGTGGAATCGCCCACGATGTTTTCATAAGAGAATGTGTCGCCCGGGTTCAAAACCGTGCCGTTCACGCGGGAAAGCGCCAGACCCATGTTGTGGTTGCCGTTTTCCGTATTCGTCGAGACCGTCTCAAACGAGGAGATCATGCCGAAATCTTTTCTCAGGTCGTCCACGGTCACTTTCGCCGCGGTCTCCTGCAAAGCAGCCTCTACTTCGCCGCTCGTCTTCTTAAGGAACTGCGCCTTCACGGCGGCAAGCGTTCCGTAAACGTCCAGCTTTTTGCCGTTCACGGCGTCCTCAAACATAAAGTCGCCCGCGTCAAAGTCATAAGAGCCCACGGTCGCGTCCTTAGCCTGCACGACGAAATCGCCGAGTCTTTGCTTTAATTCATTTTCAAAATTCTTGAGCGTCAGGCAGTACGTCATTTCGTAGTCGCCCGCTTTTCTCGATTTCAAAAGCCGCGTCAGCGTAATATCCAGCGTATCCACAACGGTCAGCTCGCTGCCCTTGGCGGTCATTTCGGTGTCGCCGCTTTTCACCGTGACGTTAATATTCGCATACGGCTTTAACGCCGCTGCTCTGCACACCTTTTCGGCTTCCGCGAGCTTCATGCCGGAAATGTCGATGCCGTCCATCGTGGTACCTTCCGCAAACACGGTCAGGTCTTCCGGCTCCGGGGTAGGCGTCGGCGCCGCCGTCGCCGCAGAGTCGGAAGACGTCGGCAGCTTATCGCAGCCCGCAAAGCCCAGCATCAAGACAGCCGCCAAAACTGCGCCGACCGCCGCCGCGCGATATTTTTTCGTTTTATGTCTATACATGAGATCGCCTTTCTGAAAATCCCGGCAGCTTCTCACAGCCGCTTTTCTGTATCGTACCGACTTACGTTTTGCAGATATTCTCTCCTTTTCGCCGGCAAAATACCGGCTGAGAATATTATACCTGCCGCATCTTTTCTTGTAAAGACATACGTTTAAATATGTCTTAAAAGTTTTTGAACGCATGTAGGTTTTCCGTTCACTTTAAGTATACCGCAAAGCCGCAAAAAAGTCTCCAGAAAAATGCAAATTTTCCGCAAATTTCACTCTTTTTTCGGATTTGATTTCTTAATTTCCGCACAATATATGGAAATTCACAAAAAAATGTGATAAACTGGAGCAAAGGACAGGAGGTATCTGAAAATAAGTTTTGATTTTTCAGACACACCCGATGAAAAGGCTATTGAAAAGGAGCGGTATCATGCGCATTTTGATTCTCACCTGTGCTACCGGCGGCGGCCACCTGCGCGCGGCTGCGGCACTTGAAAAATACATACGCGAAACCACCACCCACGAAGTCATTCAAATGGACTTCTTAAAAAGCATCGGCAAGCTGCTCGACAAAACCATTTGCGACAGCTACCTCTTTATGGCAAAGAAGACTCCGTCTCTCTTCGGCCGCCTCTACAAAACGACAAATAAAGATAATCCCCTTGCGGATTTCGTCCCCCGCACAACGGAGCTTCTGGCGCTCCAGCTCTATCCGCGTTTAGCGGAGGTCGCGGCGGACGTCATCATCAGCGTGCACCCGTTCGCAACAGAGATGATCTCCGGGTTAAAGGAGCGCCGCCGCATCACCTGCCCGCTTATCTGCCTCATGACAGACTACGGCGTGCACAAGGCGTGGATTGCCCCGAATGTCGACGCCTACGTCGTCGCCTGCGATGACATGGTGAACGACCTGCGCCGTCTCGGCATTCCGAAAGAGCATATCTACCCCTACGGCATCCCGGTACACGACGTCTTCTTCGACAAGGAAGACCAGGCGAAGCTCCTCACCGAAATGGACCTCGAGCCCGAAGTGCCCACCGTGCTCTTCATGGCCGGCAGCATGGGCGTCTCCAACATCGTAGACCTCTACCGCGGCCTGTGCTCCTCCCCGCTCGATTTACAGATCATCATCATCACGGGCAATAACAAAAAGCTCTATAAGCTCTTTGAAAGCGAAATTCCGAACTCGTCGAAAAAGACAAAGCTTATCCAGTTCACAACGGAAGTAGAGCGCTTTATGCACGCGTCCGACCTCATCATCACAAAGCCGGGCGGCCTCACCGTCTCGGAAGCGCTCGCATGCAACCTGCCGCTCGCCGTGTTCGATGCCATTCCCGGTCAGGAGGAAGATAACGCCAACTTCCTGCAAACGCACGATATGGGCGTGCGCGTCACAAAGGAGAATTTCTCCGCTGTCGTGTCCTCACTCATCGAGCATAAAGAGCGTCTGCGCCGCATGCGCGAAAGCTGCCGCACATTCGATAAATCCCGCGCGAACGAGAACATCGTCGCGCTCGCCGTAAGGCTCGCAAAGGAATTTGCCTCGTATAACCCGAACATCTCATTCTCCACGGATAAAGGCGTGTTCAACTTCCGCACCGCCGCCATCATCGTGCAAAACGGCAAGTTGCTCGTCACAAAAGACGACAGCGCAGAGCACTACTACCTCCCCGGCGGCCGCGTCACCATGCGTGAAAAGGCCGAGGACGCCCTCACGCGCGAGTTAAAAGAAGAGCTGAGTGTCACCGTCGCGCCGGAGCGCGCCGTGTGGATTGTCCAAAGCTTCTTCACCCCGACAGGCAAAAAGCAGCGTTACCACGAGCTTTGCACCTACTTCACCGTAGACGCTTCCGGCACCGATCTCATCACCCGCGGCGACCGTTTCGACAGCCCGAATGAACCGAGCGTCCACTTCGCGTGGTTCCCGTTTGAAGAGCTGCCGTATATCGATTTAAGACCGGCGTTTTTGAAAACCGAAGTTCAAAACCTGCCGGAGCATACGCAGTTTATTACGCTTGGGGATTGACGTACGTTCACCGCAGCCCGTCATTTCACCCAACAAACGCCCCTCGTTTTTATCTTCTTTGACGATTGATTTTTCTCCGCACTTTTCCTATATTCAAGATAAAAAACATCGTCCTGAACAGGAGGTCATACCATGAAAAAACGCTCGCTTTCTCATTTTGCGTACTATGCCGCAAACCGCGCATTCCCCGTTTTTCTGTTGCTCCTGCTTCTGCTCGGATTCACCGCCTGCTCGGCGGAAAAAGGCGCCAAAGCGCTCGATTATCCCGCCATGTTCGGCGAAACGAAGGATGAAGTGCTTGCGGCGCTCGATGCGGAAAACCTCACCTACAAGGAAGACGACCTTTATGCCAACGCCTACGTTTTAGACCGGACCGAAACGCTCGAAAACCGTGATTTTTCGGTCTACCTGCTTTTCGATCTCAACACCGATACGCTTTACGGCTACCGCAGGGTCCTATTCGTCGAAAACCCGACCGATGAGGACTGCAAGCTGCCCGAAAAGCTCCTCAACACCCTCACCGCGCAGTACGGCGAGCCGACCACCTACCCCGGCCTTGAAAACCGCATCTCTACGCACCTCGACCGCCTGAGCACCGACGCCGTCGGTTCCGGCGAGGTCTACAACGAATACTGGTCGGTATCCGAAAATTGCGACGCGTCACTCGGCGTCAGCTTTCTCCCCGACGGCCGCCTTTTTGTGGACATCGTCTGCCAAACCCCGCGAACGTAATTTTAGTAAAACTTCAAAAGGACAGCTTCCCCGGAAGCCGTCCTTTTTTCATTCTCATTTTATCTCAAACCTTATCCCGCATCTCCGTCATACGGTTCCAGTAGCGCTTTGGCATGTGGGTGCGGCGGCACAGGTCGTTCCGTCTGCCCTCGATGCCCACGGTGTCGTAGAACGTGCGCCACATGGCGCGGAATTTCTCCTCCTCCGGCGATTCCGGCGGTAGCTCGATGTGCTCCGCCTGCAAAAATTCCGGCGCGCCGTCTTTATATAATAAAGCAAGCTTATGCGTGCGGTCGAAGATCATGAAATCTTCACCGGAAAAACGGTTGATAAAATGCGGCGCGATAACGGGTAAAACGCTGTTTTTCGGCTCAATCTGCGCGATAAGAACGTCGCCGTACTCCGCAAAGCGCAGAAAACCGAGGTACAAGTGCGCTTCCCGCTCAAGGAACTGCACCGCTTTCGTGATCTTATCGACGGCAGGCTCGGTCAGTCGCCCGCACACGCCGCGCCCGACCTTGTACCCCAACCGCATGAATTCCAGCATACGCAGTTCCTTTTCGGGCATACAGGTAAAAAACGCGCGCTCCAAAAGATCCTGCGCCTCCATGCCCATTTTCTTCGGAATCGACACGCGCACACGCTCGGCACGGCGCAGGTCGGTCTCGATATACTTCGCGCCGAATAAACACGTCTGGTCGGCTTCATCAACGGGCAAAATCGCGGCAGGCGTTTCTTTTTCCGCAAAGCTCTCGAACACACAGGAAAGAAAGCCGTTATATGTGCCGTCGTAGTAATACATTACAGTTGTCCGGTCAGACATTTTACCGCGTCCTCCTTTGTGGGGTTGAATAATGAAAGCTGCTCGGGAATTTCGGGCTGTATGCCGCCTTGCGGCAGCCCGCGGTCGCGCAGAATGCCCGCCAAAACCGCCGGTTCGTCTGTGCGCAAACGGCACTGCATTTTGCCGTTGCAGGTGATAAAATACGAAGCACGCTTTAAGACGACACCGAGCTTTTTCAGCCCCTCGTGGTCGAGCTTGGCTTGCCGTCTGGCGCGGATGATACGCTTTGCACTCACCACGCCGATGCCCGGCACGCGCAATAATTTCTCATACGGCGCGCGGTTCACCTCCACGGGGAATTCCTCCGGGTGGCGCACCGCCCAACTGCACTTCGGGTCTAACATAGGGTCGAGGTCGGGCGTTTTTTCGCTCAATAATTCGTCCGCCGTGAAGCCGTAAAACCGCAAAAGCCAATCGGCCTGATAGAGCCTGTGCTCGCGCAGAAGCGGCGGCGCGGTGTCGAGCGCGGGCAGATTTCTGTCCTGCACGACCGGTATATACGCAGAGTAAAACACGCGTTTTAAAGAATACTTGTGGTAAAGTCCTTCGCTCAGCTGCAAAATACGTCGGTCGTTTTCCGGCGTTGCGCCGATGATCATTTGCGTTGACTGCCCACCCGGTACGAAGCGCGGCGCATTTTTATACCGTATGAGATCGTGCGCGTTTTCCTTGATGCCGTCGCGAATGCGCGACATAGGCAGCAGGATGTTTTCCTTCGATTTCTGCGGCGCAAGGCGCTTTAGACTGTCGTTTGACGGCAGCTCGATATTGACGCTCATGCGGTCGGCAAGCAGGCCGAGCTGCTGCAAAAGTGTCTCGTCCGCGCCGGGAATGGCTTTGACGTGAATGTAACCGTTGAAGTGATACTCGTTACGCAGAATATGCAATGTTTCTAGCATTCTTTCGCAGGTGATGTCCGGCGAGCCGAACACGGCGGAGCTTAAAAACAGCCCTTCAATATAATTGCGACGGTAAAAGCTGATGGTCAGATCCGCCAGCTCCTGCGGGCGAAACGTCGCGCGGGGTGTGTCATTTGAGCGGCGGTTGAGGCAATACGTGCAGTCATAAGCACATATGTTCGTCATTAGCACCTTTAAAAGGGAGATGCACCGGCCGTCACTTGCAAAGCTGTGGCAGATACCGCACGCGGCGGCAGAGCCGAGCTGCCCCTTTACGCCTGCGCGGTTTACGCCGCTTGAGGTGCACGCCGCGTCATATTTTGCAGCATCCGATAAAATGCGCAGCTTTTCCATGGTGTCCATTTGTGTGTTCATGCTGTTCTCCCTATCTTAAAGCGCGACGCCCTTGAACGGGTTTTCGACGTGTGTGCGGCGGTTTTCCGCGGCGGACTGAAAGAGGTCTTTGTGCATCACCTTGATGCCGCGATCAATGATGTCGCCGCCGTATTTGCAGCGTAGAAAATCGACCGTCGTTTCGAGCTTTTGGGCCTTTTGCCCGCGTGCGGCATCTTCAAACAGCGAACACTGCGACATGCCGAGCGGCACGAGCGACGACACGCGCACGCCGATGCTGCGGATGGATTCGCCCGTGTGATGGGCGCGGAAAAGACCGTAGGCGGCGTCGAAAATGCTTTTGGAATCCGCCACGGCGGTGTCCAGCATCTTTTGGCGCTGGTAGGTCTCGAGGTTATATTTGCGCACGGAAAGCTGCACGTTGTAGCCGCAAAGGCCCTTTTCGCGCAATCTTTGTGCGACGCTTTCGGAGAGCATGTAGAGCTCTGCGCGAATCTCGCCGTCGTCTTTTAGGTCGTGCACGGCGGTGGTGCTGTTGCCGATGCTTTTGACCTCCTCGTGCTCGTTCACACGGCGCACGGGCGACCTGTCTTCGCCGTTTGCGTACATACTTAATTGCTCGCCCGCCTTGCCGAATAGCCTTTTTAACAGCTTTCGGTCGGCTTTTGCGGCGTCGCCGATGGTGTAGATGCCGTATTTTTTGAGCGCTTCCTGCGTCGATTTGCCGACGAACAGCAGGTCTGCCGCCGGAAGCGGCCACACGAGCTCTTTAAAATTCTCGCGCGTGAACTCCGTTACGGCATCCGGCTTTTTATAGTCGCTGCCGAGCTTTGCGAAAATTTTGTTGAACGACACGCCGAT
>OLQA01001340.1_pt1 | contig 21976 bp, 15 predicted proteins | sample 1673151 | NCBI WGS metagenome assembly OLQA01 (sample SAMEA3136760, study PRJEB25190) | human gut metagenome | biome: human gut; feature: human-associated habitat; material: faeces | place: Austria | collected 2013 | reverse complement strand
AATATGCTGATCTCCATGGACGGCAAGGTAAAGGTGGCGGATTTCGGCATTGCCAGGGCCGTTTCCTCCCAGACCATGAACTCCACAGTTGTGGGCTCCGTCCACTATATCTCCCCGGAGCAGGCCAGAGGCAGCCACATCGACGCCCGCGCCGACATTTACTCCGCCGGTGTCGTCCTCTATGAGATGCTGACCGGCCGCCTGCCCTTCGACGGGGACACCCCCGTCTCCGTGGCCATCCAGCACATCAGCGCCAAGCCCATGTCGCCCCGCGAAATCGTGCCGGACATTCCCATTGGCCTGGAGGAGATCACCATGAAGGCCATGGCCTCCCGCATCGACCAGCGCTATATGAACGCCGAGGCCATGCTGCGGGACCTGGAGGAATTCCGCAAGAATCCCCAGGTGGAGTTTCACTATAATCTGGCTGCCTTCCACGGCGCTCAGCCCGTCCCAGAAGAGCCGACCCAGCCCATGGACGGCACCGGGACCCTGGGCCGCCGCCAGCGCCAGCCCGTCCGCACCCGCACAGCCCCGCCGCCCCGGCGCTATCCGCCGGAGAAGCAGGACGACTACGAGGACGACGATCCCCGCGACCGCCGCCGCAATCTGGTGATCCCCATCGTGGTCGTGGTGTTCATCGTGGCCGTGGGCGTGTTCCTGTGGCTGACGTTCTTCAGCGGAATTTTTGACAAGGAAGACACGATCAAAGTCCCCAATCTCCTGGGCGAAAAGCTTACCGATGTGCTCCAGGATGAAGAGGTCTTGAAGCAATTCAAAGTCGTGGAGCAATCTCGTGAGCCCAGCTCGGAGTATGAAGAGGGCGAGATCATCCGCCAAGACCCTGAGGGCGGTTCGTCCGTCAGCGAGAGCAAAGAGCTCATCACCATCAACGTGGTGGTCAGCTCCGGGCAAGAGACCATAGAGATGATCGACGTAATGGGCGACGACTACGACGTTGCCGTCAGCCGCCTTCAGCAGATGGACCTGAAAGTGGACACCGCCACGAAGCAGGCCTCCGATACAGTGGAGGAGGGCAAAGTCATTTCCAGCAACCCCGTCAAGGGGGCCAAGGTCAGCCCCGGCGACCGCGTCCAGCTGGTCATCAGCACCGGCCCTGACGTGAAGAAGGTCGCCGTGCCCACCCTCACCGGCATCTCTTTGGACAACGCCCGCAGCATCGCCCACAGCTCGGCAACGTCTCCGAGGTCAACAGCGACAAGCCCGCCGGTCAGGTCATTTACCAGAGCGTAGCGCCCAACACCCAGGTGGACGAGGGCACCAGCATCACCCTCCAGGTCAGCAAAGGCCCGGAGACCAAACCGGAGGTCACCAAGACCATCGAGATCGCCCTACCGACGGACGGTCGGGAGACGGTCACGGTGCAGGTGACCCTGGACGGCAAAGAGGTCTATACCCAAGACGTGAAGACCGACGTGGGAACGACCTATGTCAGCATCACCGGCTCCGGCACGATGCAGGTCTGCGTCTACTTCGACGGCGAGCTGGCCACTCAGTTCCAAGAGAATTTTGACGAATGAGAAACGACCAAGGGACCATCCGCAAGGCCCTGAGCGGATTTTACTACGTCCAGACGGACGACGGCCTGGTGACCTGCCGGGCCAGGGGCAAGTTTCGCTATCAAAAGATCACCCCCCTGGTGGGGGACCGGGTGGCCATCACCGTCCAGGACGACGGCTCCGGTTCTCTGGATCACATTCTGCCCCGCCGCAATGCCTTCCAGCGCCCGGCGGTGGCGAATTTAGACCAGCTGGTGATCATCGCCTCCGGGGCCATCCCCGTGAGCGACCCGTTTTTGCTGGACCGCATCATCTCCCTGGCTGAGAGCAAGGAGTGCCAGCCCATCCTGTGCATCAACAAGTGGGATCTGGTGCAGGCGGAGGACCTGCTTGCGATCTATCAGGCCGCCGGCATCCCGACCTTATCCGTCAGCGCCGCCACCGGCCAAGGCATCGAGGAGCTGCGCGGCCTGCTGGCCGGAAAGATCTCGGCCTTTACCGGCAACTCCGGCGTGGGGAAGTCCAGCATCCTCAACGCCCTGGAGCCGAACTTCGGCCTGGCCACCGGCGAGATCAGCGAAAAGCTGGGCCGCGGCCGCCACACCACCCGCCATGTGGAGCTGTTCCCCGTGGCCGGGGGCCTCATCGCCGACACCCCCGGCTTCTCCGCCTTTGACAATGAGAAGGGCGGCGAGCCGCTGGATAAGGACACGCTGGACCGGTCCTTCCGGGAGTTCCGGCCCTACCTGGGCCAGTGCCGCTTCATCGGCTGCGCCCACATCAAGGAAAAGGGCTGCGCCGTCCTGGCGGCGGTGAAGGCCGGGGACATCCCCAAGAGCCGCCACCGGAGCTATGTGCGCCTGTACGAGCTGGCGAAAGAAAACAAACCCTGGGAAAAATAAGCCCAAACACGACCCGTCTGTCCCCTGCATACACTGGGGCAGACGGGTTTGTTGCACCCAGGAGGGAGGGAAGAACCATGAAGATGGTGGTCATCGCGGCCCCGAAGGCCTTGGCGGGCTTTTTGAAAAAGATTTTCCACATGGAGCACGCCGACTGAGAAAACCCGGTCTAACCCTCCGCCGGGGGACATAGAATGGCCCAAGAACTGAAACACCGGAAAGGATGGGTTGCCGTGAAAGAATTGGAACTGCGCCGGGCAAACACCAAGGGCTGGGCGGTGGTGGGCCGGACCAGCATCGAGCAGGAGGAGACCGCTGAGGTCATCGTCCCGGATGCCCAGCCGGACATCTGGCAGGTGTGGGATGCCTCCACCTGCCTGCTGCTCCAGCGCAAGGAGGTGCGGGAGGGGCAGGCCGCCCTCTATGGCCTGCTGAAAGTCACCATCCTCTATCAGCCCGAAGGAACGGGCGGGGTGGAGCGCATGGAGGCCACCCTGCCCTTTGACGCCACGCCGGAGCTGCCCGGCTTGACCCGGCAGAGCTTGCTGTACGTCTCCCCCAAGGTCCTGGGCACCGAGACCCGCCTGCTCAACCCCCGTAAGATCCTGGTGCGGGTGGCCTATCAGCTGGACTTGACGGCGTTCGGCCCCGCAGAGCAAGGGGTCCCCAGCCAAGTAGAGGAGCCGGGGCCATACGGCATCTGCCAAAAGACGGGGGAATGGCACAGTGATGAGACGGTCCACGTCCAGGAAAAAAACTTTACCTATCAGGACACCCTGGTCCTCCCCGGCGGCCGCCCGGACGCGGAGCGCCTGCTGGCGACCCGGACGGCCTGCGCCTGTCACGAGGCCAAGGTCATCGGCAGTAAGCTGGTGTTCAAGGGAGAGGCCGCCGTCCGTTTGCTCTATCAGGCGGAGGACGGCGCGGTGCAGACCGCCGATTTCCACCTGCCCTATTCCCAGCTCATGGACGCCGGAGAAAACAGCCAGGACAGCAGCGCAGACCTCGCCCTGGTCTTTACCGACTGCACCTGCACGCCCGTGGAAGGGGACCGGCGGAGCTTTCAAGTCAGCCTGGCGCTGCAAGCCCAGGCAGTCTTTCGGAAGGAAGAGACGCTCCCGCTGCTCACCGACCTTTACAGTACATCTTACAACCTGGAGATCGACAGAGCCACCTGCCTCACCTGCTGCCTCTCCGGTCAAGGCGAGGGTCAGGAGACAGTCCGCCTCCAGCTTCCGGCATCCAATTTGACCGGCCAGCTGGTGGAGGTCCAGGTGCATTTGGGCCGCAGCAGCCAGCGGCAGGAGGGAGAGGCCTATATCCTGACCCAGGAGATAGAATCCGTGGTCCTCTACGAAACGGACGAGGGCCTTGCCTCTGCCCGGCAAAAAAGCCAGGTCCAGCACCGCATCACCGGGGAAGGTCCGGGCCGGTGCCAGTTTACCGCCGAGCTGCTCCGGGACCCTGCCGCCGCGCCGGTGGGGGAGGGCATCGAGGTCACGGCACTGCTCTCCTTCCGTTGGCGGATCCTGGAGGAATCGGAAACAGCCGTCATCCAGCAAGTGCTTCTGGGAGAGCCACGCCAGGCCGACCCCAACGAGCCTTCGGTGATCCTCCGGGCCGTCCACCCTGGGGAGGATCTCTGGGCCGTTGCCAAGGCCTACCACACGACGGATGAGGCGATCCTGGCCGCCAGCGGCCTGGACAGCGAAGAAATTTACCCCGGCCAACGTCTGCTCATCCCCCGCACGGCGGGATAACGCTGGCCGGAAAAAGCGCCGCCCGGGATCTCTTTTCTGCGAGATACCGGGCGGCGCGGTTTCTGTTAGGAAATGATCCCACTCAGTCGATGCTGGTGGTCAGCACTTTCTTGAGACGGGCAAACTTCGGCAGGCCGTTTTCCAGCGGACGAGCCGGTTCGCCCTGGATGAGGGGCAGAGCGTAGTCGATGAAGGACTGGCAGACGCCGTTGCCTGCTTCATTGATCCAGGTGCGGGGGACCTTGCGCTCGGTGTTGGCAGCCTGGGTCAGGGGGATGAGCTTGGTCTGGCAGTGGTAGCCGTCGGCATCTCTGGTGCAGTCCAGGGCCACCATCTGGTCGGTCAGGCCGGCCACGGCGGCCTCCACCGCGGCCTTACCTGCGGCATAGGCTTCCTGTATGTCGGTCCGAGAAGCCAGGTGGGAGCCGCAGCGCTGGAGCAGGGACAGCTCGATGCCGCGGACCTTCACGCCCATCTTCTGCTTGACCACGTCGGCCAGCATGGCGGCCAGACCGCCCAGCTGGGCGTGCCCAAAGCCGTCGGTGGCGGAGGTCTTGGCCTCGGAGACGAAGGTGCCGTCGGCGTAGTGGATGCCCTCTGACACGGCCACCAGGCAGTTGCCGGTGGCGTCGTAAATTCTCTTCACATCCGCCAGGAACTGGTCCATATCAAAGTCCACTTCGGGCAGATAGACCAGGTCCGGGCCGGACCCGGCCCAGCTGGCCAGCCCGGCAGCGCCGGCCAGCCAGCCGGCGTGGCGGCCCATGATCTCCACGATGACGACCGTGCCGGTGTCGTACACTCTGGCGTCCTGATACAGCTCCATGCAGGAGGTGGCGATGTACTTGGCGGCGCTGGCATAGCCGGGGCAGTGGTCGGTGCCGTCCAGGTCGTTGTCGATGGTCTTGGGCACGCCGATGATGTTGCAGGGGTAGCCCACCCGCTGCATATACTTGCTGATCTTGTTGCAGGTGTCCATGGAATCGTTGCCGCCGTTGTAGAAGAAGTAGCGCACGTCGTACTTCTTGAAGATCTCTAAGATGCGCTGGTAATCGGTGTCGTCCACGTCCGGGTCGGCCAGCTTATAGCGGCAGGAGCCCAGGGCAGAGGAGGGCGTGAACTGGAGCAGGTCCAGCTGGGCCGGGTCCTCCTGGCTCATGTCATAGAGCTGGTCGGCCAGCACGCCCTTGATGCCGTGGGCGGCCCCCAGCACGCGGGTGATCTGGTCGGAAGCCAGGGCGGTCTGGATGACGCCCTGGGCGCTGGCGTTGATGACGGCGGTGGGTCCGCCGGACTGGCCAATGATACAGGCCCCTTTTAAGTTTTCCATGGAGAAAACCTCCTTATGATTTCGTAAACTGTGGGCAGACAAGCTGCCCTTGCATCGCAAAACCCATGATAACATATCCCGTCTGCTCTTGCAATTAGGAGATAATGCTGTTAAAATAATTTTGCTCCGGCGGCGCAGGGCGCTTTGCCGGAGAAACAAGAAAGAATTGAAATACGAGCCGGGTTCCCCGGCTGTTTGAAAGGAGCGGTATCATGCCGTTAGTTACTACCACAGAGATGTTCCGCAAGGCTTACGAGGGCGGCTACGCCATCGGTGCCTTCAACGTGAACAACATGGAGATCGTCCAGGGCATCACCGAGGCTGCCAAGGAGGCCAACTCTCCCATCATCCTCCAGGTGTCCGCCGGGGCCAGAAAATACGCCAAGCACGGCTACCTGATGAAGCTGGTGGAGGCCGCCGTGGAGGACACGGGCCTTCCCATCGCCCTGCACCTGGACCACGGCGAGGACTTTGACATCTGCAAGGCCTGCATCGACGGGGGCTTCACCTCCGTGATGATCGACGGCTCCAAGCATTCCTTCGAGGACAACATCGCCCTGACCCGCAAGGTCGTGGAGTACGCCCACCAGCACGGTGTCGTCGTCGAGGGTGAGCTGGGCCGTCTGGCCGGCATCGAGGACGACGTGAACGTCTCCGCCGCCGATTCCTCCTACACCGACCCCAACCAGGTGGAGGAGTTCGTCCGGGCCACCGGCGTGGACAGCCTGGCCATCGCCATCGGCACCAGCCACGGCGCCTTTAAGTTCAAGCCCGGCACCAAGCCCCAGCTGCGCTTCGACATCCTGGAAGAGGTGGGCCGCCGCCTGCCTGGGTTCCCCATCGTGCTCCACGGTGCTTCCTCCGTCATCCCCAAGTATGTGGACATCATCAACGCCAACGGCGGCCAGCTGAAGGACGCCATCGGTGTGCCGGAGGATCAGCTGCGCCAGGCCGCCAAGCTCGCCGTCTGCAAGATCAACATCGACTCTGACCTCCGCCTGGCCATGACTGCCGGCGTGCGGCAGCAGCTCATCGCGGACCCCGCCAACTTCGACCCCCGCAGCTATCTGAAGGTGGGCCGCCAGTATGTGAAGGATCTGGTCAAGGACAAGATCGTGAACGTCCTGGGCAGCGACAACAAGCTTTGATGGACCGGGGTTTTTCTCAAAAACTGCACACAATGAGAGCATAGATAAGAGACGGTACAGCGTAAGCTGTACCGTTTTTTTACAAAAATGGAAGGATACTGTGCTATGACTACCAACCTACGTCCCATCTTAAAAAATAAGTATTACCTCTATCTCACGGAGTTCTTCGCCGGGGTCTCCGTCATGGCGGTGGAGCTGGGCGCGAGCCGTCTGCTGGCCCCGTATTTCAGTTCCTCCCAGATCGTCTGGACCATCATCATTGGCACCATCATGATCGCCATGGCTCTGGGGAATCTCTGGGGCGGCCGCACGGCAGACAAGGACCCGAACACCGACCGCCTCTACCGCCGCATTTTGGTGGCTGCCGTCTGGATCGCCGCCATCCCCGTGGTGGGGAAGTATATCATCTTGGGCATCTCCGGCCTATTGGTCCTGACCATCAACACGAATTTTCTTATCGTTGCGGCCTTCTGCACCTGCATGGTCCTCTTCGTCTTCCCCCTGTTCCTGCTGGGGACGGTGACGCCCTCGCTGGTCAAATACAGCGTGGACAGCCTGGAGGACAGCGGCAAGACCGTCGGTACCCTGGGGGCGTTCAACACCATCGGGAGCATCCTGGGGACGTTTCTGCCGACCTTTGTGACCATCCCGGCGGTGGGTACGGCGGTGACGTTCCTGCTCTTCTCCGGCATCCTGCTGGCCATCGGGCTCATCTATTTTCTCAGCTCGAAAACCCAGTGGAAGAAGTGCCTGGTCTCTCTGGTCCTCTTTGCGGCCTGTGCCGTCTTTGGCAACGGCGGGAGCTTTGCCTTCTGGGCCAACGACCTGACCTATGAGGGGGAGTCGGTCTACAACTATTTGCAGGTCACGGAGAACGAGCGCCACGTCTCCCTCTCCACCAATGTTCTCTTCGGCGTCCAGTCTGTACGGATGAAGTCAGATAGCTTGACCGGAATGTACTACGACTACGCCCTGGCTGCCCCTGTGATGGCAGGCCTCGACCAGTCCAACCCCGGACGCATCCTCATCCTGGGCAACGGCACCGGGACCTTCGCCACCCAATGCACCCGCTATTTCCCAGGAAGCCAGATCAGCGGCGTAGAGATCGACGACAAGATCACGGACCTGGCCAAGACCTATTTTGCCCTCCCGGAGACCGTGGACGTGACCACCTATGACGGCCGCGCCTATCTCCAGGCCATCGAGGGGCAGTACGACGTGATCCAGGTGGACGCCTACCAGGACATCACCATCCCCTTCCAAATGTCGTCCACTGAGTTCTTCACCCTGGTCAAAGAGCATCTCGCCCCCGGCGGGGTCATGGTCGTGAACCTGAACATGCACTCCGACGGGGAGGGGAGCATCAACCAGGCCCTCTGCGACACCATCGCCAGTCTCTTCCCCCACGTCTACACCGTGGATATCCCTGGTGCGACGAACCGGGAGCTGTTCGCTTCTATGGACGGCGACCCGCTCCGCACCCTTGCACAGGAAAAGGGGAGCGTCACTGCGTCCGACCTGCGCACCCAGCTGGACAAGGTGCAGGACGGCTTGCGCCATTATGTGGGCGGTGAGCGCATCCTCACCGACGACCAAGCCCCCGTGGAAGTTTTGGGCATGCGGGCCATTGACGGACTCATCCAAGCTGAGCTACAATACTACCAGAAAATTTATCGGGAGGAGGGGCTGAAGGGCCTGCTCGCCCAATTCTGATCCTGGGAGGGATGACCATGCTCCGCATCCTCACCGGCCGGGCCGGAAGCGGAAAGACCACCGAAATTTTTCGCCGCATGGCGGCCGAGGGCCAGCAGCGCAAACAGATCCTACTGGTGCCGGAACAGGCGTCCTTTGAGACGGAGCAGCGCTTCTGCCGGGAGAACGGAAACCGGGCGGGGGTGTATGGAGAGGTCCTCTCCTTTACCCGTTTGGAAAACCGCGTCCTCACCCTGGCCGGGGGCGTGGCCCAGCCTATGCTGGACGAGGGCGGACGGTTGCTGACCATGTACGCCGCCCTGCGCTCCGTCTCTGCCCACCTGACCGTCTACGCCATGCCTTCCCGCCGCCCGGAGTTTCTGGGTAGTCTCCTCACCACCATGGATGAGCTGAAAAGCTGCTGCGTCACCGGCGAGACACTGGCCCAGGTGGGGGAGGAGACGGAGGGGCTGGACGGGCAAAAGCTTCGGGACCTGGGCCTCATCTTCGGGGCCTATGAGGCCCGCACGGCGCGAGGGGCCTTGGACCCTCGTGACCGCCTCACCCGTCTGGCCCAAAAGCTCAGCGCCTATCCTTTCTTTCAGGAGAAAGACGTTTATCTGGACGGCTTCACCGACTTCACGCCCCAGCAGCGGCTTGTGCTGGAGCAGATCCTGAAGCAGGCCCACTCCGTCACCGTCTCTCTCACCTGGGACGGCGGGGCAGAGGAAGAGGCCGTCTTTACCCCGGCGGGCAAAACCATCGCCGTGCTGACCCGTTTGGCGAAAAAAGGGCATAGAACCGTAAAGCGAGAACACTTGTCAGACAATGGAGGACATAGGACGCTTCCGCTGGACTACGCGGAGAAAACACTCTTCACCCAGAGCACCCAGCCCTATAACGGCCCCTGGGACAGCAGCGTGACCACGGTCAATCTGGTCTCCCCCAGAGAAGAGATCGCCTGGGTGGCCGGAGAAATACAAGCCCTGGTCCGCTCCGGTCCGTTTCGGTATCGGGACATCGCAGTTGCCGCCCGCTCGATGGACGGCTATTGGGAGCAGCTCGAAGATAGTTTTGCTCAGTACAACATCCCCCTCTTCCAGGCGGACAAGACCGACATTTTGCAAAAGCCCATCTTCACCCTCATCACCGCCGCCCTGGATTCCGTGACCGGAGGCTACACCTACGATGACGTCTTTCGGTATCTCAAGACCGGCCTGACCGGCCTGACCCCGGAGGAATGTGACCGCCTGGAAAACTACGTCCTCACCTGGGACATTCGAGGCCGCCAATGGACCGCAGAAAAGGGGTGGAAACGCAACCCCCGCGGCTGGCAGAAGGAGACCACCCCGGAGGACGAAGCGGAGCTGACTGCCCTCAATGCCCTGCGTTTGCGCGTCATCGCTCCCTTGGAACAGCTCAAGAAAAATGCTGGAGATACCATAGGGGAGCAAGTGGTTTCCCTTTACAAATTTCTCGAAGAGATCCAAGCTCCGGAGGCCCTGGAGGCCCGCAGCGCCGCCCTGTTAGAGCGAGGAGAACCCGAACTGGCCCGCGAATACAGCCAGCTCTGGGAGATCTTCTGCGGGGCCTTGGAGCAATGCGTGGCCATGGTCGGCGAAATGGAGAGCAGTCTCAGCGACTTCTCCCGCTTGCTCCGTCTCCTGCTCTCCCGCTACACCGTGGGTACGATCCCGGCCTCGCTGGATCGTGTCACGGCGGGCGATGCCCAGCGCCTGGGTGGAAGAGCCTGTCAAGTGATTTTCCTTGTCGGGGCGGACGACAGCTCTATCCCGCAGGTCACCCCCGGCCTGGGCCTGCTCACCGACCACGACCGGGAAATTTTAGAGGGCTACGGCCTGGAGCTGGCGCCCCGGACCGAGGAAAAGCTCTCCCGTGAATATACCATCGTCTACACCACCTGCGCCCAGCCCGCCCAAAAGCTCTATGTCACCTGGCCCGCGCAAGGTGAGACGGGCGGCGAGAAGCGCCCCTCTTTTTTGATCGAGCGTCTGGAGACGCTCTTCCCCCAGTGTCAGCGCCGGGAGAAGCCAGCGCCTTCCCCGGACCAGCTGCGCTCCCTGGCGGCTGGGGTCCCGTCGATCCGTGCGGCCCTCTCGGAGGACCCGCGTTCTGCGGCCCTGTTTCGCCATTTGGATCAGGCGGCCCGCTGGCAGCGGGGGCGCTTGTCGCCGGGGGCTGTGTCTGCCCTCTATGGGAAGAAGGTCCCCATGTCGGCTTCCCGGATGGATCAATACCAGTCCTGCCACTTTGCCTATTTCCTGCGTTATGGCCTGGATGCCCGCGCCCGCCGTCCCGCCGGATTTGACGCGCCGGAATACGGTACGTTTGTGCATTATGTTCTGGAACATGTGCTCCGAGCCATCCAAGACCAAGGCGGCGCAGCCCAGGTCTCCGACGAGGCCATCCAAGGCTTTGCCACGCAGGCCGTGCGGGACTATGTCCACGGCAAGCTGGGCGGCATGGAGCATCAGACGCCCCGCTTCCGCTACCTCTTCCGCCGCCTGGAAAAGGGTGTTCGCGCCGTGGTGGAAAACGTGGTGGCGGAGCTTCGCAGCTCGGATTTTCAGCCCCTTTGGTTCGAGCTGGGCTTCGGCTATGGCCCGGACAAGTCCCTGCCTCCGGTGAACCGGACCAGTCACGGCATCACCCTCAGCATCTCCGGCTTTGTGGACCGGGTGGATGGCTGGCGCAACGAAAAAGACGGCCGCCTCTATCTTCGGGTGGTCGACTACAAAACCGGCCGAAAATCCTTCGACCTCACCGAGGTCTGGAACGGCCTGGGCTTGCAGCTTTTACTCTACCTCTTTACCTTGGAACGGGAGGGCAGCCCGCTCTTCGGGGAGCAGCCTGTCCCCGCCGGGGTCCTCTATCTTCCGGCGCGGGAAGCTGTCCTGAAAGGCAGCCGCACCATGGACGAAGCGGCCCGGCAGAAAGAACTGGACAAAGAGCTGCTCCGCAAGGGCCTCATTCTGGAGGATGCCGATGTGGTAGAGGCCATGGAGCACGGCGAGGGTAGCCTGCGCTTTCTCCCCGTGAAGGTCAAGACGAAGAAGGACGAGACCACCATCAGCGGCGATGCCTTGGTCTCCGCCGAAAAGCTGGGCCGTCTGGACTTACATATTCAAACTATCCTATCCCAGATCTGCCAGGAGATCGCCCGTGGGAACATCGACGCCGACCCCTTCTGGCGGAGCAAGGAGCAAAACGCCTGTACCTACTGTGAGTTTGCCCAGGCCTGCCAATTCGAGGAAAGCGCAGAGGCCACCGGCGACCACCGACGCTGGGCCCCCACCGTAGAGAACAAGACCTTCTGGGCAAATCTCTCCCAGACCGAGGAAGGAGGGGAGCCTCATGGCCGTCAAACGAACCCCTGAGCAGGAGGCCGTCGTCAAAAACCGGGGCGGCACCCTGCTCGTCTCCGCCGCCGCCGGGTCAGGCAAGACCCGCGTTCTGGTGGAGCGTCTGTTGGATCGTATTTTATATGAAGAGAAAAACATCAACGAGTTTCTCATCATCACCTTCACCCGCGCCGCCGCAGAAGAACTCCGGGGCCGCATCGCCGGGGAATTGAACGAGGCCCAAGCGGCCCACCCGGACAACGCCCACCTCCGCCGCCAGTCGGCTCTTTTATATGAGACGCAGATTTCCACCATCCATGCCTTCTGTACCGTTCTCCTGCGCCAGTGGGGGCACCTCTTAGACATTCCCAGCGACTTCACCCTCTGCGAGGAGGAGGAAGCCTCCGTCCTCATGGCACGCACCCTGGACCAGGTCTTGGAGGAACGCTATGAGGACATCGACCCGGACGGAGACTTTGCTCAGCTGCTCGATCTTCTCACCGCCGGGCGGGACGACAGCCGCCTCGTTGAGATCGTCCTGGACGTCTATGAAAAGATCCAAAGCGCTGCCGATCCTCTGGCCTGGCTGGAAGAACAGCGCCGTGCCCTGGACCTGTCCCATCTGACCGACGCAGGCCAAACCCCTTGGGGCAAACTGCTCCTGGAAGACGCCAAAGCCACTGGCGCCTATTGGAAGGAGCAGATGGAGACGGCCTGCGATCTGGCCTTAGAGGACCCCGTTCTGGAAAAAGCTTACCTCCCCAGTCTCAAAGAGACGGCCCAAGCCCTGGAGCATTTTGTGACCGCCTGCGCCCAAGGCTGGGACGCCGCCGCCGAACGGGTCGTGATCCCGTTTCCCCGGCTCGGCTCCTCCCGCGGCGTAGAGAATATCTCTGCGCAGGAACAGATCAAAAGCCTGCGGGACCGCTGTAAAAAGACCATGGGCAAGGTGGCAGACCGCCTGTCCAGCCCCAGCGCCAGCTTGTTGGAGGACATGGCCTTGCTCTACCCCGCCATGCGGGGCCTGTTCGCCCTGACCGCAGATTTCGCCAAAGCCTACGACGCGGAAAAGAAAAAACGCGCCATGTTGGATTTTTCCGATTTGGAGCATGACGCCATCCGCCTCCTGGTGAACGACCAGGGCCAGCCTACCGACCTGGCCCGCCAATGGGGCCAGCGCTACGCCGAGATCATGGTGGACGAATACCAGGACACAAACCAAGTGCAAAACACGATCTTCCGCGCCCTCTCCCAGGATGGGAAAAACCTCTTCTTGGTGGGCGATGTGAAGCAGTCTATCTATCGCTTCCGCCTGGCCGACCCCACCATCTTTTTGGAAAAGTATCGGACCTTCCGTCCCTATGACCAAGCGGCGGAGGGGGAGGAACGGCGCATCACCCTCTCCAAAAACTTCCGCTCCCGCCCGGAGGTCCTGGAAGCGGCCAACGACCTGTTCCGCTGCGTCATGTCCCGCGAGCTGGGCGAGCTGGATTACACGGCAGACCAGGCCCTCTATCCCGGCGGGACGTTCCCGGCGGGGGAGGGCTACGAGACGGAGCTTCATGTCTTAGACTTCAGCGAGGATCCGGCCTATACCCAACAAAAGATCGAGCGCAACGACTTGGAAGCCCGCTTTGTGGCCAAACAGATCGCGGACTTGCTCCAGTCCGGCTTTCCTGTCTCCGATGGTCAGGGAGGCACCCGCCCCCTGGCCCCGGATGACATCGCCGTTCTTCTGCGTTCCCCCGGCCCTGTGCGCCAGTATTACACCCAGGCCTTAGAGGACCAGGGGGTCAACTGGTCCGCCGAAGAGGGGAGCGACCTCTTTCGGACCACGGAGGTCTCCGTCGCCCTCTCCTGGCTCCAGATCATCGACAACCCCCGCCAGGACATCCCGCTCTTAGCCGTCCTGCGGTCCCCTGTGGTGGGCTTCACCGGGGACCGTCTCGCTGCGGTCCGCACGTTAGCAGAAGGGGACTTCTACACCGCCCTGCAAACCGCCGCCGCCCAAGGCTGGCCGGACTGTGTGGAGTTTCTGGCCCAGTTAGCAGCCTTGCGCTTTGGGGCGGGGGAGTTGACCAGCCATCAGCTGCTATGGAATTTGTATCGAGAAACGGACCTGCTGGAGATCTTCTCCGCTATGCCAGGCGGGGAAAAACGCCGGGAGAATCTCCTGTCCTTCTACCAGCTGGCCCGCCGCTTTGAGGGGACGGGTCACAAGGGCTTGTTTGGTTTTCTGCTCCATCTGGACCGGGTGCGGAAAAGTGGGACCCTCCAAACACCCCCTGCCGCCCCCAAGGAGAGCGCTGGGGTCAAGCTTCTCTCCATCCATCGCTCCAAGGGGCTGGAATATCCGGTCGTCTTTCTGTGCGGCCTGGGGCGGCAGTTTAATCAGTCCGACCAGAAAAAACGGGTCCTGTTCCATCCCAAGCTAGGCCTTGGCCCCAAGGGGCTGGACCGGGAGACGATGGTGGAGTTTACCACCTTGGCCAGGGAGGGGGTCGCGCTGGCGCTGAACAAGGAGATGATGGCCGAGGAAATGCGTCTGCTTTACGTCGCCATGACCCGCGCCAAAGAAAAGCTGATCATGACCCACGCGCTCCCGGCCCGCGGCAACCCACTCAAGACCCTGGCCGCCAGCCTGTCCTATCCCGCCGATCCCCGTGTGCTGCAAAGCTGTGCCGGGCCGGGGGAGTGGGTCTTGCTGGCCGCCCTGCTCCGCCCGGAGGGGGAAGTCCTGCGCCAAGCGGGCGGGCAGGACAGCACGCCGCCCCCCGCCGTCCCCTTAGGCCCCGCCTGGCGGATCGAATATCACACCGGAGCCGTCTCTCAGGAGGCAGGCCGCCGCCACCGCCGGACCACGGCAGAAGAACAACGCCCCCTCAACCTATCCCCGGAGGAGATCGTCTCCCGCCTGCAATGGCAATACCCCTACGCCATTTCTTCTGCGACCCCCGCCAAGATCACCGCCACCCAAGTGGCCCAGCAGGACCCGGACGAGCCTGGCGTGTTTCTCCTGCGGGACAAGGAGACGGATGAACCGGAGCCATTCTATCGCCCGACCTTCGCCCAGGAGACCATGGGCCTCACCGCCGCCCAGCGGGGCACGGCCCTGCACACGGTCATGCAGTCTATTCGGCTGGACAAGACCGGCTCTGCCCGTGAGGTGGAGGAAGAACTGGCCCGTCTGACTGCCCAGGGTTACCTGACCGAACCACAGGCCCAGTCCGTCTCGCCCATTTCCGTCGCCCGCTTTTTCGCCGGAGACCTGGGCCGCGCCCTGCGGGAAAATCCGACCTTGCAGCGGGAATATCCCTTCTCCCTCCTGGCCGATGCGAACCGGTTCTATCCCGACGCCCTGCCCGGAGAAGAAATTTTGCTGCAAGGCGTTATCGACGGCTGGTTTGAAACGGAGGAGGGCCTTACCTTATTTGATTTCAAAACCGACCGCGTGCCCCCCTACGCCGCCCAGGACCGCGCCCAGCGCTACCAGGGCCAGCTGGCTGCCTACGCCTACGCCCTGGAAACGCTGACGCAAAAACCGGTCGTCCACCGCCTGCTCTGGTTCCTCCATTCGGGCGTCGGGATCGACTTGGCTGGGGAAAATGAAAAAAATTAAAAAAATCGGAAAAAAGAGTTGCATTTTCCTTGGAAAAGTGGTACCATAGGTCATGCGCTTGAAGAGCGCACATTTTTTGATATCAGAAAGAGGTGAACACGAATGAAGGAAGGCATCCATCCCAACTACGAGGAGACCACGATTCGTTGTGCTTGCGGTAATGTGATCAAGACCAGATCCACCAAGAAGGACATCCGCGTCGAAGTTTGCTCCAAGTGTCACCCCTTCTTCACCGGCAAGCAGAAGATGGTGGATACCGGCGGACGCGTCAGCCGTTTCAACAAAAAGTTCGGTTTGGAAAACTAAAAGATTTTTGTCTTTGGACCCGTGCCCTGACCGGCACGGGTTTTTCCATATTCCCTACCCAGAAGCCGAGGGTTCCTCCGGGACCCTTTTGCATACACTAAGGGGAAGGCACATTTTTCCTGTGAAGAGGAGGAACCCATGATGTTTCACGAGATCGCCCCAAAGACCCTGACGGAAAACGTCTTTTCCCTCATCGGGGACCGCTGGATGCTCATCACCGCCGGGACGCCCGACCACTGCAACACCATGACCGCCAGCTGGGGCGGCCTGGGCGTGCTGTGGCGCAAGCCCATGGCGACCATCTATGTCCGCCCCCAGCGCTATACGTTTGGATTTATCGAGCAGTCTGACGAATTTACCCTTTCCTTCTTCGGCCCCCAGTGGAAAAAGGCGCTGTCTTATTGCGGTGCCGTCAGCGGCCGGGACGAGGATAAGTTCGCTGCCTGCGGCTTCCACGTGGCCGCGGCTGGGCAGGCTCCGTATATTCAGGAGGCCGACCTGGTCCTGGTTTGCAAAAAGCGCTATTGGAACGATCTGGACCCCGCTCACATGGACGCCGAGGCCCTGCAAGAATACAAAGCCAAAGACTATCACCGGATGTACCTGGGCGAGATCACCCAGGTGCTGGTGCGGGACTGACCCGCACCCCTGTCGAAGAGAACCCATCCCAAGAGAAGGAGGCCGCCAATGACCGACCATAACACCCAAGAGAGCAGAAACCGCGCCGTCCTGGTGGGGCTGAATGCCGACAGCCTGCCACGAGAGGACAACGCCAGTGAAACCACCCTGGAGGAGCTGGCCGCCCTGGTGGAGACTGCCGGCGGCGAGAGCGTGGGCATCATCCTCCAGAACCGCGATACCCCGGAGGCCCGGACCTTCATCGGCGAAGGCAAGGTCGCCGAGGTCACCGATCTGGTCCACGCCCAGGAAGCCGACCTGGTGGTCTTCGACAACGAGCTTTCCCCCTCCCAGCAGCGGGTGCTGACGGAGGAGATCGGCGTCCAAGTCATCGACCGGGCGGGTCTGATCTTAGACATCTTCGCCCAGCGGGCCCGCACCAAAGAGGGCCGCTTACAGGTGGAGCTGGCCCAATATAAATACCTCCTGCCCCGTCTGACGGGTATGTGGGGCCACCTGGTGCGCCAGACCGCCTCCGGCGGCAAGTCGCCCATCGGTACCCGCGGTCCTGGTGAGACCCAGCTGGAAACGGACCGCCGCCACATCCGCCGCAAGATCGCTAAGCTTACGGAGGATCTGGAGGAGGTCCGCCGGGTCCGGGCCGTCCAGCGGGACCGCCGGGAGAAGAACGAGGTCCCCGTCGTGGCCATTGTGGGCTATACCAACGCGGGCAAGTCCACCCTGCTCAACGCCTTGACTGACGCGGGCATCCCCGCTCGGAACCGTCTCTTTGACACCCTGGACACGACCACCCGCACCCTAGAGATCTCCGATACCTGTACCGTTCTCATCTCCGACACCGTTGGCTTCATCCGTAAGCTGCCCCACAACTTGGTCGAGGCCTTCAAGGCGACGCTGGAAGAACTGGCTTACGCCGACCTCATCCTTCACGTCATCGACGCCTCCAACCCGGAGTGGCGGGAGCAGGCGGAGGTGGTGGAGTCTTTGATCCGCCAGCTGGGGGCTGAGCAGACGCCCCGCGTGGAGGTCTTTAATAAGTCTGATGTCTACGTTGGGGATATCCGCCCCCACGGCGAAGACATCGTCTCCATCTCCGCTAAGACAGGGGAGGGCTTGGATCAACTTCTGGCCATGATCGGCAAGCGCCTGGACACCGGCTTCCACCGGGTCACCCTCTCCCTGCCCTATGACAAGGGCGGGGTGTTGGACATGCTCTACCGGGATGCCAAGGTGGAAAAGGTAGAATACGGCGAGACCATCGAGGTCGAAGCCGTCTGCTCTGAAAAAACCGCCGGTCAGGTCAGAGAGTTCATCACCGGGGGCTGGCAGCCCCCCAAGGAATTCTGGGAGGACTGAGACCATGGCAGAATACTATATCCCAGCCCAGGACAGCGAGACCGAGTTCTCGGAAAAGCGCTCCCGCTTCATCGGCCACGTCTGGCACGTGGAGACGGAGGAGGAAGCCAGAGAAAAGATCGCTGAGATGAAAGCCAAATACTACGACGCCCGTCACAACTGCTGGTGCTACCTCATCCGCGAGGGCGGCATCACCCGCTACTCCGACGACGGGGAACCCCAGGGTACCGCCGGGCAGCCTATGTTAGAGGTCTTCCGACGGGAGGGCGTAAGGCTGGCTTTTACTACCCGGTTGACAAAACGACAACTATGGAAGCAATGACATTGCGTGAGATTTTGCAGGCCACCGGCGGCACCCTGCTGGGCACCGGCGGCCTCCTGCGGGCGTATACCAAGTCGGCCAAAGATACCCTGACCACCGCTGGGGTCGCGGTGGTCCGCCAGTGGGCGGATACCGTTATCGAGTGCCCCTACAATCTGTTCGAGCGCATGAAGCTGGAGATCGCCGCAGTCCAGGGCATTTTGGGGGAGATCGAATACGGCGCCCAGGTCCGCATCCCCGCCCTGCTCCCCCTGGAGCAGTGGCCGGCCTACGAGGCACGGGTCACGGAGCTGACAGCCGGGCAGCTGGCCCCGGAGCTGCTGGGGGAGGTCTTCAAGGCCGTTCCCACCCAGGAGCCCTCCGTCTGAACACAGGCTTGAAGGACCTGTCAAGTGGAAGTGTAAACTTTTTATGAACAGGTAAGGATCCGGTAGGAAAACCAGCTGTTTTTTCGTATATTCAAGCGAAGAAAAATTTTCTTTGCCTGAAAAGGAGGGAGCTACGATGACCCTGCGTGAGATCACGGAAGAACGGGAGCGGAAGACCCTGTCGCCCTTCGCCGCCCTGTCGGTCCAATCGGAGGGCCGTCTGTGGCCCATCGAGCCGTGCCCCATCCGCACCTGCTACCAGCGGGACATTGACCGGATCGTACACAGCAAAGCGTTCCGGCGGCTGATGCACAAGACGCAGGTCTTCCTGCGCCCGGAGGGGGATCACTACCGCACCCGTATGACCCACACCTTAGAGGTCGCCCGCATTGCCCGGACCATCGCCAGGGGCTTAGCTTTGAACGAAGACCTGACGGAGGCCATTGCCCTGGGCCATGACCTGGGACACACCCCCTTCGGCCACGCCGGAGAGCGGGTCCTCGATGAGATCCTCCCCGGCGGCTTCCGCCACAATGAGCAGTCTTTGCGCGTGGTGGACTGCCTGGAAAAGGAGGGGGAGGGCCTGAACCTCTGCTATGAGGTCCGCCGGGGCATCCTCTGCCACACGGGGCCAGACAAGGCTGAGACGCTGGAGGGTCAGATCGTCCGCGTGGCGGACAAGATCGCCTACATCAACCACGACATCGACGATGCCATGCGCGGGGGCATCATCTACCCCCTGGACATCCCGTTGGATATTTCCCAAGTTCTTGGCTTTGACCATGGGGGCCGGATCGACACCCTGACCTTAGACGTGATCCAAGCCAGCCGGGGCCAGGACGAGATCCGGCAGTCGCCCGCCTGCGGCGAGGCCATGGCGAAGCTGCGGGAGTTCATGTTCGAGGCTGTCTACTACAACCCCTTGGCCAAGGGAGAGGAGTCAAAGGCCCAGGATATGATCGCCCGCCTGTTTGAGCACTATCAAACACACCCAGACGAGCTGCCCCCGGATTACCAGGACATCCGCCTGCGGGAGGGCACCGACCGGGCCGTCTGCGATTACATCGCCGGCATGACCGACCACTACGCAGTGGCCAAATACAACGAAGCCTTTGTGCCCTTGGCCTGGGCTGTGAAGTAACGCCATGCGCCGGCAGAAGGGAGGGATGAGCGGTGGCGATCCCAGCGTCCTTTAAGGACGAACTCATTGCACGCAGCGATATTTTGGACATCGTCTCAGACTATGTGACCCTCACGCCAAAAGGCGGCAGCTATTGGGGGCTGTGTCCCTTCCACGGGGAGAAAACGCCGTCCTTCCACGTTCTGCCCGACCGCCAGCTCTACCATTGCTTCGGCTGCGGCAAGGGGGGCGGAGTGATCTCCTTCATTATGGACGTAGAGAACCTGCCCTTTTTAGACGCCATGCGTCTCCTGGCCAAACGCGCAGGGATGGAGTTCCCGGAAGGGGACATGGATGAGGGCAACCGCCGCAAGCGTTCCCGCCTGCTGAGCCTGAACAAAGAGGCGGCCCGCTTCTTCCACAGCCAGCTGGTTTCGCCTGTGGGACAAGCTGGGTTGGATTACTTACGCCGCCGTGGCTTATCGAAACAGATCATCACCCGCTTTGGCCTGGGCTTTGCCCCGGAGAGCTGGGACAGCTTACTCAAGGCCATGGCCCAGAAGGGGTATGACAAACGGGACCTGCTGGACGCAGGCCTTGCCGTGAGCAACCAAAAGGGCGCGATCTACGACCGCTTTCGCAACCGGGTCATGTTCCCCATCATCGACCTGCGGGGGGATGTGATCGGCTTTGGCGGCCGCGTGCTGGGAGACGGGACGCCAAAGTATCTCAACTCCCCGGATAGCGTGGTTTTCAATAAAAGCCGCAATCTCTTTGCCCTGAACCTGGCAAAAAACACAAAGCTGGGCCGCATCATTCTGACCGAGGGATATATGGATACCATTTCCCTCTACCAGAGTGGCTTTGACTGCGCAGTGGCCAGCTTGGGCACGGCCCTCACGGCGGACCACGCCAAGCTCCTCTCCCGCTTTACCAAAGAGGTCGTCATCTGTTACGACGCCGACAGCGCAGGCATCCAGGCGGCCAACCGGGCCATTCCCATGCTGGAAAAGACGGGCCTGAAGGTCCGCGTCCTCCGGGTAACGGGAGCCAAAGACCCGGATGAGTTTTTGAAGAAGTATGGCCCGGACGCCTTTTCCCGCCTGCTGGATCAGTCGGAAAATTATGTGGAGTATAACCTCCGCCAGCTGCAAAGCAACTATGATCTGAGCGACCCGGTCCAAAAAACAGAGTTTGCCCGGGCGGGTGCGGAGATCTTGGCCCAGTTAGACAGCCCGGTCGAGCGGGAGGTCTATGCCGGGCAGCTCTCCGAGCTCACCGGGATCGGGAAGTCTGCCCTGCTGCAAGAGATCCAGCGGGTCCGCGATATTCGCCTGCGAACCGCCAAGAAAAAACAGACCCGACGGGAGATGATCCCCGTCAACCAGATCCAGCCGAAAAACCGCCAGCTGCGCTATGAGAACCCCCGTTCTGCCCGCGCCGAAGAGGGGATCTTACGCCTGCTGATGCTGGATGGCTCCTTGGTCTCCCAGACCCAGGGCCTGGAACCCAGCCAGTTTTCTTCCCCTGTCTTAGGGAAGATCTACGGGATCTTGCTGGGGCACCTGTCCCAGGGCCGCTCTTTGCAGCTGGGCGCTCTGGAGGGGGAGCTGGAAGGGGAGGAGATCACCCTGCTGGCCCATATCCTGGGCCAGCCTGTGGCCATGGAACACAGCGCCGCCGCCATGATAGACTACCGCGCGGTGATCGAGCGGGAAGCCATGCGGCGGCAGAATACCAACGACGAAGCGGTGCTTTTGGCCGCGCGTGACACATATCGAAAGAAAAAAAGCATATCACAAGGAGATGGATGACTATGAGCGAAAAGAAAGCACCGGAGAAGAAAGAAAAGGAAAAGTTAGTCCACGTCACCGAGGAGCAGCTGAAGGCCGGCAAAGAGGAGATCATGAAGATCGTCAACGGCCAGCCCGGCGCAGAGAAGCTGGGCGAGATGCTGGACAAGGGCCGCAAAAAGGGTCGTCTGTCCTCCAACGAGCTGATGGATGCCCTGGAAGAGATGGATCTGGAATCCGAGCAGATGGACCGCATCTACGACGTCCTGGAAAACATGGGCATCGACACTGCGGGGGAAGATTATCTGCCTGACCTGACTGACGGGGACATGCCCCCCATCGAGGAGATCGAGGAGATCCCGGAGGAGGAGATCGTCGACCCCAACACCCTGGTGGACTCCTTCGGCATCGACGATCCCGTGCGGATGTACCTCAAGGAGATCGGTAAAGTCGACCTGCTCACCAGTGAGCAGGAGGTCGCTCTGGCCCAGACCATGGTGCGCGGCCAGGAGGTCAAGAAGACCCTGGAAGATATGGAGGCCGAGGGCATCGAGATCGACGAAGAGACCAAACGTTCTCTGCAAAAGGAGATCAAGGCCGGTGAGCGGGCCAAGCAGAACCTGGCCGAGGCCAACCTCCGTCTGGTCGTCTCCATCGCCAAGCGCTATGTGGGCCGCGGCATGCTGTTCCTGGACCTGATTCAGGAGGGCAACCTGGGCCTGATCAAGGCCGTGGAGAA
>OLQA01001337.1_pt1 | contig 21993 bp, 20 predicted proteins | sample 1673151 | NCBI WGS metagenome assembly OLQA01 (sample SAMEA3136760, study PRJEB25190) | human gut metagenome | biome: human gut; feature: human-associated habitat; material: faeces | place: Austria | collected 2013 | reverse complement strand
TGCTGCCCTCCGACGTGGAGGGCATGCCCATGAGCCTGCTGGAGGCCATGGCATATGGCAGCTGCTGCGTGACGAGCGACATCCCCGAGTGCGCGGACGTCCTCGCGGGCAACGGCGTGACGTTCGAGAAGGGGAATGCCGTTGCCCTGCGGGCCGCGCTGCAGGTCCTGCTCGCCGACGGCGACCGCGGGAGGGTCCTCGGCGCCGCCGCCAAGGCTCACGTCGAGAAAACCTACAACTGGGACTCCGTCGTCGAGCGGACCCTTACCGTCTATGAGGGTGATGCCCGATGAAGATCCTTCTCGTCAACAAATTCCACTACCGCAAGGGCGGTGCGGAGACCTATTACCTCACCGTCGGGTCCGAGCTGGAGCGAATGGGACATGAAGTCGCCTACTTCTCGATGAGGCACCCTGACAACCTGCCTTGCGAGTGGGACAAGTACTTCGTGACGCAGCGCGAGTACAACAACGTCAAGAGCCCGTTTAAGGCGGTGCGCGACGGCATGGCGCTGATCTATTCGCCGGAGGCGAAGCGCAACTTCCAGGCCCTCTGCGAGGAGTTCCGACCCGATGTCGTCCACCTCAACAACGTGCACAGGCAGATCACGCTGTCCATTCTCGACGCCCCCTACTTGAGGGAGAACAAGGTCCCGGTCTTCTACACGGCCCACGACTACGTGACCGTCTGCCCCGGCTACCTCATGCTCGACGGCGACGGGAGGGTCTGCGACGCATGCCTCGAGGACGGGCGCTACAGGCACTGCATCGAGCGCCGTTGCTTAAAGGGCTCGCGCGCGAAGAGCGCGCTGGCGGCGATGGAGGCGTCCTTCAACAGGGCGCATGAGTCAAACCTGCGGATCGACAGGGTAATCGCCCCTTCCAGGTTCATGCGCTCCAAGCTCATCGAGGGCGGCTGGCCCGAGGGCAAGGTCGTCTTCCTGCAGAACTTCGCCGACGACGCGATCCTCGACCGCGCGGCGAATGCCGGGGCGGATGCGACCGACAGGGAGAACCCCTACCTCCTGTTCTTCGGGCGGCTCTCTGCCGAGAAGGGCGTTGACACGTTGCTGAGGGCCTTCGATGCCGCCTTGCCGAGCCTTCCGCAGGACATGCGCTTGGTTGTAGTCGGCGACGGCCCCGATGCCGGCGAGTTGAAGGAGCTCGCGTCTTCGTTGGGCTGTGCAGCTCGCATCGAGTTCGCCGGCTATCAGACCGGTGGGGCACTGCAAGTGTATGTGGAGAGGGCGTCTCTCGCCATCGCGAGTTCGAGATGGCGGGAGAACATGCCGTACTCGATCGTGGAGGCTTTCGCTGCCGGTACTCCTGTCGTCGGAACGGATATCGGGGGAATCCCCGAGTTGATCGATGAAGGGAAAACGGGATTCATTTGCTATCCCGGGGATGTTCAGTCGATGGCAGATGCCATTTCGCGTGGTGTGAGTGCGTTCTTGGAACAGCCCGCTTACGCGAGGTTGCAGCAAAACTGCCGCTCCTACGTCATGGAAAACTGCTCGCGCGAGAAGTTTATGAGCGATCTCGTGAACCTATATAAGGAGTCAATCGATGGCTAACGGCCATAACAGTATCAAGAGGATCGTGCACCGCTCCTGTGAGGAGATCGGTGCCACGTTCCGAATCGCCAGGGCCACGTCGTGGCCCGAGGCGATCAACACGTTTCGGGCGAAGCTCGACATCCAGGTCATGAGCCGCAACGGGTACAAGGAACCGCCTGCGGTAAAGGAGCGGTTGCTGCGTAAGCATGAGACCGTTCTCAAATACCTCGAGAACCGCTTCGGCGATTTCTTCGAGTCATATGACTATGACGCACCATTGCCGCCGTCCGATCCCGCCCTCGAGGGAAAGATCTGGATGTGCTGGTGGCAGGGCGAGGAGAACGCGCCCGAGATCGTCAGGGCGTGCATCGACTCCGTGCGCCGTAATGCTGGCGACCACGAGGTCATTGTTGTCACTGAAGAGAACCTCTCCGATTATGCCCATATCCCAGATTGGGTGCTCGAGAAGGTTAGTGCCGGCGTTATGTCGCGGACCCATTTATCCGATCTGTTGAGGCTCTCGTTATTGGCGGAGCATGGTGGACTATGGCTCGATGCCACTTTCTTCTGTGCGGGTCCAGTTGCAGTTTACTTTGATTTGCCGGTTTGGTCTATTAAGCGACCTGATTATCTGCATGCCTCGGTCGCCTGCGGCATGTTTGCTAATTACTCGCTTGGGTGCGACGAAGGTCATCGACGAGTATTCGCCACCTTGAGGGATTATTACTTAGAGTATTGGCGCAAGTGCGATGAATTGATCGATTACCTTTTAACTGATTACCTCATCGTTTTGGCCCAGCGTCACGACCCCTCAATTGCCGCTGCGTTTGCATCGATTGAACCAAATAATCCTCGATGCGACGATCTTATCTCGCTGCTGGACAAGCCTTTTGAGCAAATGGAATGGAGCTCGCTTAAAAGTGCCACTCGACTGTTCAAGCTTTCATGGAAGCAAGAATTTCCAAGTCAATCCAATGGAACTGAATCTTTTTATGGCGCTCTGGTTTGCGACGACTGTAGCTAGGATAGTGAGGAAGGCATTGTGGCTAATCCCCTTTTAAGCATAGTGGTTCCCATATACAACTCATCAGCGACGATTGAGGAATGTGTCGGCTCTCTAACTTCGCAAACCATTGATGACTTGGAGATTTTGCTAATCGATGATGGGTCCACAGACGATAGTCTTGAGAAATGCGAAAAGATTGCATCCAAGGACAATCGCATCAGGGTTTTCACAAAAGAAAATGCGGGCCAGGGAATTGCTCGCAATTATGGTTTAGATTTAGCGACAGGAGAGTACGTTGCTTTTGTCGATTCAGATGATACCTGTACGAAAGCAATGTATGAAACGTTGCTGCGTAAGGCAAAAGATGCCGGCAGCGACATCGTTGTTGGCGGTTACTGTGATTTATTGAATGGCGCGGTTGTTGAGAGTCATCCAGCTGGGTTAATGGAACTGCGCAGTAAAGACGAAATTGATAGGTACATGGCGGATCTGGTATCCACACCAGGCCATGATGATAGTGCAGGCTGTATTGCTGTTTGGGATTCGGTTTATCGTCGGCTTCTGATTGAGGAGAACGATGTTCAGTTTCCGTCAGAAAGAGACGTCTATTCTGAGGATCTAGTTTTTAAGCTTAGAGCTCTCGCTTTTTCTTCGAGGGTCAGCGTCGTTCCCAATTGTTTGTACGAATACCACGTTAGTGACAAGTCTTATTCAAAACGCGTGAATGACGATGTTCTTAAAAGGATAAATGCTCTAAGCCAAGTTCTTGCGGAAGAGTTTTATCGGAGACTGGATAGATTCGATTTCCGTAAGAGAAATGCAGGCAGAGCATTTGCGTCGCTTAGATTTTCTTTGAGGCGCGCTCCCTGTGGTGCTGGCAGTACGGCTTTTTTCAAAGCCCTTGTAAATGATGAAAAGCTATACAACTGTTTGTCGGCCTATCAGCCGTCGAACTTAATTAATGCAGCAATTTATAAGTTGCTGTTAACAAGAAAACCTCGATTAATTTCAGCTGTATTCAATCTAATTGCCCTGAAAGGATAATTATGAAAGTTGGAGTCATTACGTTTCATCGTGCCATTAACTATGGAGCCGCTTTGCAGACTTATGCTTTGCAAAAAGCCTTAAAGGGATTGGGCTTCGATTCGGAAGTTATCGATTATCGCTGTGATCATATGGAGGAGCTGTATAAGCTGATCGGTGGCTTCTCGACCAAATCAGTTAAACAAAATATCCGTAGTTTTATGAATTACTTCCCTGCAAAGAGAAAAATGAAGAGTTTTCGTTCGTTGGTAAATGAAAACATGAAGTTGAGTCCAGTGTATGATTCGGCAACCATTAATCAGTCGAACGAGCGATACGACATTTTTATTACCGGTAGTGACCAGGTGTTTAATTATGCCTGTTCTGATTTTGATAAGAATTACTTCCTATCATTTGTTGATGACGAGCAGAAGATTAATTCATATGCTGCATCGTTCGGTATTAGCGATATTCCGGTTGAGTATCGGGCGGAATATGCTCGACTGTTATCTCGGTTTAATCATATTTCGGTTCGTGAGGAGTCCGGTAAAAAAATGGTCCGCGAGCTTGCGGGCAAAGATAGTGAGTTGCATGTCGATCCTGTATTTTTACTTGATGCGGCAGAGTGGTCGCGGCTCGCTAAAGACCCTGACTTCGATAACTATATCCTCATCTATCGCCTCAACAAGTCGAATGTCATTAATGATTTTGCAAGGTTGTTAGCTAAAAAGACAGGCAAGAAGATTGTAAACATAGGTCAAGATTATATTGACAGGTTGAAGAACCGCGATTTTTGCGGTGGAATGGACACTTCGGTACAGGAATTCCTTGGCCTGTTCAAGAATGCTGACTATGTTGTAACTAATTCTTTCCACGGAACCGCTTTTTCCATCATCTTTGAGCGCCAGTTTTACGTAGAAACAAAGCAAAAGGATTTCAAGAAGAACGACCGTGCCGAGAATCTGTTGAAGCTGACCGGTCTTACTGAATCCATTGTCGAATCTTTGGATGACTGTAATTTAGATATATACCGCGATTTTGGTACAGCTCGCAAGGTAATTGCTGAGGAAAAGACTCGTGCCTTGTCTTATCTGAACGGTATTTGTGTTGATGAGTAGATATAAACAATTAATTGCATCAGTTCCAATTGAAGACTATGTTATTCCTTTGCTGCTGCTGATATTAGTATTTTCTACTAATAATCGTCTCATTTTGTTCATGAAGCCTATTGCGTTTCTCATGATTTCAGCGGTGCTCTTTCTCTCGATAGCCTCGAAAAGAGGGTTTAGCAGGGGGGCGCCTTTGAAATACTTATTTTTCGGGTTTGTTTTCTTAATTGGAATCAGTTTTATTTATACCGGAGATCGTTCTGCGTTTAAGGATTACATTCCCTACATAATCGCCGCCCTTGTTTTCGTTGTATTCGAATTCGATGACTATTTTTATTCCATCTTCTTCAAATTATTTAGCTTGTTATTTTGGGTTTTTATTGCCTCTATGTATTTGGAATTGATAAGCCCAAGTTTGTTTGGATCTGTATTTTCATTCTTGTCTTTGGGGAAAAACTTAGTTGTAAGGTCGGTCGATGGTATAGCAATTGCCGGGCTAGCATTTGAAAAGGCGGATGCGGCGTTCCTCTGCAACATGGGACTCGGAGTTCTTTTTGCCAAAATTTTTACCCGTGGTCTCAATCCAAAATTCATTATTCAGCTCGGAATTGTTTTTGGTGCGCTGATGATGACTGGTAAACGCACCTTATTTTTGATTCCTTTGGTCAGTATTGTCGCTTTCGCTTTGCTTTTCTCTCGAAGTCATAGAGTGGTCAAAGCTATGGCGGTCTTACTTGCAGTGTTCGCATTTCTGGCAGTTGCCTATACGTTTATTCCCCAAGTTTCGCTTGTGTTTGAGCGTCTTTTATCTGACAACGGAGATCCATTAAGCGGTAGAGAAGTTTTCTGGACATATGCAATGGAGATGTTCAGAAGCTCTCCGTTAGTGGGAAGGGGTTTCTTATCGTTCAACGCATACGTGAATGGTAGGGGCTTCTTATACTACGGAGAACCTTGGCGATTTCAGGCGCATAACGTTTACCTGCAACTGCTTGCTGAGCTTGGAATTATTGGACTCTTGCTGTTTATCAGTATGTTGGTAGTTTTGCTCTTTGGTTTAGGCCGTTCTGCAAAGAAGGATCCAAACATATTTACTCTATCGGCATTTTATTGGACTGTTCTTATCGTGATTTATAGCTTGACGGGCAACACGATTTACTACGCCTGTCAGCTGATGGTATTTGCTGTAACAATCGGTATTTATTTGAAATATCTAAGTCCTTGGGAGGGTTATTCTAAATGAATCCGCTGGTTAGCATAATTACTCCAGCTTATAACGCGGGGGGCTATCTGGATTCTTTCTTCCTATCTGTCTTAGAGCAGGATTACGATAATTACGAGATGATTATCGTTAATGATGGATCAACTGATAATACAGAGGATAAGATCCTCTCATATAAAAAACTTTTCGAGCGTCGGGGCATACGATTCGTTTACTTGAATCAAGAAAACGGTGGACAGGCTAGAGCGCTGAACTTGGCATTTCCGCATATGCGTGGCGAATATTTCATCTGGCCTGATTCCGATGATGTTCTCTGCTCAGATAACATTTCAGCAAAGGTCAAGTTCATGACCGCCCATCCCGATTATGCTTTGGGTATTTCGTGGGCAGAATATATTGATGAGGCTGGTAATAGCCTGGGACTCTTAAAGCGGGTTCCTGACAAGAACGATAATCTATTTCGGGACTTGTTGATTAGTAAAAATGTATATTTTTGCCCTGGTATTTACATAATGAAAACTTCGGCATTTGTTGACTCTTATCCTGCTCTGTCGATTGATGAAAGCCGTGCTGGGCAGAACTATCAACTGCTTTTGCCTATGGCTTATGGTTATCAATATGGATACATTGACAAAGTTCTGTACAAATATGTTTTGCATCCCTCTAGTCATTCAAATGACGGTCTCCAAAATGAAAAAATGCAATTGAGACGGTTTGAGGAGCATGAGCGCTTATTGAAACGTTTGATTGCATCCATCTGTTCCGAGAGCGATAACGCAATCTATCAGAAGTTGGTTGCTGTCCATTTTGCGCGGCTGTATCTACGAATAGCAAATCAGCATTGCGATGGTGATAAAGCGCGTGATTGTTTTGCTAGATTGCTTCGGTTAAAAGCTGCTTCGCTTAAGGACTGTGCGTATGCATGCGCTACAGCGATGGGTTTATCTTTAAAGAAGTGAGATGAATGGGAAGAACGAGTAAATTTGTATTAAATTCCGCTTCGACGGCTTTGTTGCAAGTAGTGACGATGGTGGCCGGGTTCATCACCCCCCGCTTTTTACTGATGGCATATGGATCCGATGTTAACGGTCTTATTTCCTCCATCAACCAGTTTATTACTTATTTTAATCTGGTCGAAGCGGGGCTTTCGAGCGCGGCTGTATATTCGCTTTATAAGCCAATCGCTGAAAATGATCATGGCAAGATAAATCGCATCGTGACCGCGGCTCGTAATTTCTATATAAAATCAGGCTTCATTTTTGTTGGCTTGGTTTTCATTCTGGCAATAGTCTATCCGTGGATTACCCATACTGAGGTCTTGGATCATCAGACTATTTTTCTTCTCGTGTTGGTTCTTGGCGTAAACGGAGCTTTGGAGTTTTTTACTCTTGCAAAATATAGAGCTTTGCTGACCGCAGACCAAAAAACTTACGTAATTTCTTTTGCATCGATCGTATATACGATTCTAAACACTGTAATCGTTGTCGTAATGTCGATGCTTAGGGTTAATATTTTTACTTTACGCGTCGTTGCATTGCTTTCAATATTTGCGCGTAGCATGATCTTGTTCGTTTACATCAAGTTAAACTATAAATTCATTCGCTATGACGCTGATCCGGACTATGCAGCAATGGATAAGCGTTGGAGTGCTTTATACCTCCAAATTGTGCAGACCGTGCAAAATGCATCGCCCGCTGTATTAATCACCTTATTCTCGACCCTTAAAATGGTGAGCGTTTATTCTGTATATAACATGGTCATGTCAGGTATTAACGGAATAATGTCAGTTTTCTCTACGGGTGTGTCTGCTGGTTTCGGAGAGCTGCTGGTCAAGGATGACAGGCGGGCCTTTACGAAGGCGTATAGGGATTTTGAATATCTCTACTACGTAATGGCAAGCGTGGTTTATGGCGTAACGCTTGCTACAATCCTGCCGTTTGTTCACGTATACACTCATGGCGTAACGGATGTTGAATACACGAATCTATACTTCGCCTTGTTGTTTGTTTTGAACGGCGTATTTTACAACCTCAAGACTCCGCAGGGCATGCTGGTTATTGCGGCGGGCCTATATAAAGAAACAAGGATTCAAAGCACCATTCAAGCGGCTATTTTACTTGTGGGAGGTGTAATTCTTGGGTTCAAATTCGGTTTAATCGGCGTAATGGCGGCCTCTTGTTTGTCTAACCTCTACCGTTGTATCGATTTGCTTTTCTTCATTCCAAAAACGGTAACGCATCTTTCGCTCGGACCAACTTTTAAAAATATGATAGAGATGTTGTTTATGGTGGCGGCAATAGCTATCGTGTCGCATTTTATTTTTAGCACCTGGCCGGGAAGTCTTCTGACATGGCTCTTGTATGGAGCCTGCAATCTCGTTTTGGGCCTAGCGATTGTTCTCGGTTTCCATGCCGTATTTGAGCACAAGAGCTTTCATATCATCATTGATAGGCTAAATTCGCTATTGGGGAGGTAAATAAGGTAATGGTTGAACTATTTGAAAAGGCTGAACAGTGCTGTGGGTGTACGGCATGTCTAAACATATGTCCGAAGCAGGCGATCTCCATGCTGGAGGACCAGAAAGGCTTCCTCTATCCCAAGATTGATGGTTCAAAGTGTGTAGAGTGCGGTCTATGTCAAAAGGTCTGTCCTTTTAAGGTTGATGGATTAGCGGGCGGTAAGTTTTCAAAAATTGCCTACGCGGTCAAAAATAAAGACAATACTGAACGTGCGCAAAGCAGCTCTGGTGCGGTATTTATCGAAGTTGCTAAAGCTGTGCTTGGGTCTGACGGCGTTGTGTATGGCGTTAGGCTTGATGATGTGCACCGTGCGATGCACGACAGAGCTAGCTCAATTGAGTCTGCTAGGAAGTTTCAGGGCTCAAAATACGTGCAGAGTTATAAGGGGAGTATCTTCCAAGAGATTAAGCGCGATTTGAAAGCCGGCAATACAGTTTTGTTTACGGGAACACCTTGCGAAGTCGCTGGATTGAAGCGCTTTCTTGGAGTTCCTTACGACAATCTCGTGACGGTGGATATTATTTGCCATGGTACTCCAAGCCCCGGTTCTTTTGATGACCATATTCGAGCTTTGGAGAAGAAATATTCCTCAAAGATTTCCAAGATTAGCTTTAGAAATAAACAATACGGCTGGAGAAACCAAGAACTTTGGATAAAGTTCAATAATGGTGAAATTTACCATAATCCCATTTGGGAAGATGAATACTATCGCCTCTTTACTGGAAATTACCTATTGAGAGATTCATGCTATTCGTGTCCCTTCGCCAGTATGAACCGCCCGGGAGATATCACAATTGGCGATTTTTGGAACATAAATAACGTGAAGCCGGATTTCGAAGACAAGCTTGGCGTTTCTTCAATCATAGTTAATACCGAAAAGGGGCAAGATCTGATTACTGAAATTTTGACTTCTTTTGAGTATTATGAAGTTAGCCTGGATGAGTGCACGCAGCGCAACCTTCAAGCTCCGTCCCCTAAACCAGATGATTTTGATTCCTTTAGGGCCGATTGGGAGCAGCATGGGCTCGACTATTGTCGAAAGAAATATGCTTCCATGGGATTTGGGGAGAGGATTAGACGCACTCTATCCCCTGTTAAAAAGAGGGTAATGAAAGTAATAAAGCGAAACGTACGGGAATAATTGCGTTTTCAAATTAGGGGTATCGGTGTCGGTCGATGCCCCTATTTTTGTTGGTTAAATTTAACGGCGACATTTTACCGCCCGAACAGAATACTTGTTTGATTGACCAGGTAGTGTCGAGAAAGTTGGTGTAGAGCCCGATCCGAAGCGGGTTGGGCCGGCGTCCTAGAATCTGGAATACGGTTGACATCCCATACCGTCTCGACGCTGTCCGCAAGCAATTGGCGAAACCGCTCCATTCTCGTCAGGCTCGATCAAGCTGTGTTTCAACGGTTTTAAGTTAGCGTGTCTATGTGGCGTGAATGTTTGCTCGCTTGAACTTGAGTTGCTTTCAGGAGTCGATGGAGACCGCGCCGTGCCTGGATTCCGTTAGTTCCAACTGCATTGAATGGGAATCCATGCTCGGTATTATTGAATGGTCGATTGCTCGCTCGTCGGCTTGTTATGCGGTTAATGACAGCCTCAACACGAGGCCGTCTTTCGCCTCCGCAAGACTCGATGCGGGAACCTTCCAAGAAAAGACCGTAAGGCCGCTGCCTAAGTCCAGCTCTGCATGACCATACTCTTCGGTTTTGCGACCAGGGTTGTTCTCGTCGGACTTAAGGCGCCAATCGACCGGTTGCGACCCGATGATTCGATACTCGCGTTGGTACGCGTATTTGGGGGCTTTGATGACGAGGTTGTACGGGACGCCTTGGAATGCCTCGTCTGTCACGCTTGGAGCAGGAGCGCCGTAAAAGACAGAGCTGTGCAGGGAGATGCCATTTCCGGAATCAATCTTTCGATTTAGAAGTCGCTCAAAGCAGCCGTACCGCACGATGCCGATCCAGCCCTCGGCGCATCTGAACTCATCGATCATTCGCCTGGTAATCACGACAGTGTTGTCAACAATGTCGCTCTCCCGCACCGTGAACATGCAGTAGATCGGCAAGAGCCAATGGGCGTATATGCCCATGCCGTACGCTAGAGACGCTTCTAGTGGATCGCCCTGCTCTCCGGGCAGACCGTGGTAGTAGCCGGCGGCGTTCATATAGAGGCACCCGTCCATCAGGTCGTCGATGTACGCCTCTTGGGGAGCGAATTTCAGTAGGTAGACGATGTCGTCTTTTGGCATGGCGAGTCCTCTCGTTGGTTGATGTGTCCCGAGCCTCGTCCAGTGCCCAGGTCCTTAGTGCAAATATAAGAGCGTCTCCTCAATCCCGCGTGCCGGATTGACGCGCGTCCGACATCGTTCAGAACACTGACTCTCTATGGAGCCAAGGTCGGCATCGTCAATGGGCCTGTTGTTATAGACTGGGGGCCCGAGCCCGCTCTGGCTAGATGCTTGTTTGTAAGCTTGGTGCTCTTGCCGGTCTCATCATGGGCGAAATGGCTGAAGAACGTATCTCGTACTTCAACGGACTCTTTTCGGATGCACTTCCTGAGTTTATTGCGTTCAATGCGTTTGCGTTCTGCAGGATTGCTGATATGGCATCGAAGGAAAGGGGCTTTAGCCGGTCTGCAGCGGACAAAATCATCGAATCCGTTTCAGATGAGCTTCTGGCTGGCTCCAGGAGAATCTTGTATGGGCGGTCCTATGCCATGCTTCTTGCGGGCACTGCGGAAACACCTTAAAAATGACTGCGTCGCGCTGGGCCCTTCGGAGCGCTTCGTTCTTGAATCTTAATTTGGCAGATTGATTTTCAGGCTACGGATTATAGCAAGGGAAGATTCTTAGGCTGAAGCGGCTAACTGTGTTGTCGCTGAGTGCGATCGCGTCCGCTCCACTCCGTCTCTAAACCCAGCGTTCAGCTCTGCCTGTGCTGGGAGGGCGTAGTCTTATTACATCCGACTGCCCGACTTTGAGGATTCCTTGCTTGAGGGCCGTGAGCGCCCGGACGGCGAGCGCAAGCTCACCCACAAGTACGGGGCATTCGAACTACTCGTGGTCGACGAATGGCTGCTCGGCAAATCTGATACCGAGTTCAGGTTGATGCTGCTGTAGCTGATTTAGTTGAGGCACGGCATCGACTGTCTTCTACGCTCAGTTCAAGAAGAAGGACTGGCACCCGAGGCTTAGCGGTGGCGTCCATGCGGACGCCACCATGGACAGGATCGCGCATAACGCGATCTGGGTCGACATGGGAGAGGCTAACATGCGGCAGCGCCACGGGTCGGACCGCTAGCAACAAAAGAGCGCCGAAGCCAGTGTCGGCCCCGGTGCCCAAGCGCGATATCAGCGGTGCTCAAGCGCGCAGATACCCATCGGCTTTGTAGATTAGCTCAGCAGGCCCGGGAAGTATGTCAACACGAATGTTGTGAGGGCCATGACGTTTGTTGCGAAGGAAGCGCAATCGTTAAAGCTCCTGAGACTGTTCATGATTGTTTTGACAATGGAGGGCTTTGGCTCGTTTTCGGTGAGTACATCACTTATGGCATCGACGGCTTCCAAAGCGGCTCGTTGTCTGTCAGCGTCGAGGTCGCCCGCCGACTCTTTCAAGTTTTTCAGAATCGTATCAAGTTCTTCGGTCATTGTGCAGTTTGTCTGGGCAACCGTGATTAATGCACTGTCAGTTGCCATAGAGGCTATGGCACCGCCCTGGTTTCCAAAATAATTGAACTGCGACGCGTTGCTATCGAGACCCATTTCGATTCCTTTCAACGTGAGTGTTCGGTTAATTCCAGAGATCAAGCGTCCCGCTACATCTTCGAGAAATGCCTCCGCCTTGTCGTTTAGCTTCTTTGAGCCTCCAGCATAGGCGTAGAGCATGCAGCCACTGTAACACGCATGCTCGTTGATCAGGGTTTTTAGAATAGAGTAAGCAACTGCTGACACACTTTTGTAATCAGGAGGGAATGGGCCAAAAGTTGCGTGGCCGGTGCCAACCTCTTTGATTTTTTCAGATGTGTTGAAATTTTCTGGCATATGCTTATCCAACACTTCTTCCAGGAAGCTCTGGATTGCAGGCGTGCTCTCTATGAAGTTCAGGTATTTTGTGATAGCTGTTTCGAGGTCCCTGTACTTTGCCCTGAGGAGAGCGTTTGCCTCGATATTGTGTTCGTAGAGAAGCTTCTTCAGTGTTGTCTTGCTAGTGTTCATTGAACTGTCCTATTCCGCAAAGTGGACACGTGTGAGCTGACATGATAAGCGTGGGTGAGATTTTGGCTTTCCGACCACAGTCACGACACATTGTGATTTGCAAAGCCTCAATCGCTGCTCTTATCGGTGGCTCCGGCTCCCTTTCGCGATCGGCATTGACCTCGAAATGAACAAGGCTATTACTGTTCATTTTCGCGAAAGCCTGAAGTTGCTGGTCGATTGCGTCCATCGCGAAGTTGCCTGTTTTAGCGAGCGCGAGGCTAATGACATCTTGCGTGAGGAAGTTGTCGGCTGTCAGACCGCAGGAGGGGCAATATATGTCAAAGATTTCGTCAGACTCTATATCTTCAGCGGTGAGCTTAAACAATTCTCCGCAATGGGGGCACCTTAGCAGGACATAACCGTCGTTGTCGCAGGGTATCTTGATTTCAAAGTGAGTCTCTTCCAAACGTTTCCTTTCTAAGCCTATTTTATCTGACTCAATTTTATAAATATAAAAAATGTCGCGTGCGTAATTGTTTCAGCGAATTCATCCAGTACGACCTTTCTTTTGTGATGTGCTATCAGTCCATAGCGTTTCTGCCAATATGGACGATTTAACGTCGCAGATGGCTGTCGGACGCCGATGTTTCCGCGTTGCTTGCCGTTGCTGTCCCAAACAGTTACTCAAACTCCACCTCAACCTGGCTGTGCTCGTAAATCTTGAGTTCGGTATCAATTTCGACTCGTTCGACTATCCAGCCAATGGCGGAACACTGTCGCATGAATGTATCAATTCGGTTCTCGCCTTTTAGATTGTGGATGGTGACCACTACGCCAAAACGTTGCGGTTCATGGGAGCCATTTTGATATCTCGAAGACTTACGAATCATCATGCCCCACATTGGGTTGGCATACACCTTTTTGGGCTTACTGCGGCTGGTTAGCGGTTCCGCTATGTGCTTGACGTTATCCCACTTGCGCAGTTTTTTTCGAGCCTTCTCTTCATCGGTTGTACAGTCTTCCTCGCCTTGGTTATTGGGCTGCAACGATTTGATTCGCCCATCGTTTGCAATACGTCCAAAATGTAAGTCGAGCTCGGTATCCGTATAGTCAACTCCCTGGTTTCTGTTGCATGCAGGGAAGTAGCACAGGGTCGCCCTCGCTACAGACGGGTATGACGCGCCTGAAACGGGAATAGGAAAGTTGAAGTTGTAATTCTCGCGTTCGGTGGCCACACCGCTGAGCATGAATCGAATTTCGTCGTTGCTGGTTTCGAGGATCTTTTCAATCTGAACGGGAGCGATGCCGTACCCGAGTCGATCCATGTCTTCGGGGGTTGTCCATGCGCATGCCGCATCGATTAGCAGCGCTTTGGCTAGTTCACAGCTCAGGTGCATTTTATAAATGAGATAGGCAGCTTTTCTTGCAATTAACGGAGCTGCATAAGAGGTGCCGACAGCCGGATAGGCTCCGGTTCCGCAGCACGCAGTGATCGGATCGTTCTTTTCTCCTCCGTAATACGCTAGATCTGGTTTGTGGTGAAAACTCAGGACTGGACCTCTCCTTGTGTAGGATGCTGGCTCGTTGTTTCTATTAACGGCGTTGACAACGAGGGCATTAATAGAGTCTGCTGGGGAACCGAGATAGGTGGGCTTACCCCCTTCCTGGTTGGTGCCAGCAACAACGAAGAGAACATCGTATTTTTGCTGCAGTTTGTCTAGCAGGGCCGCTTCAGGCGAGACGGAGTTTCGAGACACCTCCTCCATTGATCCCAGAGAGATGTTCCAAACCTTAATGTCTTGGTTCTCGGCAACGATTCGCTCAATGTGTTTCATTACTGCAAACGAGCTGAACTTGCCTGCGGTTGCAACTCCAAAATGTCGAACCCTAAAGTGGCCACAATGGTCGTCAAGGGATGGGTTTTGTGCCTGGACGTCAACGATTAGGGAGCTAACGCAGGTGCCATGTCGATAATCGCCTGCAGTGGGGTTGATGCCTTCGGGCAAGCAACTTCTGTAGTCCACCCAGTTGCTGAAGTACGGTGGGTATTTCTCCTCAAATGGAGTATCGATTACACCGATGATGGGCTCATCGGTGGGATATTCGGGGAGGTTGCTGATGGCGGGGGAGGTCGATCCTTCGTCATTCATGGGGGCATAGCTGGACAGATCAATTACTGACATGGCTACAAGGTAAGGGGCACGCTCGAGCAGCGTGCGATATTCTGCCTCAGTTAATAGTACGCTGTTCTCCAAGAGGTTTGCAGGGGATACATCAATGTGTAGCTCCTCAAATAGGTCCTGTGGGTTCCTCTCCGTTTCAAAGAGCGTAACGATTGCGTTCTCGTCGGTTGCCGCTGGCGGTTTGTCTATCCTAAATTCATTAACGTAATAGGAATCTCGAATAAGTTGCGCAAAGCCCGATCGGGTGAGCGTGTGTGAAATAGCCGGATTCCAATTTTGCTTGAGCTTGTCATTTTTAACCAGATCGACCATCTTATCTGCATTCATCAGTCCATCAAAATGATCGACTACGATTCGCTCACACTCATACAGCTTATCAATAGTAGACCGGATGGTATCCTCGGGCACGTAATGGGTCATCAGGTGCCTTGGGTTGCGCCCACTAAAATCAAGGTAGCGGGCGCCGCGGATGGACAATTCCGGTTCTTGGTCTTTTCCGCCATTCAGCATCTCTCTTATTCGATTGCTCTTGGCAACAATCTGGCGGTATTCAACGGAGACTAAGATATCTTCGATTATGGCATCTTTGGGCCATTTACTCAGAACGGTTTCGAGACTCTTGCGGATGCGTGAAATCTTCTCTGCCGTAACCGTACCTTTAGCGGGGAGCGTTGCGGGGCCCGGTCGCGAGCCTCTTGCCGTATGAAAATCGCCAGTGAGCCTGATTAGGCTGTTCATGAGCTACTCCTTTAGGGTTCGTGCAATGGTGCTACGTGATATGCCTGTCAAAACTTCCATCTCTCGCAAAGTGAAGCCTTGGGATTTAAGTAGCTCGAGTGAATCGGGCTCATATCCATGGAGACGCTGATACAACTTGCGGAGATAGTCGTTTGGGTTAAGCGGGTCGCTAAACGCGACAGATGTCTTAATGAGGTTTTTGAGCGTGCCAGGACAAGGTAGCTCCGGACAACTCTGCAGCACCTTTTTTAGGGTGCGAGAGTCGTTTTTGATTGCCTGATTGTTTTTGGTCAGATTCTTTGCGATTGATTCGCCGATTTCAACGAGATCGTCATGGGTGTATCTATTGAAGTCAATTTGTACATCGAAGCGCCTGGCGAGTGCCGGGTCTAGTTTGTCGTAAAGGTTCGTTGTTGCGATGATGGCGGATCGCGTGTTCAGCTTGTCGAACTCTTTTAGGAGTGCACTTGTGGCTCGCCCCATCTCACGGACGTCGTTTTGGTTAATTCTATCTAGGGCTATAGCATCGATTTCATCGAACAGGACAATGGCGCCGTCGCCGATATCGTGAATTTCTTGGAAGACCTTCGCGATATTCTTGGCCGTCTCTCCGAGTTTACTATCGATAATTTGATTGAAATCAACGGCATATAACTGGTAGCCAAGTATTCTGGCTATCTGTTTTGTAGCTTCGGTTTTGCCGGTGCCCGATGCGCCGTAAAAGAGGACAGTGTTGATGTCCACATCTTTAGATAGAGCATTGAGTAGCCCCTGGATATCGTTAGCGATGGCCTGAGGAAGTGGTAGCGAGGTGTTGTTGCTGATTACCTTTTCCAGGAAATCGTATTTCTGCTCAGTGACTTCTTGCGGTACAAATGTGCGCGTTCTGGCAATGAGAGCCATGATGTAACTTGCAAGCTCGGGCTGCCCAGATGTCTCAAAATCTTTCGCGATAATAGTTGCTGCGTTGTTGAAGGCGATATCGTCGTGTTCCGAATGCGCTCGGATTAAGTCGATGATGTCTGATCTCTTCATGTGTGCTCCTCTCCTTACTGTTATTCTATGAGACAGGATGAGACAAAGCAAGAATTATTTGAACAGTGATGCAATGAAGTATGTTAGGATTGGGCTGTCAAGATTCAAACTGTTCTAGATTGGAGGTGAGATTATGGCTACCCACCATGGAGGAAAGGTTGGCGCTGCTGCCAAGACGCTCGCGAGCTCCTCGACGAGTAAAGCCGCGAAGTCTGCGGCTGCGAAGACTCTGGTCAAGCACCAGATTGCCAAGCATCGCTAGTCCGCGAGCAAGGCGTGATGTGACAGTAGGGAGGTGATTTATATATGGCTTCGAAGACAATTCGCGTAAAGATTCCGAAGTACCGAATTAGCCCAACGGGTGCGATCAGGAAGATCGGAACGACCATGAAGGCGATAAAGGTAAAGATCCACTAGGCTTTAGCGGCAACTAAAGCCTAGCGTGATGTTGACTTAGCGGGCCAACATCAAACATTTTATGGGGGCCTCCGGCGAGATTCAAGCGTCGGGGCCCCGCGTTGCTCTTTGATTTTTTGGCATATACGCAATCGAACACGTAGACAAACAAGGGAAATCGGCTAAATTAAAGCCAATTGCGGTGGAAGCCTTCGGGCGACACTTGAAGAGGGTTGATGCGTCGGCCCTCTTTTTTGTTTGGATGTAAGATTCGGCCTGTCAAAACTTACATCTCAATTGAGAAAAGACGAAATGGCGGGTGTTTTTCTGCTTGCATGTAACTTTACTGACGCGTGGTTGCTTGGCCTTAATTCGCTACGGTTTTCTCGGTTTAGGGTTGATCGGGGCTGGGCTTCTCTTTATAGTCTATCTTTGATGAGGTCTTGCGACGGTACGTCCGGCTTGGTCCGTGGAAACCGCCGAAAGGCGGTTTTTGCGTTTAAGAGGTTGTTTTCCCAGCGGAATTTGTCGCGTTTTCCGCTTCAGGGCGCTCGGCGTTGCTGCGTTTTCCGGAAGTGCGGGGAAAAATCGAAAACCTCCGAGCATAACCCGATTTTTACCAACAAAACCGCAGGTCGCGGAAGCGCAAAACCGGGGTCTGGTCGGTCGATCTCGGTTTTTCCCAGCACTTCCGGACCGCTCGTCGAAAGTATGTGGCAAAATCAGGAATCCCCAAGCACACCGCCCTTTTTGCGTAGAGAAACCGCAGGTAGAGGCGTTGCAGCATCCCGGTGTGCTCGGCAAGTTTTGAATTTGCCGCATACTTCCGATTTACGCCCCTGCGGCAGGCCGCGCCCACTTATATCCTCGGCTAGATAATAGACAGAACAGCTAATTCCGTCTCCATACTAAAACGCCGGCAGGGGCGAAAGCGCTCCTGCCGGCGTTGGCGTGCCTGCTTGTGCTGTTTTCGGCTCGCGCAGAGGCTCGTTTTGGGTCCTTACGCCTCCGTCGGCTCCACACCAAGCTCGTTGCGCACGAGCTCGAAGGCCGCAGCGACGGCCTTGTCCATGTCGTAGTACTTGTAGCCGCCCAGGCGACCGGCGAAGATCACGTCGCCCTCCTGCGCCGCCAGCTCCTCGTACTGCTTGTAGAGGGCTTCGTTCTTGGCGTCGTTGATGGGGTAGTAGGGCTCGTCGCCGGGCTTCCAGTCGGCCGGGTACTCGCGCGTGATGACGGTCTTGTCCTGCGTGCCAAACTCAAAGTGCTTGTGCTCGATGATGCGCGTGTAGGGAATCTCGCGCTCGGTGTAGTTGACCACGGCCACGCCCTGGTGGTCCTGCTCGTCGAGCGTCTCGGTCTCAAAGCGCAGGCTGCGGTACTCCAGCGTGCCCAGCTTAAAGTCGTAGAACGCGTCGATGGGGCCGCAGTAGATCGTCTTGGCGGCGATATCGGGCTCGGCGGCGATCAGCTCCTTGTACTCCACGCCGCAGCGCACCTCGACGCCCTCGAGCATGTTGGCGACCATCTTGGTGTAGCCGCCCATGGGGATGCCCTGGTAGCGGTCGTTGAAGTAGTTGTTGTCGTAGGTAAAGCGGCAGGGGAGGCGCTTGATGATGCTCGCGGGCAGGTCGCGGCAGTCGCGGCCCCACTGCTTCTCGGTGTAGCCTTTCACGAGCGTCTCGAAGATGTCGCGGCCCACGAGGGACAGCGCCTGCTCCTCCAGATTCTGCGGTTCGCCGATGTTCTCGGCGGCCACCTGCTCGGCGATCTTGGCGCGGGCATCGGCCGGCGTGACGACGCCCGGCCACATCTTGGCGAAGGTGTTCATGTTGAAGGGCATGTTGTACATGTTGCCGTGGAAGTTGGCGACCGGCGAGTTGACGTAGTTGTTGAACTCGGCGAAGCGGTTGACGTAGTCCCAGACGTCCTTCATGGAGGTGTGGAAGATGTGGGCGCCGTAGCGGTGGACCTGGATGCCCTCGACGTCCTCGGTGTAGATGTTGCCGGCGATGTGGTCGCGGCGGTCGATGACCAGGACCGATTTGCCGGCGCGCTTAGCGGCGTTGGCAAAGACGGCGCCCGAAAGGCCGGCACCGACGACGAGGTAATCGTACTGGGACATGGATATGCTCCTTTGTATGTCAATCTAACAGTTACTTAAGTTTTGGGACAAACAAACCTGATTCTTTTGTCCCTTAGATTAGTGTAGCAGATGCTCTTTCAGCAGCTCCAATGCATGGGCGTAGCCCTGGAGGCCTTCGCCGGTGATGGTGGCAAAGCAGGCCAGGCGGGCGTAGCTTACCTGGCGGAAGTCCTCGCGGGTTTCGACGGCACTGATGTGGACCTCGACGGCGGGGATGGCGACGGCCTTGAGGGCGTCCAGGATCGCCACGCTCGTGTGCGTGTAGGCCGCCGGGTTGATGACAATGCCGTCGACCTTGCCGTATGCCTCCTGGATCTTGTCGACGATGTTGCCCTCGTGGTTGGACTGGAAGACCTCGACCTCGTCGAAGCCCTGTGCGGCGCCGGCCTCCTTGCAGATCTGGACCAAGCGGTCGTAGTTGTCGCTACCGTAGATGCCCGGCTCGCGAATGCCGAGCATGTTGAGGTTGGGTCCGTTGATGACGAGAGCTTTCATGGTTGCTTCCTTTTCGATTGGGCGGGCGGTGCGGCGGTGCAGCGGAGTGTAAAACCACCACAAAGGTGCCTTTCCCCTTTGTGGTGGTTTAGAGCGTGTCGAGGAGGGCTCGGGCGGTGTTGGCTGCGCAGTCGCGCGAGTCGATGACGTGGTCGGCCCAGGCGCGGTAGCGCGGCATGCGCTGCTCGGCCAGCTTGTCGATACCGTCGCGGGCGGTGATGGGGCGACCCTTGTGGGCGAGTTCGTCGAGCTTACGGTTGAGCATCACAATATGGCTGTTCTGGTGCAGCAGCGGGTAGTTCTCGTCTCGCGTGACGACGCCGCCGCCGGTGGAAAGCACCAGGCCGCTGCGCTTGGAGATGTCGGCCAGTGCCGCCGTCTCCTGCTCACGGAAGGCCGGCTCGCCGCGCTCGACGATAAAGTCGGCACAAGGCATGCCCAGACGCTCCTCGAGGGCGCGGTCCAGGTCGATGTGCTCGCGACCCGTCAGTATTGAGATTTGCTCACCTACGCGGGTTTTGCCCGAGCCCGGCATGCCGATCAGGGCGATGTTCTGCTCGCGGTGAGACAGGCGCTCCGTCACGTCCAGGATGCGCTCGCGCGGGGTGATCTGACCGGTATAGCGCTCGACGGCTTGCGCCGCCTGGGCCACAAGCATGAGCAAACCGCCGATGCAGGGGATGCCGCGACGCTCGGCCTCGAGCATGAGTCCCGTGCGGGCGGGGTTGTAGACGATATCGATGACGCCCTCGAGCGCGTCGAGGCCCTCGAGCGTGCAAGGCGCGTCGGGGCAGTGGGGGAACATGCCAGCAGGCGTGCAGTTGACGAGCAACGCGGCGTCGGACTGCTGCGCGATGTTGTCGTAGTTGACCTCGCTCGTGCGTCCCACGGGCACCACGATCGCGCCCAGGTCGCCCAGCACCATACTTGCCGTGGTGCCGGCGCCTCCGGTGGCTCCGAGCACGAGGACCTTCTTGCCGGCAATCTCCACACCCAGCTCCTCGGCCAGGCACTGGAAACCGAAGTAATCGGTGTTGTCGCCGCGCAGACGGCCATCGGGCAGACGCGTGATCGTGTTGACGTTGCCCATGCGTTCGGCCAGCGGGCTCAACTCGTCCAGGTAGTCCATGACGGCGCGCTTGTAGGGGATGGTCACGTTGGTGCCCTCCCATTCGTCGCCCGTCATAAAGGCCGCGAGATCCTCGGGCTCGCGCTCAAAACGCACGTACTCAAGCCCTGCTAGCTCCTTGTAGATGGTCGGGGTGTAGCTGTGGCCCAGCACGCGGCCCAGCACGCCGTAGGGGCGGGTTGTGGCGACGTCGGTCATCTAGAGCACCTCCGTGTAGCTGCCAAAGTAGGTGAAGCTCTCGCACACGTCGTCAATTGAGTCGAGCAGGTCGTCGAGGGCTTTGCTGCCAAAGGGACAGTCCAGATCGAAGTAGAACATAAACTCAAAGTCGCGCCCGGGGATGGGGCGGCTCTCGAGCTTGATAAGGTTGATGTTGAGCGCGTAGAAGCGCTCGAGTACGCGATAAAGCGCGCCCGGCTCATTGGCCGTGGTGATCATGAGCGAAGTACGGTTGGCGCCGGGGTAGACGCGCGGCTCGCGGCTGATGACGACGAAGCGCGTGTAGTTGTTGTCCGAGTCCTGAATGTTGGGCTCCAGCACCTCCAGACCGTAGAGCGCCGCGCAACTGCGCGAGGCGATGGCGGCGACATCGGTGCGCTCGGAGTTGGCGACCATCTCGGCCGACATGGCCGTGTTGAGATACTTGGTGGCGTGCAGATCGTGCGCCTCGATAAAGCCGGCGCATTGCGCGATGGCCTGACCGTGGCTATAGACCTCACGAACATCCTGCAGCTTGGTGCCAGGCTTGACGAGCAGGTTGTGGTCGATCTTGAGGCGCAGTGAGCGCACAATGTGGAAGTCGAACTGTGCGAGCAGGTCGTAGACCGCGTTGACCGAGCCCGCGGTGGAGTTTTCGATGGGCAGTACGCCAAACTCGCAGAAGCCGTCGCGCACCGCGCGCATGACACCTTCGAAGGACTCGAAGAACGCGATATCGGGCACGGCAAAGAGCTTGCACGCGGCGATCTGGCTGTAGGCGCCCTCAACGCCCTGGCAGGCGACGCTGGCAGTCTGGGGGAAGGGCGTGTCGAAGGCCTCGGCCGTGGCGTGGGCCTTTTGCGAGACCGTGATGCCCTTGAGCTCGTTGATATAGCGCTGCTGCTTGGCCTTGCTCATGCTCATGAGGAGGCGGAACAGCGTGATGGTCTGCGCTTCGTAGCGCTCGGGCGCGCGACCGGCAAGGTTGTTGAGCTTGGAGCGCTCGCGGGCGGGGTCGAAGACGGCCTTGCCCATCT
>OLQA01001336.1_pt1 | contig 21994 bp, 14 predicted proteins | sample 1673151 | NCBI WGS metagenome assembly OLQA01 (sample SAMEA3136760, study PRJEB25190) | human gut metagenome | biome: human gut; feature: human-associated habitat; material: faeces | place: Austria | collected 2013 | reverse complement strand
CTATATCGAAGATGCGCTGAAACCATTCGGCATCAAAGGTGATTTTTATCATGTGGATGCAGAAAGCAGATCCTGTATTAATATCTGGGATGAAGTTAATAAAGTTCAGACAGAATTTCTGGAACCTGGGTTTACCCTTACAGAAGAGGATTTTGCCGGATTTGAGGAAAAATTCCGTAATCTTGTAAAAGAAGCGAAAGTAGTTGCAATGTCAGGAAGTGTTCCGAAAGGACTTGATGGAACTGCTTATCAGCGACTTATAAAGATTGTAAAAGAGGCAGGAATTCCGGTTATTCTGGATACCAGTGGCAAACTTCTTGAAATGGGAATTGAAGCAGCACCTACTATGATCAAACCCAATATTGATGAAATCCGCATGCTCACAGGCAAGAAATGTGATAATATTCAGGATATTATAGATGCGGCGAAAGAGATTCATGCAAAAGGTGTGGAAATCGTAGCTGTTTCCCTGGGAGCTGACGGTTCTCTTGCAGTAGGTAATGAAGGAATTTTCCGTGCACTGGTTCCGAGAATAAATGCAGTGAACACAGTTGGGTGTGGAGATTCTATGATCGCAGGATTCGCACTGGGTTTATCCAGGGGACTTTCACTTCCTGAGACAATGAAACTGGCAAGTGCTATTTCAGCGGCAGCAGCCATGCGCGAGGAGACTGGATTTTTTGTGATGGAAGATATGGAAAAACTGCTTCCACAGATTGAGGTTACTAAATTATAAGAAAATGTAGTAAAAGATATTAAGCGAAAGTAAATTGCGTTGTAATTGAAAGCCATAGTGCAAAAGAAATGTTAAGGAGGATAAGAAAATGACAATGATTGATCCGGCAATTGTTCCGCAGAGAACACTTTATACTGGCGCTAAGATGCCAGCTGTTGGAATGGGTACTTTTGGAAGTGACCATGCAGATGCAGACGCAGTTTCTGCTTCTGTTGCAGGTGCACTTCGCGTAGGTTACCGTTCTTTTGATTGTGCTGCATGTTACGGAAATGAAGATATGATCGGAAAGATTTTCGCAGATGCATTTGCAGAAGGTATTGTAAAAAGAGAAGAACTTTTTATTGCCTCCAAAGTATGGAACGATATGCATGGTGACGGAGATGTACTGATTGCCTGTGCGAAGACCTTAAAGGATCTGAAGCTTGACTATCTGGATATGTATTATGTTCACTGGCCATTCCCGAACTATCATGCACCACATTGTGATGTGGATTCCAGAAATCCTGATTCCAAACCGTTTACAGTAGAGCGCTTTATGAAAACCTGGCGCCAGATGGAGCGCCTGGTAGATATGGGTCTGACGAAACATATCGGTATGTCTAATATGACAATCCCGAAACTGGAGGCAGTACTTCCACTTTGCAGAATTAAACCAGCTGCGATCGAGATGGAGCTTCATCCATGCTTCCAGCAGCCGGAGCTGTTTGATTATTGCAGAGCGCATGGTATTGAAGTGGTAGGATTCTGCCCAATTGGTTCTCCTGAACGTCCGGAACGTGATAAAATGCCAGAAGATATTGCGGATATTGAACTGCCAGAGCTGAAAGCAATTGCAGCGGCACATGGTGTACATCCAGCAGTTATCTGCATTAAATGGGCTGTACAGAGAGGTGCTTCCCCAATTCCATTCTCTTTGAAAGAGAAGAATTACACCATGAACCTGAAATGTGTCACGGAAGATCCTCTGACAGAAGAAGAGATGGAAACCATCCGTTCCCTTGATAAGAATAACCGTCTGATCAAAGGCCATGTATTCCTGTGGGAAGGTGCAAAGGACTGGCACGATCTCTGGGATGAGGATGGAGTGATTGTAAAATAATGGTTATAATTTCAAAGCTTCTTTAAATATCTTACACAGCAGAAAAGCTGCAGGGTTTATAATTCTTATAACTTTGCAGCTTTTTTGTTACCAGTAAACAGTAATAGTAACACACACCAAACAAACTCTGGAATTGTTTGTTTAGTTTGCATGATTTTATGGTATGTGATAATATAATATTTAGCTGAAATTAATAGAATACCATGTGCAAACAGGCATCGGGGGGGGAGCCGATGAGGTACATGCTGTGTATAGAAAGGGAAAGCGAAAACTATGTATCGAATTTTACTTGTAGATGATGAGATCCTGGTACGTGACGCCATAAAGGAGAATATTGACTGGAAGTCCATGGATTGCCAGCTTGTAGGAGACTGCGAAAACGGAAAGCAGGCAGCAGATTTTGTGAAGAGCCATCCGGTAGATATTGTTCTCACAGATATTTTGATGCCGTATATGGATGGAATGGAACTAAGCCATTTTCTGCATGATAATTACCCGGAGATCGTAATTGTGATCTTCAGTGGCTTCGGGGAATTTGAATATGCCAAGAAGGCAATTCAGTATAATGTAAGCGAATACATGCTGAAGCCGGTAACTGCTATGGAGCTCAGAGAAGTTATTGGCAAAATGAAAGAAAAAGTAGATCTGCAGAGAAAAGAAAAGAAGAAAATAGAATCCCTCACAAAGACATCTCAGGATTATCACAAAAATGCTCTGGTGATTCGTTCGAAAGCGATTGAATCTCTGGTAAGCTGTACGCGGGATGTGCAGGAGAGCCTGGAGGAATTGTCTGGAATGGGAATTAATCTGGAGGCAGCATCTTATCGGGTTGCGTTATTTGACATGGATCTGTTTTCCGATATTCATCAGATTGATATGGAAAAACGCCAGGAGAGCGCATTAATGGCTTTTGTTTTATTTAATGTTGCAGATGAGATCGTGACAGATCGTAATGCAGGAATTGCCTATCAGGAAGGAAATAACCGGGTGTGTATCCTCTTTATGGGAAACCGCAGCAGGGAGTTTTCCAGAGAAATACAGGAAATCTGTCAGGAAATCCAGAAAAAAGTAAAAGAAGTGATCGGCATTGAAGCTTCAGCAGGAATTGGGGGCTGGGTAAGGAATCCCGGAGATACGATCCAGTCTCATAACCAGGCTGAGAAGGCTATTGAACTGCGCTATTTACTGGGCGGAAATCTGCTCATTGACACAGAAACACTGAATCCGGAGAGAAGTATTTCTTTGCAGCAGCCATTAAGCGATATGGTAGATGGAATCAAGAAAGGCAATGAAGCTGAGATGAATCAGGCTCTTTCTGTTATGAAATCTGAGATCAAAAAGGCCAGAGTGGATAAAAGTCAGGCCTGTGTCTGCCTTCAGATGATTCTGCGCCATGCAGGAAGCTGCTGGGAAGCTCTTTCTTCCGAGAATGAAGATCTGTTCCACAAAAGAGAAATTCTCATGGGACGGGTAACCGAACAGAAAACTTTTAAGGAAGCTTTTAAAATGGCAGAGGACTATGTTCACGAGGTATTTGAAAGATGCTCTTCCCTGAACAGCTCCAGCGGTCAGAAGCAGGCAGTACTTGCTATGGAATATATTCGTCAGCATTACAATGAGCCGGAATTAGGATTAAATGATATCTGTTCCTATCTGAATATTGGTACAAGCTATTTCAGTACTATTTTTAAGGAAGCCACAGGAGGCACTTTCCTGGAATTCCTCAGTAAGACCCGTATGGAAAAGGCAAAGGAACTCCTGGAACAGACTGCACTTAAGAACTATGAGATTGCGGAGAAGGTGGGCTTTTCAGATCCCCATTATTTTGGGATTTCTTTTAAGAAAATGACAGGTAAGACTCCTACCGAGTATGCAAGGGAAAAAAGATCCTTATGAAAAGAAAAGTACTGACGGCAGCCGGCATTTGTATTGGAATTTTGATTTTTACAGAAGGAACCAGGTATTTTGTTCAGAATCAGAAATGCCAGAAGCAGCTGTTTGCGATGGACACCTATATGGAGTTTACCGCATATGGTAAAAACAGTGAAAAAGCTGTAGATGCAGCTATAGAAGAAGTACAGAAACTGGATGCGATGTTATCAGCAGAAAACAGTAAAAGTGAAGTATATGCCTTAAATGAACAGGGAAATCTGCAGGCAACAGATGATCTGGCAGAACTGATCCTCCGGGGAAAAGAGATTTATCAGGAGACAGACGGACTTTTTGACGATACGATTTATCCGGTGATGAAGCTATGGGGATTTCCCACAGGTAATTATCATGTGCCTACAGCTGCAGAAGTACAAAAAAAACTGGCACTGGTGGATGGAAATAAAGTAGAAATACAGACCCGGGACTCTGATGAAAAGGGCAGGGACAGCAAAGAAAAAGCAAAGTTTGTAACGCTTGGAGCAGATCAGCAGATTGATTTTGGAGGAATTGCAAAAGGATATACAGGTCAGAAGCTGGCAGAGCTTTTTCAGGAATATGGCGTTTCTTCCGCATTGGTTTCTCTTGGAGGAAACATTCAGGCGATAGGGACGAAGCCAGACGGCAGCAGCTGGAAAGTGGGAATACGTGATCCAAAAGGCGGACAGCAGGATTATATTGGTGTTTTATCTGTGGAAAATCAGGCCGTAGTTACTTCTGGCGGTTATGAGCGGTATTTTGAAGAAAATGGGGAGACCTATATTCATATCATCAATCCCAGGACAGGATATCCGGCAGATGGAGATCTGCTGTCTGTGACAATCGTATCAAAGGACGGTACACTTGCGGATGGAATGTCCACGGCTCTTTATATTATGGGCTATGAGAAGGCTTGTCAATTCTGGCGGCAGCACAGGGAAGAATTCAATGTGATCCTGGTGACAGATGATGGGAAGATTCATATTTCAGAGAATCTTAAGGGAAATTTTCAGACAGAGTGGGAGCTGGAAATGATTGAATCCGGAAGTGAATAATTGCAGCTATAAAAAGATTTGCTGCCAGCAGGTGGATTATTTCTACAGAAATCAGTGATGAAAGATATGAAAAATAATAAGTTAAATGAATGAGAAAACGCAAGGGAGAGCAGCCTATGAATAAAAACAAAAGAGAACGAAAATTTCTTAAAGGCTTCAAAAGTATTCAAAGCACTATATTTGCGGCTGTTTCTGTTCTGGTTCTCTGTGCGGTGCTTGCAGCGACTGCAGTATCAGTAAGATATACGAATTCTACAGTTTATGAGAACTCTGCCATTTATACCCAGACCATTATACATCAGCTGAATCAGAATGTTGATTCGTATATTACATATATGGATAATATTGCCTCAGTTATTGCAAAAAGCCAGGATGCGTATCAGCTTTTGTACCAGCGTATCGGTGAGGATGAGGCTGTAAAAGAAGGGCACAGGAAGCGTCTCCAGGAACAATTCAGTACGATATTGAAAGGACGTGATGACATCTGCAACATTGGAATCGTGCAAAAAGATGGGGTTATGCTTATAAACAGCGGATATCAGGCCACCAATCCGGATCTGGATCTTTCCACTCAGGAGTGGTACACCAATGCAGTAGATAATTATAATCAGTATTGTCTCAGTTCTTCCCATGTCCAGCATGTGATTAAGGACCAGCGTCCGTGGGTGATTACATTAAGCCGCGAAGTCCATAATTTTTATGGCACGGGAAACAGTGACGGTGTTGTATTTATTGACTTGAATTATAGCGCCATCAGTGAGCTCTGCGACCAGAACAGCATTGGGGATAAGGGATATGTATTTATTCTGGATCAGAATGGAAACATCGTTTATCATCCAAGCCAGCAGCAGCTGTATAATGAGCTTCAGACGGAGAACATTGATATTGTTATGAATGCCGACACAGATACGGTAGTAACAGGAGAGGGAGATGACGAAAAAATCTATACACTTGCCCGCTCTGAGATAACTGGCTGGACGATTGTTGGCTGCATGAATATGGCAGAGCTTTTAAAGAGCAGTAAAGAGGCCAATAACATATATGTAATGACGGCCATTGTACTGGTTGTGATCGCCATGCTTATTTCCAGCTTTATTGCCAGAAGCATAACTCTTCCGATTCAGAAGCTTCGTGATTCTATGGAAAGGGTTCAGGAAGGAGATTTCAAGGCAGCAGATGATCTGGTTATACCTTCCCAGAATGAAATTGGAAGTCTTACCACATCATTCAATGTGATGACCCATAAGATTGAAGATCTGATGGCACAGAATGTCCATGAACAGGAACTGAAGCGAAAGAGCGAACTGAAAGCTCTTCAGTCCCAGATCAATCCCCACTTTCTTTATAATACGCTGGATTCCATTATCTGGATGGCAGAAGGAAAGAAATATGAAGATGTAGTACTGATGACCGCTTCTCTGGCACGGCTTTTGCGGCAAAGTATCAGCAACGAAGATGAAACGGTCCTCATCGGCCAGGAAATCCAGTATGTAAAGAGTTATCTCACCATTCAGAAAATGCGTTATAAGGATAAACTGGAATTTGAGATCAATGTGGATCCATCTATTAACAGTGTGCATATAGTGAAGCTTGTACTTCAGCCAATTGTGGAAAATGCAATTTATCATGGTCTTAAATATAAGGAATCAAAAGGGATGCTTACTGTTAACGGATACCAGAAAGATGGAAATGCAGTTATCGAAATAGCAGATGACGGTGTGGGAATGGATGAGGAGACCCTGAACCGGATTTTTGAGAAGCATAAAGTCAATTATCGTTCTAATGGTGTCGGTGTATACAATGTTCAAAGACGTCTCTGTATGTACTATGGAAAGGAATATGGTCTGAGCTATAAAAGTGAAAAAGGAAAAGGTACGACTGTTACAGTGGTAATTCCGATCGAGCAGGAGGAACATCATGAAAAAGCGTAAACAATGGCTTATGCTTGTATGCATAGCGCTGGCGGTGTGTCTGGTTTCCGGAGGAATGCTTTATATTCGTCAAAAAAATAATAACAAAAAGTGGTCATTAATTTACATACCGAAAACAGAGGATGGAACCAATGACTTCTGGACCTCCCTGATTTCCGGGACAAGAATGGCGGCGCAGGAATGCGGTGCAGAACTGGAAGTGCTGGCACCGGAGAGAGAACAGGATGTGGAGGTACAGAATAAACTTCTGGAAGAGGCCATTGAGAAAAATCCGGATGCAATATTATTTTCCCCTTCCAGTTTTGATGCTTCCGATGAATTATTGCAGGAGGCAAAAGATAAGGGAATCAAGATCACATTTATAGATTCCTATACAGAAAGCAATATTCAGGATATGACAGTTGCCACAGATAATCTGGAAGCAGGAAAGCAGCTGGGGGAATATGCCAGAACTTTTTTAAATAAGGATTCCCAGATTGCAATTGTAAGCCATGTAAAAGGTGTTTCCACTGCAATCGAAAGAGAACAGGGCTTTCGGGAAGGTCTGGGGGATTATAATAAGAATGTTGTAGACGTAGTATATTGTAATTCCCAGTTTGATAAAGCTTCACAGCTTACAGAAGAACTGATGGAGAAATATCCGAATCTTGAAATGATTGCAGGAATGAATGAATATTCCTCTGTAGGCGCAGCACGGGCGGTACAGAAACATGATATGGAAGACCAAATCCAGGTAGTGGGGGTAGACAGCTCCCAGGAAGCAGTTCAGCTTATGGAAAAGGGTGTCTTCAAGGGAATTGTTGTGCAGAAAGCGTTTAAGATGGGCTATCTGGGTGTAACGGAGACTGTGCGTATGCTGCAGGGCAAACCTTACGATGAGAATGTAAATTCCGGCTGTCAGCTTGTAACTCCGGAGAATATGTATTCCAGCGAAATCGAAAAGCTGATCTTCCCATTTAATACCATAAAACAGACTTTGTAGCTGTTCTGTATCTTCACAGCTGCACGTTTTGCGGAAGAGTTACCTGATTTATGCTGTACCAGATCTTTTTAATATACTTTGTCAGATAAAATGAGACCTCAGGTTCGATCCTTTTGCGTTTCTTACGTATGAAAAGGATTGAATTTGAGGTTTTTTGATTTTACACGGTAAAGTGTTAGTGCATATTTCACATAAAAGGTTAAAAATTTATGACCATACCGTAAATATTTAACCTTTTTCTGGAAAATATTCTATTACAATTGTGCAGAATTAAAGGTATTATATAGAAAACGCAGAGAGTGCAAAAAGTTATTGCTCAGGAAGAGTGAAGTACACCTGGACAATAACAAAAAATCAAGGAGGGTGAAAAGTTGGAAAAGTTAAAACAAAATCCAATTGTGAAAAAGCTCGGCCTGAACAGAATCATGCTTGTTTGTATTCTTGTTCTTATGTTCGTAGTTTTCAAGGTAGTACTCGGAAGTAAATTCCCTGTTGGCGACAGTATCAAATCTACTTTGAACTATGTATACTTCCTGGGCTTTTTATCACTTGGAGTAACATTTGTAATTGCTACAGGAGGAATTGATTTCTCCATCGGACCGGTTATGTTCTGCTGTGCACTGGTTTCCGGTTACTGCATGACTTCTTATGGAGTTCCTTGTGCAGCTGCCATGGTTCTGTGTGTGCTCATTGGTCTTGCATTTGGTATATTTAATGGATGGCTGGTTTCTTATATGTCAGTTCCGCCATTTATCGTATCCATGGCTTCCATGAACATTGCAAAAGGTATTGCTTCTGTATTTACCAAGACACAGTCAGTCAGCTGGCCGCAGAGTTCTGATCCGGTAAACGGATGGTTCCGTAATATCACATCTTATAATGGATTCCCGGTTGGTCTTGTGATCTTCCTTGGAATGGCAGTGGTTTGCGGTATTGTTCTTTACAATACAAAGCCAGGACGTTATATCCTTTGTCTTGGATCTAACAGCGAGGCAGTTCGTCTTTCTGGTGTCAACACCAGAAAATGGAGAATGCTTGCATATGTGATCTGTGGATTCCTGGTAGGAATCGGAGCACTGTTCTTTGTAGCTACTTATACAACCGTTCAGCCAGGATATGGCGATCAGTATAACAACGAGGCAATTGCAGGCTGCGTAATGGGTGGTACATCCATGGTTGGTGGACTTGCTTCCATCGGCGGTACTGTAATCGGTGTATTTATCATCTCTCTTCTTCAGCAGGGAATCATGGCATTTGGTCTTGGTAAAGGACAGCAGATGATTATTACAGGTATCATTGTTATTGTAGCAGTTTACGCTGACGTTTCTGCAAGACGCAGAAAGAACTGATCATAAGGGAGGATTCGACAATGGGTGAAGTTATTTTAACTATGAAGGATATTGATAAGTCCTTTCCTGGAGTTCATGCCCTGGATCATGTTAATTTCGAAGTGAAACGCGGTGAAGTACATGCACTTATGGGAGAGAACGGAGCCGGAAAGTCCACACTGATGAAGGTGCTTACCGGTATTTACCAGAAGGATTCCGGAACAATTACATATAAAGGCAAAGAGACAGAATTTCACAATACCCGTGAAGCTCAGGATGCCGGAGTGGTAATCGTACATCAAGAATTAAATATGATCGGAGATCTGACTGTTGCACAGAACATCTTTATCGGACGTGAACCGAAGAAGGGAATCCGTGTAGACGACAAGAAGATGATCGAAGATTCCAAGAAATTATTTCAGGATCTGAATATTGAGATCGATCCGAGAGAAAAAATGAGTAATCTTACTGTTGGTAAGCAGCAGATGTGTGAGATTGCAAAGGCTATTTCCCACAAAGCTGAGGTGATCATTTTTGATGAGCCGTCAGCTGCTCTTACTGAGAAGGAGATTGCGGATTTATTTGAAATCATCAAAGACCTTCGTAAGAAGAATCTTGGTATTGTATACATCTCACACCGTATGGATGAGATCAAGGTCATCACAGACCGTGTAACTGTCATGCGAGATGGTACATATGTAGGTACCCTGATCACAAAAGACAGTACAAAAGAAGATATCATCAACATGATGGTTGGTCGTGTTATTTATGAAGATCCGAAGGAACAAAGTATGGTTGCACCAGATGCACCGGTAGTTCTTAAAGTAGAACATCTGAATGCCGGTAAGATGGTTCAGGACGTAAGCTTTGAACTGAGAAAAGGTGAGATCCTTGGATTCTCCGGACTGATGGGTGCAGGACGTACCGAGACTGCACGAGCACTTTTTGGAGCAGATCCGAAACAGAGTGGAAAGATTTCCATTATGGACAAACAGAGCGGCCAGCTCAAAGAAGTAACTATCAACAGCCCACAGGACGCTGTTAAATGTGGTATCGGTTATCTGTCAGAGGACAGAAGAAGATATGGTGTTGTTGTTCAGAAATCCGTAATCGAAAATACAACTCTTGCAACGATGGAAGAGTACTGCAACGGACTGTTCATCAACAAAGCAAAAGAGAAAAAGGTTACTGATAAATATATCAAAGAACTTGCTACCAAGACTCCAAGTGGAGATCAGCTGGTCGTAAACCTTTCCGGTGGTAACCAGCAGAAAGTCGTTATCGCAAAATGGCTGACCCGTGACAGTGATATCCTGATCTTCGATGAGCCGACCAGAGGTATCGACGTTGGTGCAAAGAACGAAATTTACAAACTGATGAGTAAACTGGCAGCAGAAGGAAAATCCATTATCATGATTTCTTCTGAAATGACAGAGATTCTCCGAATGAGCGACCGTATCATCGTTATGTGCGAAGGTAAAGTAACAGGAAATATTGATATTTCTGAAGCAACACAGGAACACATCATGGATAAGGCGACAAGGAATATCGATTAAGGAGGAAAGTCATGACTAAGAAGAAAAAAAGTATTATAAGTGATCAGAGATTTATTGTTTTGCTGGTTATAATTGCACTGTGCGCGATATTCTCAATCCTGAGTAAGGAGTTCAGACAGTACACCACAATCCTGAGTATGCTGGATTTCTCCTACTATGATCTTCTGATGGCAATCGGTGTTACATTCCCGCTTATCACAGGCGGTGTAGACCTGTCAATCGGAACTGGTATGGTATGTTACGCATTGATCGGCGGAACACTTGTAAGAAGCAACAATGTTCCAGTAGTAGTAGCAATGCTGCTCTGTGTAGTGCTTGGAATTGCAATCGGCGCATTGAACGGTGTTCTCATTGGTATCATGAACCTGCCGCCATTCCTTGCTACTCTTTGTACCTGTATGATTACCCGTGGTGCTGGTTCTCTTTGCAGTGCTACACCATGGCCAACACTGAATCAGCCAGGCGGATGGTTCCATTCCATCTTTAAACTGACAATCGGACAGGGAAGAAGCGCTTCCCGTTACCCGCTCGGTTTCCTTTGGATGATCCTTCTGGTAATCCTGATGGAGTTCGTTCTGAATCATACAAAATTCGGACGTTACACCATCGCAATCGGTTCCAACAAAGAAGCAGCAGCTCTTTCCGGAATCAATGTTAAGTTTTACCATGTAATGGTATACGTAGTTTGCGGTCTGTTTACCGGACTTGCAGCTATCGCATACGCAGCAGTAACTCCTACTGTACAGCCTGGTACTGGTGCTGGACTTGAGATGGACGCAATCGGCGGTGTATTCGTTGGTGGTGTTGCAGCTTCCGGTGGTTATGGATCTGTAGTAGGAACTCTGGTAGGTATTTTCGTAATCATGCTGTTAAAGACCGGTCTTCCATATGTCGGTCTGCAGGCAAACTGGCAGCAGATCATCACAGGTGTTGTATTGATCGTTGCAGTATTGATCGATATCCTGAAAGAGAAAAAAAGTGCACACTAATAACTGAAACATACAGGCTGGCTTACAGACAGTCAGCCTGAAGAAAAGCAGAATTCTGTTTATAAGCAGAACAGCTGGTAAACAGTAACAATTTCATAACGGATGTGAAGCGTCGGAGAGTGTAGCGACGTATCATCATAAAAAACTATATAATTTTTATTTCAAGGAGGAAGTAGTAAATGAAAGCAAAGAAAGTTATGGCATTAGTACTCTGTGCAGCAATGGTATCTGGTTTAGCAGCAACAACTGTTATGGCAGCTCCGGAAGATCAGTTTGAAGGACTTACAGCTAACGAAGCTTATGAATTCCCTATGATGGTTAAATCTTTCCAGTCTACATACTGGGAAGCAGCTATGAAAGGTATGGACAAAGCAGCTGAAGAATTAGGTGTTACCTATACAGCACAGGGACCAAACAGTGAGTCCGATATCGCTGACCAGGTTAACATGATCAATACAGCTATCGCAGCTAATCCTGTTGGATTAGGACTTGCAGCTTGCGATACATCTTCTGTTCAGGAAGCTCTTCAGACATGTGTTGACAAAGGAATCCCGGTTGTTACATTTGATACAGGTATCGCTGATGCTCCGGAAGGATCTGTAGTTTGCGAAGTCTGCACAGACAACAATCAGGCTGGTTCTGTAGCTGCTGAGAACATGTATCCGGCAATCAAAGACGTTATCGCTAACGCTGACGGACAGGTTATCATCGGTGAGGTTAACCAGGATGCTACAGCTCTTAACATCCAGCAGCGTGGTACAGGATTCATCAATAAGATGATCGAGCTGATTAAAGCTGATGGAAAAACAGTAGCAGTTAAAGGTAATGAGTTCTATGTAAACGCAGCAGAAGGTGCTGACGCTGAAGAAGCTGACGCAGACGTTGTTATCCAGGTTGCAGTTCCGGCACAGACAACTGTAGAGCTTTGCTCTAACGAAGCTCAGGCTATCCTTTCCAAAGAAAACTGCATCGCTATCTTCGGTTCCAACCAGACAGCAGCAGAAGGTGTTCTTGCAGCTAACGCTAACCTGAACGTTCTTGGTTCTGACGCAGCTAACGGTGATGTTATCGGTGTTGGTTTCGACGCTGGTTCTATCATTAAAGCAGCTGTAACAGATGGCACATTCCTTGGTGCAGTTACACAGTCTCCTCTGATGATGGGATATTATGCAATCTACGCTCTGACAGCAGCTGCTAACGGAGCTGAGCTTGAGGATGTTCCTACAGCTGGTTACTGGTATGATTCTACAAACATCGACGCTGAAGACATCGCTCCAAACCTTTACGACTAATTAAAAAGTAAAGAGACGACACAACGTCCAATGTTTGCAGGTTTATAAACTGTGAATGAAACAGACCCCTGGGGCATTGCCCCGGGGGTTTTCTGGGTGAAAGAGAAATTATTGCAGCACGGAAAATATTGTCACTATCTTCCGGATACTTTATGTGAGAGGTTTTGGGTGAATATAGTGGATAGAACATTCTGGTTGCAAATAAGGACACTTTTTTAGACAAACAAGGTTCTTATTTATTGATGGATATTATAGTACTATGATATCATCAATTAGAAAGGCAGCTGTGTGAGGAACATCAGGATTTGTACGTTATTGTTTATGGAAAATGTTCGATGAGACATTTGTGTGTGACAATAAGACAGGAACCTTGATACATACAGCGTAATTTTACAATTGAGGAGGTTTCATAAAATGACAAAGTATTATTTAGCAGTAGATATCGGTGCTTCCAGCGGACGTCTGATCCTTGGACATCTTGAGAATGGAAAAATGGAGCTTGAGGAAGTTCATCGTTTTGAGAACGGAATGGTAAAGAAAGACGGCGAGCTTTGCTGGGAGTTTGACAGACTTTTCCAGGAAATTAAGAATGGTCTTAAGAAATGTAAAGAGATCGGCAAGATTCCGGTAAGCATGGGCGTTGATACCTGGGGCGTTGACTTTGTACTGATGGATAAGGACGACAAGGTTCTTGGAAATACAGTTGGATATCGTGATCACAGAAATGAAGGTATGGATGAGGAAGTATATAAGACGATTTCTCTTGAGGATCTTTATGCACGTACCGGTATTCAGAAAGCAATTTTCAACACGGTATATCAGCTGATGGCTGTGAAGACAAAACATCCGGAATATCTGGAACAGGCTGAAACTATGCTTCATGTACCGGATTACTTCCATTATCTTCTTACAGGCAAGAAAACCTGTGAGTATACAGAGGCAACAACAGGTCAGTTGGTAAATGCAGAAACAAAGGACTGGGATTACGAACTGATTGATAAACTTGGATATCCAAGAAAAATGTTCCAGAAGCTGATCATGCCTGGTACCAGTGTTGGACACTTTACAGAAGAGGTAAAAGCAGAAGTTGGGTTTGATGTGGAAGTTGTAGCACCGGCTACACATGATACCGGATCCGCAGTTCTTGCAGTTCCTGCAAACGACGACGATTTTATTTATATCAGCTCCGGAACATGGTCATTGATGGGAATTGAAAGAGAAAAAGCTGACTGCTCCAAGAAGAGTTGCGAGATGAACTTTACGAATGAGGGCGGCTATGCAGGAAGATTCCGTTATCTGAAAAATATCATGGGACTTTGGATGATCCAGTCTGTTCGTCATGAATATGATGATAAATATGGATTTGCAGAAATCTGTCAGATGGCAGAGGAAGCGAAAGATTTCCCATCCAGAGTAGATGCAAATGATGAGTGCTTCCTTTCTCCGGAAAGCATGATCGAAGAGGTTAAAGATTACTGCAGAAGAACCGGACAGAAGGTTCCGGAAACTTTAGGAGAAATTGCTACTGTTATTTATACCAGTCTTGCTGAGTGCTATGCAAAGACAGCAAAGGAACTGGAAGAGATGACAGGAAGAACCTTCAGTCGTATCCATGTAGTTGGCGGCGGTTCCAATGCAGGCTATCTTAATGAGCTGACTGCGAGAGCAACAGGCAAAGAGGTTCATGCAGGTCCTGGAGAGGCAACTGCAATCGGTAATATTACCGCTCAGATGTTAAAAGCAGAAGAGTTTAAATCAATCGAAGAGGCTCGTACTACCATTCATGAGTCCTTTGGTATTAAGGTATATCAGGCTTAATGAAAAGTTAAAACAGCCGGGATATACGATCATTTGTATAATATATCAAATTAAACAGGAGGTACTACTATGTTAGTAAACACAAAAGCAAAAGTTGGTGTATTTTCTATTGCTTTAGGCGCATATCTGCCTCAGTTCCCTTCACTGGTACCAGAGTTTGAGGCTCAGTACGAGGCATTTAAGAAAACAATTCCGGATACCGTAGAAATCATCGATGGAGGAATGGTAACAACAAAAGAACAGTCTATGGCTGCTGGGGATAAATTCCGTGCAGCAGACGTTGATCTCGTTTTCCTTCAGATGTTAACCTACGCTACATCCTACAACATGCTTCCTGCAATCCGTGACCTGAATGTTCCGGTTGTTCTGGTAAATGTTCAGAAGCTGAAAGCTCTGGATTACGATCACACAGACATTGCTACATGGCTCGGCGAAGGCTATGCCTGCGGTGCTGTTGGAGAAGCTGTTGCTGACCTTGAGAGAGCTGGAAAGAGACATGCTGTTATCACTGGTGTTGTAGAAGGCGGAGATCCAGGCGTTCAGGCTGAGATTGAAGACTGGTGTAAAGCAGCTCAGGTAAGAAGAAGATTCCGTGACACAAATATTGCCCAGATTGGAAGACCTTACCCAGGTATGATGGACCTTTACATTGATGAGACCAACCTGTACAACAGAATGTTCCTTTATACCAAACAGTTTGACTGGGAAAAAATGTGGGCAATTGCGGATGATATCACAGATGAGGATGCAATTCGTGCAAAAGCTCAGGATATTCTGGACACCTTTGATATTGAGGGCGGCGGAACAATTGAGAAAGTATGGGATATGGCAAAATATGTTGTAGCATTTGAGAAATGGGTAAAGGACGAGCATCTTGGAATGATCGCTTCCCATTATGACGGATTTGCACAGGGCAAGGCTGGTGTCCTTGACAGTATGCTGATTCCGGCATTCTCTATGCTGATCAAACAGGGTACTGCATGTGCTGTTGAGGGTGATATGAAGGTTGCCATGGCAATGAGTATTCTGAAGACAATTTCCGGCACAGGCCAGCTTTCTGAGATGTATTCCATTGATTTCAATGATGACATCTGCATTATCGGTCATTCCGGAAGTGGTGATGCCGATATTTCTGATAAGAAACCTACCATGAAGATCGTACCAGTGTTCCATGGCAAAACAGGCGGCGGATATCTGACACAGTTCTATCCATACACAGGTCCGGTTACCTATCTTGCAATCACACAGGATGGAGACGGACGCTTCAAATTCGTTGTTGCTGAGGGAATCAACGAGGAAGGACCAATCCTTTCCTTTGGCGATACGAACATGAGAACTCGTTTTACATGTGGCGCAAGAGAGTTTGTAAACCGCTGGAGTGAAGCTGGCCCGACACATCATATGGCAGCTGCAACAGGCAGACATATTGATACCATCCTGAAGGTTGCAAAGATCTTCAATGTACCGGTTGATATTGTAACAAGATAATTTTCAAAGTTGTGCAAATAATAGCAAGAATAAGACCATCTATATGGTTTGTACACATATTCATATTCAATAAAAGAGAGAGTCGTCAGACTCTCTCTTTTATTGAATATGATAAGATTAAACTGCTATTTGTTTTCTACATCCTTCTTCGCCGGAATTCGGATTTGCACTTCAGTTCCTTTTTCTACATCGCTGGAATAAGTCAATCCATAATCTGCGCCATAAAGCACTTGAAGCCGTCTGTGAGTATTATAGATCGCAATATTGGTTCCACCTGAAATACTGGTTCCTTCCCCTGAAAGAATCATGGGCAGTTTATCTGGCGCGATTCCAACTCCGTCATCAGAAATCAGAAGTACAATATCCCCATCCTCCATCCATCCGGTAAGTACAATAGTTCCAGACTTGGAAGGTTTTTCCAGAATGCCGTGTAGTATGGAATTTTCTATAACAGGCTGCAGGGTCAGCTTTGGAATCTGGTATTCCATCAGTTCATCCGGAATATCGGAAATGAAGGAAATGCTGTCATGATAGCGCATATTCTGCAGGTGCACATAGATGGAAACATGTTCTTCTTCCTTGGCGATAGTACTGATTCCCTTTTTGCGACTAAGTGTCAGCTTGTAGAATCTGGAAAGACTTTGCACTGCGTTACAGACCTCAGAGGTACGTCCCTGCTGGGCCATCCAGTTGATCATATCCATGGTATTATAAAGAAAATGGGGATTGATCTGAGCCTGCAGGGAATTAAACTCGGCAATTCGCAGATCCTCAGCAGCCTGGGCCTGTTTTTCCATAAGCTGGTTCATTTTGCGTGTCATATAGTTGTATGTATCAATAAGGTCACCAATTTCATCGTGCGCACTTGGGCTGTCCATAGGGACCGGAGGACCGTGACGGACTGTTCTCATCTGACTGATAACGGAGGAAATTCGCCCTGTAATGGATTTGGACAAGGTACTTGCAAGCAAAAAGGCAAGCACCAGTACCGCAATATAAATGGATAAAAACTGCAAAACCAGGGTATTACTCTGATTGATCAGGGGCTGGGAGGGAAGTACCGTCACCATAAACCAGCCTGGCTGTTTGATCCGGTAGAAACCAACGTAAACGGTTTTCCCCAGAATATCCTGCTCCACGAAACTGTTGGAGGACATGTAGGACTCCATGATCTTGTCGTAATCCAGCCAGTAAATTCCGGCGAGAGAATCACTGGAAGCAGAAACCAGGTTGTTACGCTCATTCATAATATAAGAAACACTGCCGTCCAGAGTAAGATTCTCAGACAGAATCTGCTGAAAATCATGACCGGAATAATAGACCGCCATATAAGCATCATAAGTTCCGTTGTTATAGATCACAGAAGCATGGGTGATATATGCCTGATCTCCATATGCCTTTTGCTCCTTTGTACCAAGATAGAAGGAGGGACAAAAAAGCTGGGAAACGCGGCTTCCGCGGAAAATACCATACCAGTAGGTTCCACGGACCTGATCAAGAGATAGAAAAGTATTTTTTAGGTCTTCTTTATTTAAAAGTGCATTTATGTCTGAAGGAGAGTCTTTTGGTACCTCCATATAAATTTTGACATTGGTAACAGGTGTACCAGTGATCAGCTGATCTACCTTTTGGGAAAAAGATGCCGCGTCCGGGGAATCTGCCAGATCCGTGAAGGAGTCGGTTATGGCATTTTTAAAAAGTGTCTGGTAAAAATCAAGGGAAGAAATTTCTTCACTTACATCCAGGACTTTCTGAATGGATTCTTCTATCAACGGCGCCGTTTCTGCAGACCGGTCCTGTTCCTGGCGGATCGTATAGGAAACTACCATGTCGTAGGCTCTTCCATAAAAAAAGAAGATAATGGCAATCGCAGGAATTGACACGATCAAAAGAAGTACCAGGGTAAACCTGGACTGCAGGTTCAGATCCTGGTACCATTGCTTAAACTTATGCAAATTATTTCACACTCCTCAAAAATATATAGGTGTTTTGAAATATATAAAATTTTTTATGTGTTGCAGAAAACTAACTCATTTTCTCTCGATATTCAGAAGGAGAAAAACCTGTATACTTTTTAAAACTTTTACCGAAATAATTCCCGTCACTGTATCCCACCCGCGAGGAAATATCTGTAATTTTATACCTGGGGTCAGACAGCAGCTGCTTGGCCTTTTCCATTCTGTATTCTGTGAGATACTGATTTAAAGTCTGACCGGTCTCATTTTTGAAGAAGGTACACACATACGAGGTTGATAAAAATACATGATCACTGATATCTTTCACAGATAAGGTCTCGTTCATATATTTCTGTCCGATGTAATCTTTGATTAGAAAAATAGTAGAATTTTCTTCTTCTGTGCTGGCTGCCGTCTGGAAAAAAATCTCTGTCTTTTTCACCAGCTTCTGGTGCATCTCATTATAGGAAAAAATCTTCTCCAATGTGTCTATTAAATTTTCCTGGGTATCGGACAAAGTTAGTTTCAGCTGACGCGCAGCATTATCCAAAGCACGGAATAATTTGTAATAGAGATCCTTGGCCTGGTTAGGCAGAACATTCTGATTCTGGTTATAATACAGGTACAGATTGTCAAGGAAAGCTTTTGCTTTTTCCTTATTTTTTTCAGTGAGAAGAGTGAGAAATTCATTCTCCGGACTGGCAGAAAGCTCTGCTGCTGTTTCAGAAACAGGTGCCTGATAAAAAGGAGACAGAAAGGTACCTGTGGGGAAAAAGAAGCTGCTCTGCAGGGAAATAACAGCAGAAGTATAGGACTGATAAGCTCTGGAAATGCCTGTAACAGTATCTCCGGCTGCGATGCAGAATCTGGTGCAGCGGGAATACAGACTACAGAAAAATTCTTCAATGCTTTTTCGAACGGCAGCTCCAGGAGAGGAACCAAACAAAAAGTAAACCATATACTGTACACGCTTTTCTGCAAAAATACAATCTATATGGAAGGTTTTTAAAAATTCCTGGACGGACAGAAATATGGCGTTTGCTTCTGAAAGAGGAAACTCCTCCTCGGTATCGGTCTTAAGCACAATTGCAGTAAAGGGAGTGGTATTGCTAATAGACAGAGTCAGCTCATCTATGAGCTGGTCAATACTTTCCTTCGCATGGGCGAAAGGCTGGGTGAGAAGAAGGGCCAGGCGGGAAGCGCTTTCCATGGAATGGATGGACGCATTTTGCCGGGTGCGTTTTTTTTCCAGGCAAAGATCACGGGCTTCCACGATGGCATCCCGGATTTCCACAGGGTTCAGAGGCTTTTCTATATAATTGACGGCTTTTAGCTTTATGGCAGCCTTTAGATATTCTTTATCCGAATATCCGCTCATAAAAACAGGAACAATATCAGGAAGAATTTCTTCCAGCTGTTCCAGCATTGCGATTCCATCCAGACGGGGCATACGTACATCGCATAGCACAATGTCCGGTCTGTGTACTCTGGCCACTTCAATTCCGTTTATTCCATCATCCGCCTGAAGAACCTCCCGGATTCCGATGGATTGCCAGTCAATGGAAGAAATTACACCGGTGCGGGTAAGCTCTTCGTCGTCTACGATCAGTAATTTCATAATGAATCTCCGTTATAGGGGCTCCAGAAATTATCGGAGCTCCTGATTAGTGAAAGGACAGTAACTGTGTAAGAAATGAACAGTTATCTGCAAGGTTATAAAAACGTATTAATAAAAATACCACACCCATCATACCACAATTATATCCAAAATACGATACCAAAAGCACGCATCTTTGTGAAAAATTTAAAACCGGGTGGAAAATTTTACCCATTAAGTGGAAAATATTTTACCCTGTTTCAAAATATTTTCCCATTTTCAAACAAAGTGCACAGGTGGTAGAATAATAACAGATCAAGAAAGGGAGGAGAAAAAGCCGTGTCTGAATATGTTCTTGAATTAAAAGGCATTACGAAAATTTTCCCCGGCGTTAAAGCACTGAACAATGTACAGTTCCAGTTAAAGCCTGGCGAAGTTCACGCACTGATGGGCGAAAACGGTGCAGGTAAATCTACCTTCATTAAAGTAATTACCGGTGTACATAAAGCAGAAGAAGGCGAAATGTACCTGTTTGGAGAAAAAGTGGATTTCAAAGGTCCGAAGGATGCACAGGAAGCAGGAATTGCAGCTGTTTACCAGCACCCCACATCCTATCCACATTTAACAGTGGCTGAGAATATTTTTATGGGACATGAGATCAAGAAGAATCACATGATCCAGTGGAAGGCCATGAACGAGGAGGCAAACAAGCTTCTGAAACAGCTGAATGCAGATTTTGATTCCACAGCAGAAATGGGAACCTTAAGTGTGGCTCAGCAGCAGATGGTTGAGATCGCAAAGGCATTGTCCACAAATGCAAAGATCGTTATCCTGGATGAGCCTACCGCTTCTCTTACAAAGAGAGAATCCGAGGAGCTTTACAGAATTGTAGATCAGTTAAAGGAAAAAGGTGTTTCCATTATCTTCATTTCCCATCGTTTTGAGGACATGTACCGTCTGGCAAGCAGAGTTACCGTATTCCGTGACTCTCAGTACATTGGTACCTATGATGTAGACGGAATCACCAATGCAGACCTGATTAAAGCCATGGTTGGCCGTGAGATCAAGGATCTGTTCCCGAAACCGGAGGTTAAGATTGGTGATGAGATGCTTCGTATCGAGCACTTATCCCGTACCGGATATTTCAAAGATGTTTCCTTCAATGTGCACGCTGGCGAGATCGTAGGTCTTACAGGTCTGGTTGGGGCAGGACGTACAGAGGTTGTAGAGAGCGTCTGTGGAATCACAAATCCAGATGAAGGTAAGGTTTATCTGGAGGGAAAAGAAGTACATATCAAACAGCCATCTGACGCAATGAAAGAAGGAATTATCCTTCTTCCGGAGGATCGTCAGAAGGAAGGTCTGATCATGAGCTGGGGACTTGGAAGAAACGTAACACTTCCGACTATCAGCAAATATGCGAAGAACGGCTTCAATGACGAGAAGACAGAAAGAGATCTTTCCAAGAGACTTCTGGAAGAGGTTGATACCAAGGCAGTTGATATTTTCCAGCCTGCAAGCTCTCTGTCAGGTGGTAACCAGCAGAAGGTTGTAGTTGCCAAGGCTCTTAGCCAGGAGATGAAGGTTGTTATCATGGATGAGCCGACGAAAGGTGTTGACGTTGGTGCCAAGGCTGAGATTTATGCGATCATGGGTGATCTTGCAAAGAAGGGTTACGCAATTATCCTGATTTCCTCTGAAATGCCTGAGCTGATCGGAATGAGTGACCGTGTTATGGTTATGGCAAACGGCAGAGTAAAAGGAGAGCTGGAAGGCGAAGAAACAGCTTCTCAGCAGGCTATTATGAATTTAGCATTTGGAGGAAATGAACAATGACACAGAAAAAAGATATAGGAAAGATCCTGAGACAATTTGGACTTGTATTTGTTGCTCTTTTTATCATTGTCTTTATGAGCATCAAATCAGATGTATTTCTGACAAGTCAGAATATCATTAATATCCTGAGACAGATTTCCATAAATGGTATTCTGGCAGTTGGTATGACATTCGTAATTCTTACCGGCGGTATCGACCTTTCAGTCGGATCTGTAGTTGCTATCACAGGTGTTATCGTTGGTTCACTGCTTCAGAGCGGTACAAACTGGTTCCTTGCAAGTCTTGCAGCACTGGTAATTTCCGCTATCTGTGGAGTATTTAACGGATGGCTCATCTCCTATGTAGGATTCCAGCCATTTATTGCAACACTGTCAACAATGACTATCGGACGTGGTTTTGCACAGGTTTATTCCAATGGTAAACC
>OLQA01001332.1_pt1 | contig 22076 bp, 20 predicted proteins | sample 1673151 | NCBI WGS metagenome assembly OLQA01 (sample SAMEA3136760, study PRJEB25190) | human gut metagenome | biome: human gut; feature: human-associated habitat; material: faeces | place: Austria | collected 2013 | reverse complement strand
CCGATCACGTAGGTATATGGCGTGCCGTTTCGGTCCGCGCCCAGCGCGCCGCCCGAGGCAAACGCCGTGGACGCAAGCAGCATCACACACAGCAGCAGCGCAAGCAGGCTTGCGCTATACCGTTTCCATTTCTGTTTCATCCTTCTTTTTTCCTTCTTTCCGCTTGTATTTGAAAAGGGCGGCTGGTTTTTCCAGCCGCCTTTTTTCACAAAAGAATATATACCAATAGTTTTTCGCCCGGAACACGCGGGGCCGGGCGCGCAGCACCTGGCTTTTGAATACCGCCCACAAAAATTTTTCCAGCGGCATCCCGTTGTAGGTAAAAAATCCGGCCAGCGCCAGCGGCGCGGCCCCCAAAATACATACCCAGCCCGTCGCTTCCGTTCCAAGCGTATCCACACATCCAAAATACATCCCCACCGCTGCTCCCACAGCGGCAAGCGAGCATCCGAACTGCCGCAGCGACAGCCCGAAAAAAATGCTTTCATGGTATTGCCGTACTTCCTTCGGCACCTTTATCTCCAATTCTGTTTCACCTCGTTACAGGCTCATCATTTCCCGCACGATGCGGTCCGAGCCTTTTACCAGTCCCACAAGGACCATCATGTTGAAGATCATTTCCGCCACATAGGTCCAAACCATCGAAACCGCTGAGCCTGACGGTGCCGCGGGCGACCCGCTGCCCATATATGCGGAAAAGATCAGGCAGGACAGCACGATGACCGCACCTTCCAGGCACACGCCCACATATCCTTTGAGGAACGCCTTCCCCGTGGCCGCCGTTTCGCTGCTGCCAAATGCCGCGATGGGCACCGGGGCCAAAGCTGTGTAAATGTATAGTTTGAAAAAACGGCTATACACCGTCATGATCAGGATAAAGGAAAGCACGGTAATGAACAGGCTGCCCAAAATCGTCACGAGCCACAGCGGGATGGACGCGAGAAAGCCCACGTTTCCGATGGCCGCGCTGATCTCGCCGGGCAATGTGCCCACATTTCCCGCCATACCGCCCATCTGCCCGGCCACTGTGCTTACAATGCCGCCGCATATATCGAACACGGCCAGCATCAGCGGCATACAGTAGGTGACGGCGGCTTTTGCCGCCACAAAATGCAGGAAATACCGCAAAGCCGCCTCCGGGCGGCGCAGCTCCTGAAAGTTCACCGTGTTTTTGAACAACCCCATGGCGAAAAACAGAACGAGCAGCCCATACCCGATGGCCTGCAGCGCGCCGTTGATCTGCACAACGATGTTCCATATCCCGCCCCCTTTAAACTCCTGCGGCGTCATGCTCACAAGCTGCCAGATCTCCGCCAGCTTCTCATTCCATGTCGCCAATGCATTTTCCAGATTCTCTACAATCCAGTTGTCATCCAAATGATTTCACACCTCCACAAACAAAAAAGACGGCCTAAAAAAGCCGTCTTTTTTCATGCGATTCTTCACTTTTTTTATCGAAGCAGCCACCCATATTCCTGTCTGGCGTCTACAATGTACTCTACATAGACTGTATCGTCCACTACAACGTATATAACCAGATACCACTTGGGTATATGCAGTTTTCGATATGGACTCCTCCGATCTTCTTCATCCAAATAAGGACATCGCTCCGGCATCTGTGCCAGGCTTCGTATACCTTCCATCAGGGATACCCTCAGCTTTTCCGCTGCCTGCGGGTTCACTTCCGCCAGGAAAGATACATGCGCCTTCATCATCTGCCGCGCCTTATCCGAAATCAGTACCCTATACCTCTGCCCGTCCATGCCCTGACGCCTCCGCAATCGCCCTTCGCAGTTCAGCATCCACTTCATCAACAGAATAGTATTTTGCCCCGTTGATTCGGTCGCGTTCAATGTCCAGCAGGGTCTCCCGCAGGGCTAGCATTTTCTCACGGCGGGAAAAGGCTTCGATATCCATTACGACCAAATCACCCTCGCCGCTTTTTGTCAAGTACACAGGTTCTCCTGTGCTTTTGCACAGCTTTGAAATTTCGTTGTAGTTGTTGCGAATAGACGCCGATGGTTTGATGTTCATACTCCGCCCTCCCTGTTACAAATTGAGTACATATATATCTTACCCTCAAAATATTACCGCGTCAACTACACCGTAATAAAGTCCAAAATTTCCTTTGCAAACATGATGAGCAGGCCGCCGAAAAATGCCAGGAAGCCGTTGGCCCGCTGGCTGGAATCATGGCTCTGTACCGCAAGGCCGATTTGTACGATGCCGTAGCCCGCCACGATAACGCCCACGGCGCGCACGCACTGGAACACCAGGTCGGACAGGTTGTTGATGGTGTCCAGCGGCCCCGATGCGCCGCCCTCTGCAAAGGCCGGGACCGCCAGCAGCGCGCCCAGCAGGCACACCAATACAATACGCGCATATCCGATGCGCGCCTTATGGCCGCGCTTTGCATCGCGCAGCGCCGCCGCGTCAGGCTTGTTCTTTTTTTCGTTCAATTTTCTTTTCCTCCAGTTCTTCTTTGCTGTGAAGCACCTCAAACGCCGAAAGCAGCTCCGGCGCAAGCGGCGTTCCCTTTTTCCATTCTTCCTGTACATCCTCTGCCGGAATACCGGCGGACAATGCGCAGTAATCCTCTGGCACTTTGTATGGCGGCGCACCGCCCATTTCCGTGTACCGGATATTCGGATGCCGGTTCAAGTCGTACTTCCGATCCATCACCGGGCATTCGCCGCGGATGAGCAGCAGCGCGTCCCGGTCCACCATGCGCAGCTCCTCCGGCGTCACAAGCTCCCGGCCCGTATTCTGGAAGTTCCGGCTGGATGAGCCGCCGCGCCCCTTTGTCTCACCGCGTGTTATGGTATCAATGGTCGCCTTCCCTGTCATTTTGCTGATATACGACAAGCTTTCCTGATCGTTGCCGCCCAGGAACAGGAACGAATCGCAGTTGCCCACGACCTCCTCCCAGCTCTCCTTGTACATCGCCTTGATGGCGGAAAGCCCCTGTACCACAACGCTGCACCCGATGTTCCGGCTGCGCGCCGTGCGCAGGATCTGCAGATAGTTGTCCGGCTGCGGCGTATTCGCCCATTCGTCCTGGATGCACTGCACATGCACAGGCAGTGGCCCGCCGTATTTCTGGTCGGCAATGTAGTAAAGCTCCTGAAACGCCTGCATGAGGTAGGAGACGCCGCGCCTTGCCGGATTTCTCCGATAGGTTTCGGCGCTCCCCCTCCCGAACCGGACGGACACCTCTCGGCGTATCCGGCTCTCCGTCTACAAAACTTAGGTTTGGATGCTGTTATAACAGCATGGGCATAGGGCAAGGGATTTTCGGCGGATGCGCAGCATGACGCGCTCCCACTCGGTTTCACCCTTTAGGTCTTTCAACTTTCGGACGTGGTGCATCACAATTTCTTTTGTCTCCGCACCACAAAGCTCACAAATGCCATTTTTCATTCGGCGGAGCAGACTGCGCTCCTTGGTGTATTTTCGGAAGTTTGGCATAATGTCTGAAAAATCCGGGGCCGCTTTTACATTCTGCTGAAATCCATCGTGGTAAAATTGGAGTTCCTTGTCGCCGCCCTTGGTGCTGTATTTCACAGAAAAGATACCGTCACGTACATATTTAGCCTTGATGTGCTTGTAGGTGGTACGGTATTTGCAGCCAAAGGTTTTGAACAGGCTTCCCCGCATGATTCTGTAAAAGCTGTTCAGAGCAGACACGTTTGCCGCCAGTCTGTAATAGTTGTAAAGCCCGCGGATTTCCGAATTGAATTTGCTTACAATTTGTGCGTCTGGCATATTGATGAGCTTTCCTCGGTAGGTCGGCTTCCATATCTCTTTTCCGTCAGGGCACTTTTTGATATACATCGCTCTGTATTCCAGCAGCTTATTGAACCACTTTTCATGGGGGAGATACAGCTTGACCTGTCCGTTCCAGTGACGTTTGAGATTTCCATTTTTATCACGGGAGTAATCTTGGCTTCTTGATACAGTCAGGTCGTAGCCGAGGAAGCGTACCAGCTCCGCAGAGTGGGTGATTTTCGTCTTTTCCTCCGATAGTGTCAGATTTAGCTCGTCATGAAGGAATGCACGTAATTTTCCTTTGATGATCTCCGCGTCAGCTTTTGGCCCTATAACCCCGATGATGAAATCATCCGCGTATCTTACGTACTGGATTTTCTTGAAGGTGGGGTCGATGGCTGGGAAACACGGGATGGAGAGCAGTTTTGCATAGAGTTCATTTACGCGGCCTTTTGCCCGCTGGACTTCGGCCTCGTCTCCTTGCTCCACTGCTGTTTTGCGCTTTTTCTCCCAATAGTGTGCCAACGCCAGAGTTTGCGAGTATTCTTTCTGCGGTTTGCGGTAGCTGTCCTGTCTGTCGTATTCCAATTTGAGCTTTTCTACGAATGTGTCCAGTTCGTTGAGATAGATATTTGCAAGGATTGGGCTGACCCCGGAGCCTTGGGGAGTGCCGCTGTAGGTGATGTTGTATTCCCAATTTTCCAGGTAACCTGCCCGGAGAAATTTCCAGAGCAGTTCGATGAAGCTCTCGTCGGTAATACGCCGTCTGACGATGCTGATGAGGACATGGTGGTCAATGTTGTCGAAACAGCCCTTGATGTCACCCTCTACGAACCATTTCACGCCTGTGAACGTCCGCTTTACTTCGGTCAGACACGTATGGCAGCTCCGATTGGGCCGGAACCCGTGAGAATGAACAGAAAATCCGGGTTCATAGATAGCCTCCAGCATGACCCTGACTACTTCCTGCACCAGTTTGTCATCCGTGGATGGAATACCCAGTGGCCGTTTTTTGCCACTGTTTTTCTTTGCAATATACTTCCGCTTGGCTGGTTGCGGCTGATAGCTGTGGTCTTTCAGCGATGCGATGATTCGATTGACCCTTGCCATACTCATGCCGTCCAGTGTGTTCCCGTCTGTTCCCGCCGTCATGCTTCCCTCTGAGGATGCGATTTTCTGATAGGCCAGCAGATACATTTCGGGATTGTAGAGATTGCGGTATAGCCGTTTGAATTGGTAGCTTTTGTCCTTTGCTTTGTCACCTAAGTTTTTCAATATAACTTCTGGACTTCTCATAGTGTCTCTCACACCTTTCCGCAGATTATATTGAGCAGTAGACTGTCTCACTTCGCCATGTGGACGGCTTTCCCGCCCTCGGACTACTATTGAGACTGTGTTACCTTGGCGGATATTCAGGGCCGCTTTTCTCATAGCGCCCATAGCCATAGCTGGCTTTCCGCTTTAGGCAATCCCCATTTGGCTTCAATGGAACATGAGCTGCCGTATTGTCGGATGGGATTTTTCGCCACTTTGCGCCGTTTCTCCCACGGCTGCCTGCTCCGAGTATCTCGCAACGCCCCTACACGCAAGTTTGTTGCCGGAGCACCGGCGGCTGAAACTCCTTTACGCCGGAGACGATGTTATATCTTGCTCGTGACTATCCTTTAAGCAGTTTAGCTTTCATCCTCATATACAGCTTTTCATCCTATTGTGCCTTGCTCACCGCATGGAGTTTGCGGCAGCGCACTCTCCGACATGCTACACTCCCTGTCAGGTTTCCCATTCCAGATAAGTCGGGGGATGATAGGTTGCTTTCAGTCTGTTTTGGGCCTCCTTATCCCATTGGATTTACTGATTGCGTTGATACTTTTACCTACTGTTTTCTCAAAACAGCATTCCAAAGAAACCGCGCCCGGATTTATTGCTTAACGCGCCCGGGCCTATGGGCGCACGTATACAGCATGCTCACCAGAAAATTCAGGCTGGTGTCGTTATCCGGTATCACGCAAAAAATCGCGCGCTTTTCCTCCCCCAGCCGCCCAATATACATCTCGTCGCTGTCTGTGACGCGGGCCAGCTCCGGCAGATTGAAGGCCGCAAGCCGGACCGCCGCGCCGATGAGGATGCTTTTCGCGGTTTTGTCCTGCGCCTGCTTGAACACCTTGTACTGCTTGAGCGCGATGCTCTGCGGGTCGTCGCTTTCCAGCTCGTCAAACAGCAGGTCCAGCGCACTTTTGAAATTCAGGTCGCCCTCCCGCACCTCCGCCGCGTTGATCATCTCCATGACCATCGTGAAGTTCTGCTCGCACACAGGCGCTCTGTGCTTCAGATACAAAATGAGCGCCTGTAGGAGCGCCGTCTCCGCACGGTCCCAGAACGGGTCCGAGTTTTTCGCGTCCTTGGGCGTCGTATTCGCCACAAGGTTCGTGACAAGCCTCAGCGCGTCGCTGTCTCTGCGCAGATAAGCGAAGGGATTGTAATGGCCGCGCATATTCACAAGGTCCAGCACCGTGAACGGGATGCCCTGCTTTTCAAGCAGCCCGCCCACGGCGCGCAAAATCTCGCCCTTGCAGTCTGTGATAATATATGAGCAGCAGGCGTTCATCACATTGGGCAGACAAAAATACCGCGTCTTGCCTGCCCCGGAGCCGCCGACGATGAGCTGATGGGTATTGCGCTTTGTAATGCGCCCATCCAGGCCCAGCGCGACATGCTGTGTCAGCAGGATGTTTTTCTCCCTGTGCCGCCTGTCCCGGTACTTTTTTCCGATGGTCCGCGGGTCTCCCCACCGGGCGCTGCCGTATTCTTCGCCCGGACGGCGGTTGCCGCGCCCGGATTCCACGGCCACGGCTCCCGCCGGATACAGCAGCCCCGCCAGAAGCAGAAAACGCCCCGTGTCCTTTGTCCAGCGGACCGAAAACGGGGCGTTCATGCAGACGGAGAAACGGGCGAGCACCCTGGACAGGGATGCGCCGCCGGAAAACGCATCGGCCAGCGCCGCGGCGAGCCACAATGCCAGTGGGAAGCCCAGCGCCCACAGGATGTACCGGGCCGTGCGGCCCTGCTGCGGCTTCACCGGGTCAGCACGGCGTTCTTTGCCCTGCTGCGCTGGCGCAGGTCCAGCGCGCGTTCAATGCTGCGGTTCAGCACCTTGGAAAGGTCGCAGGTCTCCCGCAGCATATTCAGGCGTTCGGGCGCTTCCAGCTCCCCGTACTGCTGTACGACGCCGGAAAAGTCCGGCTGCTCCACCGGGACGCCGTACCGTCTGCACAGCGCATAGCATACGCTGTGCGCATCCAGCTCATAGGGCCGCGGGTCAAAATCGCCCGCCTCCATCCCTGTTCCGATCTGCGCATAGACGATCTCGCGCGCCAGCGCGCGGAACGATGCCGCGCCCGAAAGGTCCGGCTGGATGGCGATGCGGTTTTCCTCCGGCTGGTATTCCGCCTCCCCGAAGATATCTGCTGTCGCGACCACCTCCACGGGGCTGCTTTGCAGCAGCGCGCCCAGCGCCTTTTCCATGTCCAGCGTTCCGTCCCGCAGTATCCCACGCACGGGAACCGGGTCGCCTGCGGTCTGCGCCTTGTCGTACACATAGTCCAGCTTGATGTACCCGCTGCGCGTATCCCGCATGAACACCTGTACGGGCGTTTCATCCTCGCGTATTTTCCGCCCAAGCTCTGTCCATTTTTTGCGCGGCAGAAGCTGCGTTGCGCCGGGGCGCTGCTTCCACACTGTGGCGGTATTGGCCGCATTGTACATGGTCTGCGCGTGCAGGTCCAGAAACGCCCTGTATTTTTCCGGGTCCGATGTGACCTCCATCACCGCCGCGTCACGCCGCTCATAGGCCTCTGTGCGTTCCTCCTGTTTTTTCTGCTTGAAATCCTCAAGTTCCTGATTTCTGTTTGCGATCAGGTCTGCGATATGCCCAAAAGCGCCTTTGTTTCCTTTGGGCCAAGGAACGCTTCTTCCACCAGCAGCGCCATATCTGTTTTCACCGCAATTTCGCCCGCCTTTTCGATCACATCCTGTACGGGCAGACGCTCCAGCCCGGCCACAAAAGCCGCCAGCTCATCATTCATTTTTCCGATCAATCGTTCCGTATTGTTCATAAAGCTCCCTCCGTTATCTCTCATAGTCCTTCGCCGCCCGCTGCGGCGGCTCAATATCCAGCGTATCGTCCATCAAATCCGGGATGCTGTTCTTCCCGTCGATGTTCAGCAGTGCGTTCACCGCCGAGAGCCGCGCTTCCTTTTCAGCCAGCTCCTGCTCCTGTGCAAACGGCTTCTCCAGCTCCTGCCGGGTATTTTCCTGCTGCTTTTCGATCTCCGATATTTCCTGCGTCAGCTTTTTCAAATGGGCTTCCATCCCGTTCAGCGCATTGTTGAGACGGGCAAGGTTGCCCTGTACATCCGTGCCCAGCTCCGCGAAATACACGGCCGCGCCGCGCAAGCCCACGACAAACGCCTGTTCCATCGCACGGTATTCAAGCCGCATCGCAAACCCGCGGTATGAGCCTATTTCCATCGCTTCGCCGCGCTGCACCACCGTCTGGCACAAAGCCAACAGCTCAGCGCCCGCCGCGGCCTTGTCCGTGTACTCCCGGCCCATGACCGTCATGAAAAACTGTTCCCTGTCCTCCGGTGTGTTCGCGTCGCGCCGGGGGATGTCCCTTTCAATGGCCCCGATCTTCTGCCGCCGCTCCAAAAGCTGCTGCGGATATTGCAGCAGCAGCATATCCTCCAGCCTGTACCGCTGGGACACATGGCTTGATTTCAAAAGCCGCAGCTTTGTCACGTCCGTTTCAAGCTGTACCTTCTCCAAAATATGCGGATTGCCTGTGGACAGCGCCTTGATCTCACCATAGGACAGCACCGCTTCATCCAGGTCCTCACAGGAACGGGACGGCGCTTTTCCGCTCATCACCTGGGATATGAACCGCTGCTTTGTCTCAATGAGCTGCCACGAATAAGCGTCAAACGTCCCTTCCGTCACATAGCGGTGGATGAACACCTTTTTGTTGGTATTTCCCTGCCGGATGGCCCTGCCCTCACGCTGCTCTATGTCGCTTGGCCGCCACGGCACATCCAGATGATGCTCCGCTGCAAGCAGCGTCTGCACGTTCGTGCCCGCTCCCATTTTCTGCGTGCTGCCCAGCAGGATGCGCACCTTACCCGAGCGCACCTTTGCGAACAGCTCCGCCTTTTTCTTTTCGTTGTCCGCGTCATGAATGAACGCGATCTCGCCGGGCGGCACGCCGTGCCCGATCAGCTTGTCCCGTACATCGGCATACACGCTGAACGCTGCCGCCTGTACCGCCGCCACGCCGTCCGTCATGCATTTGATCTTCTTCTCAGCCTTTGGCGTGGACAGGTCGCAGAATACAAGCTGTGTCCCTTTGGTGGATGCAAATTCCTGCCAGAGCCGGAACACCTCCTCCACAGAGGCATTGACCTTGCTGCCCGCCTCATCCGGCAGAAGCGGATCGATGAGCCGCTGGTCCAGCGCCAGCTTGCGGCCATCGTTTGTAATTTTCAGCATATTGTCCTCGCTGGGGTCTACATTCCCGTTCCGCACCGCCTCGGCGCGTTCGCCCAGTTCAGCCACCATTTCCCGCTGGATGTCTGTGGGCTTTACCACAACATTTTTCCGCTCTACCTCCGGCACAGGCAAATTCAGCATATCCGCTGTCTGGATATCCGCCGCCTCGCGCCACAGCGCCATCAGCTCCGGCAAATTGTAGAACCGGGAAAAACGCGTGCGCATCCGGTATCCCGTCCCCTCCGGCTTCAGCTCCACCGACGTGGTCACTTCCCCGAACGTGGACGCCCATTCGTCGAACAGCGTCAGGCCCCGGTCCTGCAGCATACCGTATTGCAGATACCGCATCATCGTATACAATTCCGCCATGCTGTTGGAGATCGGCGTGCCTGTGGCAAACACCACGCCGCGCCCGCCCGTCAACTCGTCAAGATATTGGCATTTGGCAAACAGGTCGCTGGATTTCTTCGCTTCCGTCTGCGCAACACCCGCCACATTTCTCAGCTTTGTGTACAAAAAAAGATTCTTAAAGTTGTGCGCCTCGTCAATGAAAAGGCGGTCAATGCCCAATTCTTCAAAGGTCACAACATCATCCTTGCGGCTGTCATCATTGAGACGCTCCAGCCGTGTTTCCAGCCCCTTGCGCGTCCGTTCCATCTGCTTGACCGTAAAGCGCGGCGTATCCTTGTCCATAAGGCCAAGCTGCGTGGTGATCTCGTCGATCTGGCGCTGGAGCATGGCCGCCTGCCGCTCCGCCGACAGCGGGATCTTCTCAAGCTGGGAATGCCCGATGATCACCGCGTCGTAATCTCCCGTGGCAATGCGCCCGCAGAATTTTTTCCGGTTCGCGGTTTCAAAATCCACTTTCGTGGCCACAAGGATATTCGCGCCGGGATACAGCTGGAGCCATTCCGCACCCCATTGCTCCGTCAGGTGGTTTGGCACAACGACCAGGCTTTTGCTGCACAGCCCCAGGCGTTTGGCCTCCATCGCCGCCGCTGCCATCGTGTAGGTCTTCCCGGCCCCGACAACGTGTGCAAGCAGCGTGTTGCCGCCGTAAAGGATGCGCGCCACGGCGTTGCGCTGGTGCTCCCGCAGCACGATCTCCGGCGACATGCCGTGAAAGGAAATATGGCTGCCGTCATACGCCCGCCCGCGCAGGCAATTGAATTTTTCGTTGTACAGCTTCACAAGGCGTTCACGGCGGGCCGGGTCTTTAAAGAGCCAGTCGCGGAACGCCTGCCTGATGGCGTCCTGCTTCTGCTGCGCCAGTATCGTTTCGTTTTTGTTCAGAACCCGTATTTCCCGGCAGGACACGGCGTCGTATTTTGTGTCGTACACCTTTACCGTGCGCATATTCAGCGACGCTTCCAGAATGTGAAATCCGTTGATGCGCTCTGTACCATATGTCTCGTTTGCTTTCACATTGGCCGCCGCGCCCTTTGCCTTGTTTGTGATGTTCCACTGGCCTGTGTATGAGACATATATCACTTCCATCACCGCTGCGGCATTCCAGGACGGCTCCAGCAGCTCCACCATGAAATCCTTCACAACATCCACCGGTATCCATGTAGCGCCCAGATGCACCTCGATGTCCCCGGCTTCAACGGGCGCGGGCTGCACCTGCTCCAGAGCGGATACATTGACTACATACGCCGCATCCGCTTCCGCCGCTTTTTGTGCCGTGTGCAGCTTTTCCCGCACATTCCCGGACAGGTATTCGTCCGCCGTCACCCAGCCGCTTTCCGGGATACCCTCCCGCACGCGCGACGGGTCTCGAAAAATAGCGCCCCGCAATGCACGGACGATTCCGTCCTGGTCCTCCGTGCGCAGGAGCTGCGCCATATATGGAAGGTCCACGCACGCGCGTTCGGAAATGGAAACAGCCAGCGCTTCGCTGGCTGTCCCCACCTCGGTCGCAGGCCTGCGCGCCTGGATGGTGCGCTTTGTGAACATGTCCGATTCGCACTTGAAGTTCCCTTCGTCATCGAACACCTCCAGCGCGCACAGAAGAAAATATCCGCTGTCGTCCCGGAATACGCCCGCGTTCCCACGGCTGTTGATGCGGCCATACCGCCGCACAAAATTGTCGTACAGCCGGTTCAGCCTGTCCTGCTCCAGCTGTACCGCCGCGTCTCCGCACCCGTCAAGCTGTACCTGCATGAGCCTGCGCGTCTGGCCGCGCAGCGCGATCAGCTCCCGCACGCGGCGCGTATTCGCCCCGTCCAGCTCCACCGCGCGCATGACGGAGTTTTCCCGGAAGTACAGCCTGCCGTCCACCTCCGTGAAGCTGTAATTGCGCACATCCGGGTCCGCGGGCAGCACCTCGATCTCCTGTTCCGCCTGTTCCAGCGGCAGCGCCGCCGGGAGCCGTGCGTCCAGCCCTTCCAGTGCGGCGTGCAGCGCCGCGCCCAGGTCCTGTCCCGGACGCGGGCGGCAAACGGAGCGGGGACCGAACGGGCCGCTTTCCATCACCATATCGCCCAGCACCATTTCCGGATGCTCCGCAAAATACTGGTTGATGGGCACGCCGTCCCCGGTCTTTCCCACATGCAGCCACGGTTCATCCCGGTCCGCCATGCGTTCGCGCTTTTGCAGGAACAGGATATCCGACGTCACCTCTGTGCCCGCGCTCTGGCGGAACGTGTCGCTGGGCAGGCGCACCGCGCCGATCAATTCGCACCGCTGGGCGATGTACCGCCGCACATTGCCTGACGCCTTGTCCAGCGTGCCGCTGGAGGTGATGAACGCGATGATACCGCCCGTGCGCACCTTGTCGATGGTCTTGCCGAAAAAGTAATCATGGATGAGCCAATGCTCCCGGTCGTACCGCGTGTCATGTACGCCGAAGCTGCCGAACGGAACATTGCCTACGGCGCAGTCAAAGAAGCTGTCCGGCAGTGCTGTTTTCTCATAGCCGCAGGCATAGATGTGCGCCGACTGGTAGAGCTGCCCTGCAATGCGCGCGGAAATATGGTCCAGCTCCACGCCGTAAAGCCCGGTGGGGTTTGTATCAAACTGCTCCGGGCGGCAGCCGAAAAACGCGCCCACACCCATGGACGGCTCCAGAATGTTTCCGCCCGTCACGCCCCAGCGTTCCAGCGCGCTGTACATAGCCCGTATCACCGTGGGCGGCGTGTAGAATGCCGTCAGTGTGGATGCGCGCGCCGCCATGTATTCCGATTCATCCAACAGGGATTTTAATTGTGCGTACTCCTGCGCCCATTCGGTTTTTTCTCCGTCAAAGGCGTCCGCAAGGCCGCCCCATCCCACATACCGCGCCAATATGCCCTGTTCCTCCGCCGTGGCCATACGGCCCTCGTCCTCGATACGGCGCAGTGTCCCGATGGCCGCGGCATTCAGCGCAAACCGCGCCTTGGGGCCGCCCGGAGATGCATTCTCCGTGGGATAGCGGTAATCCAGCTTTGGCACAGACGGGGTATCCTTCTGTACCTGTGCCGCCTGCGGCAGCTCCGCCATCCGCCGGCCGTCCTCCTGAAATGCGTCATAGGCGCTGGACACGTCCATCGTCGTATACCGCGGCTGGCCCGGTTCCGGCTCCATGTCCTTGAGGATGACCGTCCGCGATTTGAAATTGACTTCCGTGATGCTGTGCTCCCGGCCCTCGATCTCGATGATGCCGCCCCGCGGCAGCGCCTCTGCCGCACGGCACAGCCTGACCGGCTCCGGCTGGCCCGCGCCCGGCTCAAACAGCGCCGTATCCACGCCCGCGCACAGCAGCTTTTTCAAATATGCGGGCCGTTGCTCTTTAAGGAAGCCCGTAACATCCACTTCGCCCAGCGGCGGCACATCGGCATGCAGCACCTTTGTGTGCAGCGCTCCCGATACAACGCGCGCGTCCTCGTCGTAAAACAAAAAATACGCATCGTTTCCGCAGCCCAGCGCGTAACGGTTGTATTGATCCTTCAGGTCCAGATAACGGTCCCCGCTGAAAGGCAGCGAAAGGTCCCGCGGGGCTTCTGTGTACACAGCCTGCCCGCTCGCCGGACCGGGCGGCAAAAGCTGCGCGTTGCGCGTGTCCGCCCGGAGCAGCGCTGCAAAGGCTTCCATGCTTTCCTTCCGCATGAGCAGCGGAAAATCCGCGTCCTCCAGGCGGACGCCGTCCCCGCTGATCTCCACGATGCGGAACGCCTTGCCGTCCTCCAGGTATACGGTGTCGTCCACAGCACAGGGACGCTGCGGGGCGGGCGGCTCGCGGGCAGCATCCCGCCGCACGGCTTTCAACTTTTGCGCCTGTTTTTCCCGCTTCCATTCTGGATATTGCTGTTCTTCCTCGTCCGTCAGGTACAGGCCGTCTTTCACAAGCCGTCCGATGCGCCGGGCCGCCTCCGGCCATTTCAAAAGCTGGTACGGTGCGTCCATACCCGTGCCGCGTATCACGGAAATGCCCGGCCTGCCGTACATGTTGTAGTCCACACTGCCGTGTGTGCCGTCCAGAAATGTCCATGTCATCCCGCCGACTCCGTATTCGTGCTTCAAAAAATCCGCGGTCTCCTTTTCCGTGTGCTTTCCCCCATACCATTCGGCAATGCGGAATTTCCCCTTCGAAAAACCGGAGCCATGGCAGAGCACCGCGTTGATCTCAGCTTCGCTGAACCCGGCCCGCGCCGTTTTCGGGGCCTCCGTTCCATCCGCTTGCTCCTCCCTCGCGTCCTCCACGATGGGAAATGCGGCAGGCGGGGCCTCGCGCCGGTATGTTCCCTGTTCAATGAGCTGCGCCGCGCGCTCCGCCACTTCCAACAGCGTGAGCGTTGTTTTCGCCCGCGCGGACAGATAACCGCCGCGCCAGAATTCCACTGTGCCGTTGCCCCGGTTGCAGTATCCGTAACGGTGGTTTCCGATGAACAGCTCCGTATATATATGTCCCATGGCGTCCGCCAGAAAGGCTTTGCGCTCCTGCATATCCATGGTGGTGCTGAAAAAGGATTCGATATCCTGTTTTTTGCAGCCTTTTTTGTATTCCCTGTCACAGCGCAGGATATCGTCTATTTCATCCGGAGACAAAGAAACAGGACGCTCCGTGCCGGAACGCCCTGTTTCCTGTATCTCTTCTTCTGCCGGGAACAGGCTCAGCTGCCGTAGATCAGTTCCATCGCCGTTTCCTCCGCCTGCTGGCGCAGGCTGTTCATCGTCCCGGCCCAGCCAAGCGGGTCCGTCTGTTTGTCCGGCAGCTTCGTGCGCTGTACCAGACGCTCCATCGTCTGCTCCACCTGCCCGCGCACCTGACGGTCGATCTGTGCCAGATGGCTGTTCAGCGCGCCCTCCAGCAGCAGGGTGTTCAGCTGACCGGGGTCGCTTTTCTCCAGATATCTGAGGCGCAGCAGGCCGTATTTGCCCGGTGCTGTCTCCGGTTCCTCCAGCATCAGGTCCGGGTAGCGCACTCCGTTCCGTGTTGTATATGTCATTGTCCTGTACCTCCTTTGCAGCTTCAGCCGCATGTGAAAATTCCTCTCTGCCTTCATTCTGCACGCCGCGGGCCGGAAATGCAAGCCTGTCGTTTTCCCTGGCCGCGCGTTCGACATCCCGCAGCACCGACGCGGCCAGACGGCTGGCATAAGTGCCCGCGAGTGCGGCCAATCCGGAGCTGTTGAAGCGCGTGATGCTTTCCAGCGCGTCCGACGTGACCGCACCCGTTCCAATGCCAACACGGACGCCCACCATGTATGCCGCGCTGTCCGCCACGAGCTGGTGGAACTGCCGGGCCAGCGCGGCGTCGTCCTGCCCGGACCATCGGCCTTCTGCGTCCGCCGCACGCAGCATCGCCGTCAGCTGCATCGGATACAGCTCCCGCGGCGCGTTCATCACAAGCGCGTAAACGCGGTCCGCCACCACGGGTTCCCGGGAAATCCCATATTCCTGTCCCAGCCTGTCCGTCACACGCTCCAGCGCTTCAAACGGCAGGCTCCATTGCCGGAACTCCGGCGCGCCCGGCAGCGGCTGCGTTTCCCGGACGTCAAACACGTATTTGAGACGCCCGAAATGGCTGTGCGGGTCCGGCAGCGCGATGGCCTGCGCGTCCGGACGCAGGCTCCGCTTCATCCGCGTATACCACACCTCCTTCGCCGCGCACGCCGTCGCCTCCGGCTCCTGCGCGTAGATCAACACCTGCTCCGGAAAGCTGTATTTGTACAGGCGCGCCGCGGCGTCCAGGAACGCACGCCACGCCTGCCCGCTGCTCGTAATGTTGTACAGCGTTGTCCGGGACAGCTCCCGGACGGTCTGCCTGTTCACCGGCATCGCCGCTCATCTCCTGCTTTCATTTTTTACCGGGCTTCGCCCCGTTCTTTTTGGAATCTCTGCTTCGGGGTCAGCATGCGCCCCTGTTCGTCATAGCTGCACGGGTCTGCGGCCTGTGTCTGCCAGCCGAATATCGAGCCTGCCAACATCGCCTCGGCCTGGGCGCGGCTCACACCCAGCTTTTCGTTTGTCTCCAAAACGAACGCGCGGTTCTTCTCCCGTCCCATGTCTGGAATATCGGTTTTGAAAAAGCCGGTTTCTCCCTTTTTAACAAGGATGATCCCGCCCGTGCTGGGCAGGAGGTTGTAGCACTGCTCCGGCAGGGACGAGCGCAGCGGAATGACCGTGCCGCCGTTTTGCCGGAGCTGCTCCGCAAGCTGGCAGATGTGCCGGATGCCGTCCATGCCCCGGCCCAGCTCCAGATGGCAGTCGTCAATATATCTGCAGGTATGCTCGATCCGTTCCCCGTCGCTCCATGTGATCCGGACCTTATCGCCGTCCGGGATTCGGAACAACTCTTTGTAGTCCGGCGTGATGAAGCGGATACCGCGCCCGGCATTCTCCATGTGCCGGTCCAGATGCTCCGTCATATACGCGAACAAATAGAAATTGTAGTCGCCCGGATTGGCATGGCAGCGCAGCAGATAGCTGTACTGCTGTGTGTTGATCCGAAATCCGTATTCCCTGCAGTAGTTCCCGTCAAAGCCTGCGTCTGCGTGGTCCTGGCAGATGCGCGCCATTTCACTTCTGCCGGAAAACAGGCCGCCGGGCTGCCGCAGGGTATTGACCACCCGGTCGAACTCCTGTCTGAACGCATCTGTTTTGTACCGGCCATGTCCGTCCTCCCAGGTGGTGAAAAATTCCCGGCCATCCTTACCAAAGTCTCCGCGCAGATATCCGACGCCGCCTGTCTGGCCCTCAAGCTGCGTGCTCTGCCTGTATGCGTACAGCCGTTCCCCCGGCTGCATCGTTTGGATTTCCAGCTCCATCATCGCTCCCCGCCTTTTTCCCTTCCGCGTGTCTGCGCCGCCCGTGGACGGCGCAGGGTTTCACCTGTTTCCTTTTCCCTGCGTGCCGTCAAAAATTCCTCCAGCCGCTGTTTTTCAGCGGCCTTTTCACGCTGATAGTCCTGCCGCAGCGCGGCAACTTTTTCCTTTGCCCAGCCGGGCAGACGGTCCGGCTCGATGGCCCCCATTACGTCCGTGCGGCGGATATATGTATGCTCCCCGGTATATATGTTGATGCAGAACACCTTTGTGCCGTGGCTGCCGGCACGCGCGCCGTTGCCGTCCACTGCAAAATACAGCTGGTGGGCCGCGTTCCAGTATTCCGGGCGCAGAACGCCGGGGCGCATTACAAGCACCTTGCCCTCGTAATCACCCGCGCGGCTGTCCCGGATGCAGTCAGCCTCCGTCAGGAGCTGCGGCGGCACATGCCGTTCAGAACGCTGCGCGCGGACCTGTTCGATCTGCTTTTGCAGGCGCTGGATGAACAGCTCCCAGGCTTCTGTATATTCCGTTGTGCCTTCTATTCCGCTGAACCGGGCAAGGCCCAGCTCATAGCTCACTTCCATGTACCCGACATAGAACGGGAGCGGCGCGTCCTGCTGCACCGCAAGGAATATTTCCTTGTCGCCAAGATGCACGCTGTGCGTCACCTTGTGCCCGTCCACGATGTATTCTTCCTGTTCCATTTTCCTTTACCTCTCAAAAAAGGAAAAGCGGCCGGGATCACCCAGCCGCTCGTCCTTTGGTTTTATTTTCGGGTCGCAGGGCAGCGAGTACAGCCGCCCGTCCCTTTCTTCAAATTTTTCCGGAAAGTGCAGACGCCGCGAATACCGCTGCGCCTGCTCCCGCGTCAGCCCCACAAACCGGCCCCTTCGGCTGCCGCACACGATGAACCGCCCCTGTACAAGGCCGATGCTGCCCAGCGTCCGGTTGTACGGCTTTTCTGCATCCCCTCCGTACACCGCGGCGATCACCGTATTGTCAAAGGGGAACGCTGCGGTATACTGTTCCGACTCCAAAACCGCCGTAAGGGCCGCGGGTGTATTCTCTATGTCCGCCTCATAGGGCGAATACCCCGGCTCTACGATCAAAACTTTCAAATTCGATTCACACCTCGTTTCAGACCAATAGAAAAAGGGCCTTTCGGCCCTTTTGATGAATGAAATACATTCCTACAGGATAATGCACTTCAGCTGTTTTTTCTTCTTTTGCATTCTTTTAGATATTCATATGCAACATATGCAGGACCGTTGTGCCAGAGCTTCGTTTCGTCATCGAAAAGCATTTTCGCTGTGTTTGAATTCATAAAGCTTTTCAGCACTTCTGTTTCGGGCTTCTTTTCCTGTTGCGCAATTTGACTTACGGCCATTACCGCAGTAAGCTCCATCGCTGCTTCTACCGCCGATGGAGCCTCTTTCTTTATCTGCATACTACTTTTTCGCTCCCCTCAAAAGAAATGCAGGCCAACGCGGCAGATGTCCGCAGACAGATTTGATTTTCCAGATTTTCCGGCATGAGCATCGACACACATTGTTCGTCCGCACGCATTGAGCCGACTTCTCCAAACAACCCTGCCAAATATGCTGTAATCGTCGGGTTTGTTCTGTCATTGGCCACCTTTCCAGCCAAAATGTCGTAATCCTGCCACTCAGCCGCCCAGTCAACAGATAACGTGGGACGGCGGTGTGAAGCAACGCAATGCAGCCAGGCCGCATCCGCATTTGGGAATTCATGAATTTTAATATTGATATCTGCCTGAAATATATACTTGGACACAAAACCCCATTTTGTATTCGGCTGCACATCTCCCCGGCCTGCTGCTTTTGCAACAGAACTGCGGACAAACGATACCGCCTGCTCCTGTGATGTCGTTAAATAGAAGCCACGCCCAAAATCTTTATATGGATAACACCTCTCCAGCTCTGGTTTTTCAACTGCCACATAGCTCCCATGATAAAGTGTTATTCCGGAATGTAAGATCATTTCAAATCCACACCTTTTCTTTTCAGCATCTCTGCAATTTCCTGCAGCACCGCTTCGTCGCCCTCCAAATGAAACAGCTCGTATCCATCCTCTATATATTCATACACACCGTATTTTACAAAAATCGATTGTATTTCATCATCTGAATGGCTCCAGTGGCTTGCAGCCAAACGCAGGAGCCGCGTTTGCATATACAAAATTTCTTCCTTCCGCGTCATCACCGTCACCATTCTTTCATGCAACATTCTGGGAAACACCTATATTATACCATGATGTAGCAATAACCAAAAGAGAAATTATCGCACCTGCTCTCCACGCTGGCGTGCCCAGCTTGCCAGAAGCTTTACGATAACCTTCTTTTTCTGTTCGGGCGTATAGCTTTTCGGAAAGAATTGCTCGATCTCCTTTGCCGGAAGCGTTACTTTTCCTGTATCTCTGGTCTGCGCCTTTTCCTCCCGCATGATCGCAGCAATGTCCTGTTCAGACAATCGCCCCTCCTGGCTGGCACGTTTGAGCCGCTGGGCCTGTGAAAGTGACGGTGTTACTTCCTCCGCCTGTAAAATGTCATAAAGCACGGCTTGTTCCTCCGGTCTTAAAAATGCAAGCTCATAGGCGGGATTGAATTTTATCTCGTTGCCGTCCACCATTTCAAGCAGTTCTGGAATGAGTTCATTTAAACGGATATATCGTTGAACTTGTTTTGTGCTTTCACCTGCATCTTGTGCGATTTTTTCTACTGAGTAGGGATTAAAAAAATTCTGGTCAAGTTGACCAGAATTTTCTTTGCTTGGCCTCCCGGCTTTCCGTTTGATAGCATCCAGCTTCATCTTATACGCCCTCGCCTTCTCGCTGGGCAGCACATTTTCACGCTGTACATTGCTGTCCACCATCAGAATAACGGCGGTATCATCATCCATGTCCCGGACAATGACGGGCATTTCCCGGATTCCCGCTTTCATGCTTGCAAACTTGCGGCGGTGTCCCGCCACGATCTCATAGCCCCCCGCTGCGCGCGGGCGCACAAGCCCCGGCATCAATACGCCGTGCTGCGTGATGCTCTCCGCCAGCTTCTCCATTTCTTCATCATCCCGTACCTGAAACGGATGCCCCGGAAAATCATGCAGCTCCGAGACCGGCAGCATCATAACACGCTCCTGCGTTTGTGCCTCCAGTGCCCGTTCCTCGCTGGTGCTGAACAGGTCAGCGAGTGGGGGTAAACCCGCCCCGCCCAAGCTCTTTCTTGCGGCCAAGCGTCAGCACCTCCCTTGCAAGCTGTTCGTAGGCCAGCGTTGCCTTGCCCCTGGGGTCGTAGTCAAAAATGCTTTTTCCAAAGGATGGGCTTTCCGCCGCCCGGACGCACATGGGGATCTCTGTCTTAAAAATATGCACATTCGCTCCGTATGCGTCGCGCAGCATGGCGCTCACATCACGGGAAAGATTCGTGCGGTTGTCTACCAAAGTCAAAACGATGCCCTCTATTTTCAGATGCGGGTTTTGCCGCCGCTGCACCTTGTCGATGGTGCGTATGAGCTGAAGCAGGCCGCGCATGGAAAAGTATTGCGCCTGCACCGGGATCAACACGCTGTCGGCTGCCGATAACGCATTGACAGGCATCATGCCCAGCGACGGCGGGCAGTCGATCAACACATAGTCATACTTTCCACGAACATCATCCAGAAAGGTTTTCAGAATGCGTTCCCGGCTCATCGCGTTCACGAGTTCCACTTCTACGCTGGACAGGTCGATGCTGGAGGGAACGAAGTCAAGCCCTTCCGGATGGCTCTGTATGTATCCACCTGTTTTATATGGTAGATCATTGATGATACAGTGCATCGCCGTGGACAAAGTGTTTTGTAACTCGTCCGGATTCTCCACACCGAGATATTTTGTGGCGTCCGCCTGTGAATCCGCGTCGATCAGCAGCACGCGCTTGCCCTGCCGGGCCAGCGCCACGCTGAGGGATACCGCTGTTGTTGTTTTTCCCACGCCGCCCTTTTGGTTTGAAATTGCAATGGTTTTCATTTCCGTTCCTCCCAGTCGTCTCTTTCACTTCTTGCTCCCACAACGATGCAGGCATATCCTATGAAGGCCATAAACAGGCCGGCCGCAACCAGCAGCCAATTCAAAACGTTCACCGCTCTGTCCCCCTTTCCCGCGCCAGCTCCTTTTGCAGAAGCTCGTTATAGTCCTTCACGCCATGCGGGATACAGCTTTCCACCAAATATCCCCGCGCAGCATATTCTTCTTCCAACCGGGCGGCATGTTCCCGCCCCGCTTTATCGTTGTCCGTACATATCCTCAGATGTGTCACGCCGGGATGCGATTTCAAAAAGGTCTCAATGGGCAGCATCGAAAGGCCGTCCAGAGAAAGATAGTGCTGCTCCCGCCAGGCTGCTCCGCGCCGGATGCGTAAAGACGCATCTGACATTGCGTCGATTGGGGACTCATACAGCGCAAGCGTACTTGCCCCTTCTTTTTCTGCCGGAATGCAGAATGGATGGCGTTTGTCGCTGCCCGTTACATTTCCGCGAAAAAATCCCTGTGTTCCCCGCAGCCCCGCATGGGCCGGATTTCCCGATTCGTCAAAGCCCACAAAAACACAGTTCGTGTATTCCCGTTCTGCTGTCCTGCGGTTTGTGCCATAGACGCGGCCTGTATGAAAGCAGAATGCAAGGACTTCATCGCAGACGCCGCGCCCCGCCAGGTACTGATATGCTTTGAAATTATCACCGCGCGGCGGTAGTGCAAACCCGCTGTTCTTTTCCCCGATTACAGGCGGAGAGGAAAGAAAAGGCGCATCCGCGCAGACAATCTGTACCGCACGAACAAAATCATACCCCTCTACTTTTATGAGGTACTGCACCGCCGTTGTTCCTCCCACGCCCCTGCTGTGCCAATTCCATTTTCCATTGCTGCTCACCTTCAAGCTGTCATGGCCGCAGTGCGCATACTCTGTGCGCCCTACACGTTTGAACTGCTCAGGCTGGTGGCGCAGTAAAAAAGACAATGTGTTCACCGCCTTGGCCGCTCTGACTTGTTCTTCTGTTACATATGGCTTCACTCGTTCCATCTTCTTTCTTGATTTCTGTATATATACAAAAAGTGCAGTCCAAAACTTGAACTGCACTTGATTTTTCTATATTCTCTTTTCCGCCTGTATCTTTTTACGGGCTTGTTTTGGGGTGGGTTCGGGAGGGGAATATTTTAAAAATATTCTCATGAGACCATACACTTCCCCCATTTTTGAACTATCAAAATTTGTCAACCGAAAGTGGTAAATGCGTCTGTTATTTTGCTTCAAAATGCGTTATAATGGTTAAAATTGAATCATGCCTTTAGGTTGTTGGACGCTGCTATGGATTTGACAGACCAACGTGGAAAAAGCGCGGCACAATGCGCTTTTATACGCACTTTGAAAGGGTTATAACGACGTATTTTAACCTTGTTTGCCCTTTCAAAAGTACGACTCAAAATCCGTTGGTGGCAACACCGTGTGGGTTCAAGTCCCACCACCGGCAC